>Ga0116158_10004533_pt1 | contig 11865 bp, 8 predicted proteins | sample AD_UKC052_MetaG_FD_89883 | JGI IMG/M metagenome (GOLD analysis project Ga0116158, IMG submission 89883) | Active sludge microbial communities of municipal wastewater-treating anaerobic digesters from USA - AD_UKC052_MetaG | ecosystem: Engineered > Bioreactor > Anaerobic > Digestate | place: USA... | reverse complement strand
GTATTTGTAGGTGAAATGGGTACTTATCAGCATAATGCAAACAGCAACACCACACCGGCTAATTTTTCATTTCATTCTAAGGGCACTTTTAAAATTACAGGGCTTACAACAAGCCAAACGGGCCTATTTAAAACAACTGCCCGTTATGGAAATATTATCTGGGATAATGCCGGTCAGCTTAATTATTATGCCATTCGCCGCACCCTCGATTCCAGTAATGTTAAGGGGAGTTTTACTGTAAATAGCACGGGTACAACCTATCTTTCTCTGGTAAATAACTCAGGGCGTATGCGTTTTCCGGGGGGGTATTACCAAACAGGCGGCACGGTGAATTACCGGGAAAGCGGCACGGTGGTGGATACGCTCGATATTGGCGGCGACTTTTCGGTAACCGGCGGTATTTTTAATACCAATACCGGTGGCGCAAATTCGGTGCTTATACGCTTGCTTGGTACCAATAAAACCCTGGCCTATGCGCAATCCGGCGCTACCAATAATTATTGGCTTGTAAACGGGGTTTACACATTAGGTTCCGGGCTTGTGTTGCCAAATGCGGGATATGGTATGACGGTTGCAGGAACCCTGTACGCCGGTACCAACAGCATTTCGGGTAATGGAGATTTTACCATGCCGGAAAATGCCCTTCTTTCATCGGCTCATGAAAATGGTTTGGATGGTACCCTGTTAAATGCCGGAACAAAAAACCTGGGAACAGGGGGCCAATTTATATTTAATGGTTTAACACCGCAGGGAACAGGTGCCTCGCTGCCGGCTACTATAAAATCACTTATCATTAATAATGCCGCTGGTGTAACACTTGTTAATCATGTGGTGGTTAATGGTGCGCCATTAACCTTAAACGCAGGCCAGCTTTTATTAGGAAACAATAATATTACGGTAAGCAGTATAGCCGGTGCCAATACCACAAGATATATTGTTACCAATGGCACAGGATTTTTAAAACTGATGAATGTAGGGGCCGGTATAAATGCTTTTCCGGTTGGGTATTCGCCAACGTCCTTTAACCCAGTGGTGATTAGTAATGCCGGTATTGCTGATAACTTTTCGGTAAACATAAAAAATACCTTTGATCCTCCTTTTCCTGTGCCGGCTAAAGCAGTTAGTATTCAGTGGAATATTTCGGAAGAAGTACCGGGTGGAAGCCTCGCCTCGCTTGGATTTTCGTGGGTGGAGGCTGACGAAGCGGTTGATTTTACCACCGCCTCACCGGTTGCGGTTTTTCATTATGATGGAGGAGGCTGGAATGATACTCCCGCTGTGATTTCCGGAACAGGGATTCCGGGTAATCCATTTGTTGCAAGCGCAACGGGATTTACCTCCTTTTCACCTTTTGCGGTTGCCAATGCCGATGCGGCACTTCCTTTAAAGCTGGTTTCATTTGATGCCTTTCCCAAACAGTCGGGTGTTGCCACAAACTGGAAAGTGGCTTATGAAATAGCCATCAGCCATTATGAAGTGGAAAGAAGCGAAGATGGAATGTTGTATACAAGCCTTGCAAGGATAGAAGCAATGAACAGCCCCCGGCCGGTGGATTATGCGTTTACAGATGCAAAGCCCTTGCCCGGCAATAGTTATTATCGTTTGAAAGTGGCCGAACTGGATGGTAAAATATTCTACAGCCGTTCAGTAAACGTTAATGTTGTTAATCATGCTGGTGTTCAGTTATATCCCAATCCTGTAAAAACCGCCTTTTCATTGCAATTGCCTGCCGGTGTGATGAGGGGAAACTATTCAGTGGTTGATGCTGCCGGAAAAATAGTGCAGGCAGGAAATATTTCAACCGGGGCAAGGCAGCAATCTTTTACTGTGGCAGGCCTGGCAGCCGGAATGTATTGGATGGTTATTGATTTGGATGGTAAAAAGCAAACCATGCGTTTTATGAAGGAGTAGCCACTTTCGGGCAAACATTCTTTACAGATTTTAATGGTTAAAAAAGGGGGAACCAGGTAAAAGTGGTTTCCCTTTTTTACTGATAAATAATGGGGAGAAGATATTTCCGGCATCGTTTGCGTAAAATGATTGGGCAGGAAAAAGGGGAGTGATTATTTTGCGTAAATCATTAATAACCGGGATTTAGAAAAGGGTGGTCTATTGGAGATAAGTATCTGAAATTTGAGTAGCTTGCCTTTTCTGAGACCAATATTTTAAAACCAAAAACAATTGCTGGTATGAAAAAAATCTACACGTTACAATTTGCCTGTACTTTATTGCTCGTAATCCTTGGGAGTTCAGGATCCATGGCACAGGGGGGAGTGTATTTTAGTGAAGGCTTTCAAGATGTTGCAGCTTGGCCAACTACCTCTGCTAATGCACTTCCTTTTCAGGAAGTGGCAGCTCCATCAGGTAAATGGTGGACTTCTGGTGCCTACATTACGAACGGAGGTGCAGCTAACCAATGTCCAAATGCAAACGGCGGAGTAAGTCATATTCGTTTTGCTAACCAAAACAGTCTTGGCGGTACAACAGCAGACTCTTCTTATTTGGTTACTCCACTTGCAACTGCAGGTATTTTTGATTTAACGTATTATAATGGGAGAACCGGCCGGCCGGTAAGTATCTATAAAACTTCCGATTCGGACCCTTCCACTACTAACTGGGTGCTTGTAAGTTATTTTCCAGGTACAGGTTATGTACAATGCGACAAATTTACCGTTCCTGTAAATGACGTAAATGCAAAAAGGCTGAAGATTATTACCAAGAGCGCTGGCGATAGTGATCTGGACTCTATCATTATGCAGAGCGTAGGCGTTTTACCTACCCGTTTTGGTGGTTTAACCGTTCAGCAGCGTATGGATGAAGTGGTTGCCAACTGGGATACTTACAATGAGTCGCATGTGAGGGGTTATTATTTGCAGAAAAGCACCGATGGAAGTTCGTTTGCGGATGTAAATTTTGTAACCGCAAAAAACAGCTTGGCAGCTGACTATAGCAGCACCGACAAAATAAAAGGCGCCGGCACATTATACTACCGGGTAAAAAGCGTTGACCTCGATGGTAAAACAGGATATGGACCAGTGGCACGCATAAGTGTAAACAACCAGGGTTTTGATGGAGTAGTGGTAAAGAATCCGGTTCGTGGCAACCGTGTGGAAATTCAACTGAACGGTCTTGAACCCGGTGTTTACCAGCTTTCGCTCAATTCAGTTTCGGGCAGCAGGTTAACCACCAAATCGGTTAATGTACAAAATGCCAGGGTTACTGTTTCAATGGATATTCCTGCAACTGCGGGTAAAGGAATACAGGTGCTGACAGTTGGAGGAAATAAATTCCGTTATGCCGGAAAAATAGTGGTGGAGTAGGATGATATGTTTGTTTTTTAAACAGGGTGGAGCATCTTTTTAATAAGTGCTTCACCTTTTTTTTGTGGAGACTGATTTTGCCTCTCCGGTAATTTTAAAAAAGAGGATTATGAAGAAAAAAATGCTTATTTATTTTACTTTCCTGTTGGTATTGGGATTTACCCCGGATAAGCCGACAATCCGAATTTTTCTTGCCGGCGATTCAACCATGAGCATCAAGGAAGCGAGAAACTACCCGGAAACCGGATGGGGCATGCCTTTTGTTTTTTTCTGGGATTCATCCGTATCTGTAATTAACCTGGCAAAAAATGGCCGGAGTACCAAAACTTTCATCAATGAAGGGCTATGGAACAGAATACTGCAGGATGCGAGGGAAGGTGATTTCATCCTCATTCAGTTTGGCCACAATGATGAAGTGCCGACCAAGGTTAATAGTTACACCACTCCGGATACATTTCAGTTGAACCTGACCAGGTTTATAAGCGAAGCCAGGCAAAAAAAAGCAATCCCTGTGTTGTGTTCTCCGGTTGCAAGGCGAAAATTCACCACCACAGGTGAGCTTGAATCAACTCATGCATTGTACTCAAAACTGGTAAAGGAAGTTGCAATAAGGGAAAAAGTAGCTTTTATTGATCTTGATGCCAAAAGCCAGGCGCTTTACCGGCAATTCGGTGTAGAGCAATCCAAATTACTGTTTTTGCAATTACAGCCGGGTGAGCATCCCAATTATCCCGAAGGGAAAGAAGATAATACCCATTTTAATGAGCTTGGGGCAAGGCTGATTGCCCAAATCATGTTAAAGGAATTACTAGCGGCTTTTCCTGTCCTTGCAGACAGGGTGGTAAAGAAGCCTGGCAGGTAATTTTTGCCTGAAAATATTTATTAACAGGATTGAACGGGATGGATATTAGGATGGCAGGTATTATTCTTACATTTGAAGACGACAAAAGATTGCTTTTTTGCCAAAAATGGCCGGCAGAGGTTTGTATGCAGGGTGCCTTACTTTTTTTTGAAAAATAAAATGATTGAATATGGAACGTAGAAAATTTATGGGCCTTACAGCGGCTGCCGGCGCATCGCTTATGCTGAATCCCTATCGTTCGTTTGCGCTGAATGGAGCTGAAAAAATAAAAGTGGTGCTTGTGGGTACCGGCCACAGGGGATCCGGTTTCTGGGGTAGCAACCTGAAAGAAGAATTTGGAATCACACTTGAGTTTGTGGGCTTATGCGACATAAATGAAGGCAGGGTGGCCTATGCCAAAAAAGCGATGAAAGTGGATTGCCCTGTGTTTACCGATTTTACAAAAATGCTGGAGCAAACAAAGCCTGATTTTGCCATTGTTACTACGGTGGATGCCGAGCATGATAAGCAGATTGTTACCGCGCTTGAAATGGGGGTGAACGTAATAACGGAAAAACCCATGACCACCGATGAGGTAAAGTGCAAAAGGATACTGGATGCTGAAAAAAAGAGTGGTAAAAAGGTGATTGTGGCTTTTAATTACCGGCATAGTGTACACGCCATGCAATTAAAAGAAATGCTTGCTTCACAACGGATCGGTAAAATCACCTCTGTTGATTTTAACTGGTACCTTAATGTGCACCATGGCGCCGATTATTTCAGAAGGTGGCATGGCTTTGTGGCAAAGGGTGGATCGCTATGGGTGCATAAAGCCACACACCATTTCGATTTGGTGAACTGGTGGCTTAATTCAGAACCTGTTGAGGTAAGCGCCTATGGCGCACTCGAGCATTACGGAAAAAACAATTCATTCAGGGGAACCAATTGCCGTACCTGCCCGCACAAGGGCAATTGCAAGTTTTTCTGGGATATCAATAAAGATCAGCGGCTGGTAGATTTGTATGTTAAGAACGAGCAGTATGATGGCTATATGCGCGATGGCTGCGTTTGGCGCAATGAAATAGATATCTGGGATAAAATGTCGGCGCAGATACTATATGCCAACGGGGTAATTGTAAATTATTCTTTAACCACCTATTCGCCCTACGAAGGCTGGCAGATTGCTTTTAATGGCATGAAGGGCCGCATAGAAACCTGGGAGGATATTCCTTACCTTTCCAAATTGCCCGAAGATCAGGCAAACCGGCATGCGGTGGAAATGAGCAATGCTGACGATGCCATTGCCGGCGAGTTTCGGGAGATTATGGTAATGGATAACTTTGCCGGCAATTATGAGATATTTACCACTCCTAAAATAAAGGGTGGCCATGGCGGCGGCGATATCAGGATGCAGCGCAGGATTTTTGTGGACAAGCAGGATAATCCGCACCATGTAATGGCAGGTACCCGCGATGGGGCGATGTCCATTTTAATTGGAATAGCTGCAAGAAAAAGCATTCAGTTAAAACGTCCGGTAAAAATCAGCGAACTTACCGACCTTGTACCACTCGCACAAAGACATTAAAATTAAAAGTATGAAAAATGTATTGTTTGTTTCGGCATTCCTTTTGGCATTGGCATTTCAATCGGTCGCCCAAAATAAGAATGAAGAAAAAGTTGCCTCCCGGGTAGAGCAATTAAGGAAGGCAATGATAGATCCGGACCAAAAAGCACTGGAAGGCCTGGTAATGCCGCTGCTGAGTTATGGCCACAGCGGCGGGGCATTGGATGATAAAACTACGTTTGTAGATAAGCTTGTTTCGGGCAAATCGGATTTTGTCAGTATTGATTTTACCGAACAAACTATTTCGGTAAGTGGTAAAGTGGCAATTGTAAGGCATAACCTTACTGCAACTACCAATGATAATAACACCCCCGGGCAGGTAAAACTGAGGATTTTACTGATTTGGCAAAAGGATAAAGGCGACTGGAAATTACTGGCAAGACAGGCAGTTAAGATTTAGTCGGGGCTTTTGGCAGGCATTGTGCCATGCAAACCTTTGCCGCTAACGTTTGCGTAGATAAAAGGGGTTTTATTGTTTCATTTTCAGCAGTTTAAAGCTAACATTGTAATTCGATTAGCCTGCTTCAGGCTATTTTTCCATTTGCCGCCATGAAACGTATTTCAACGTTATTATTTTTATTTTTTTCTATCCATGGGATATTTGCACAAACAGCTATTCCACTGCCTGAAGTAACAGCTCCCCAATTCAGAAAGGATACGGTAAATATCAGGTCCTTTGGCGCTATTGAAGATGGCCTGACCCTGAATACAAGGAGTATCAGCGAGGCTATTGAAGCAATCCATAAAAAAGGCGGGGGTGTGGTAATGGTTCAGGCAGGCCTTTGGCTTACCGGACCGCTTGTGCTTAAAAGCAATGTTAACCTTCATCTTGAAACCGGGGCAACCTTACTTTTTACCGCAGACTTTAGTCAATATCCCCTGGTGGAAACCAATTGGGAAGGGTTACCCCAAATGCGGAACCAATCCCCCATTTCTGCTACTGGAGCCACCAATATTGCCATAACCGGCAAGGGTATCATTGATGGTAATGGCGATGTGTGGCGTATGGTAAAAAGGGACAAACTCACCGAAACCGCCTGGAACAAACTGATTGCATCCGGTGGCATGCTTTCGGATGATAAAAAAACCTGGTACCCCACCGAAAAATCGTTGAGAGGATCAAGGATACAGAATCCGGGGGTGATAAGCAATAGCAAAACGAGGGCTTTTTATGACAGCATCAAGGATTTTTTACGGCCCAATATGGTTGTGCTTACAAGTTGCAAAGGTATCCTGCTCGAAGGGGTCACTTTTCAGAATTCACCGGCATGGTGTCTTCATCCCTTAATGAGTGAGGATATTGTGGTTAGTGGTATTACAGTGAAAAATCCGTGGTATGCACAAAACGGCGATGGTATTGATGTGGAAAGCTGCAAAAATGTGGTCATTGAAAATTCGGTATTTGATGTAGGAGATGATGCGCTTTGCATGAAAAGCGGGCGCGATGCCGAGGGAAGGAAACGGGGAATGCCGACCGAAAATGTTACCATAACCGGTTGTACGGTTTATCATTCGCATGGCGGGTTTGTTATTGGCAGCGAAATGAGCGGCGGGGTAAGAAATATTAATGTTACCAATTGTACTTTTATTGGCGCCGATATTGGGCTGAGGTTTAAAACAGCCCGTGGGCGTGGCGGGGTGGTGGAAAATATTTTCATTGAAAATATTTACATGAAGGATATTCCGGCAGAAGCTATTTTGTTTGATATGTACTATATGGCTCGCGACCCGGTAGCCCTTGCCGGCGAAACGCGCGCCCTGCCAAAGGTTGAGCAAAAACCGGTTGATGAAAGCACACCTGTTTTCAGGAATTTTCATATCAGGAATGTGTATTGTTCAGGGGCCGAAACCGGCATCTTCGTTCGCGGCCTGCCGGAAATGCATGTAAAAGATATCGTAATGGAAAATATGGTTCTGCAGGCAAAAAAAGGAATGGATATACAGGAAGCGTCTGGTATGGTATTTAAAAATATAACTATTCTTTCCAAAGTTACCGACCCGGTTATTGATATAATCCAGAGCGATAACCTGTTGTTTGACAATATCCGTTTTACAAGCGCTCCCGCTTGTGTATTCAGGATTTCGGGCGACAAAAACGCGGGAATAACCGTACAGAATACCGAAATGAACAGTGCCAGTCAAAAAGTAAAATTTGAATTAGGTGCAAAACAATCAATGATTAAACTGCAATGAAAAAAATCTTATTATCAGCAATTGTAACACTTGCAGTAACTATAGGTTTCTCCACCATTTCTGTGGCGCAATCTGAACTGCCATTGTCCGAACAAACGGTTCACACAGCCATGAAGGTTTGGCCGGATTCTTTTTCGACCGAGCCCGGCAGAAGGGCAAGGTGGAGCTACGATCAGGGCGTGATTCTTAAGGGTGTTGAAGATGTTTGGTACGCTACAGGTAAAGTGGAGTATTTCAATTACATACAGAAGTGTATGGATTTTTTTGTGAATGAGGATGGAACCATAAAGGATTACCGGCCCGACGAGTACAATATTGACCATATTAACAATGGCAGAATGGTGATGCTGCTTTACCGGGTAACGGGTAAGGAGAAATACCGCAAGGCCGTTCAGTTATTAAGAAATCAATTGCTTACTCATCCGCGTACCAAAGAAGGCGGTTTTTGGCATAAGAATATTTACCAATGGCAAATGTGGCTCGATGGCCTGTATATGGGGCAACCTTTTTACGCAGAGTATGCGCAGGTTTTTGGCGAAGACACCTGTTTTAATGATATAGCCAATCAATTTGTATGGATGGAAAAGCATGCCCGTGATGCCAAAACAGGGTTACTTTACCATGGATGGGATGAAAGCCGTACCCAAAAATGGGCCAATCCACAAACCGGAAATTCGCCACATTTTTGGGGCAGGGCACTTGGTTGGTATGGTATGGCAATAGTTGATATGCTTGATTTTTTCCCTGAGAATCATCCACGCCGCCCCGAACTGATTGCAATACTCAACCGTTTTGCAGAGGCAGTAGCAAAAGTACAGAGTGCATCGGGTACCTGGTACGATATTGTGGATATGCCAAACGAACCCGGTAACTATAAAGAAGCCTCTGCATCCTGTATGCTGGTTTACACATTGGCCAAAGCCACAAGGTTGCACTATATTCCGGTAAAATTCAGGTCCAATGCCCAAAAGGGCTACGAAGGTATTGTCAGGGAATTTATCAAGGTTGAAAATGGTCAAACCAACCTGCATGGCACGGTATCCGTTTCGGGCCTTGGCGGAAATCCGTACCGCGATGGCAGCTTTAAATATTACATGAGCGAAAAATTGCGTGTGAATGATGGTAAAGGCCTTGGCGCATTTATACAGGCCGCGGCCGAAATAGAAATGATTCCTTCGCTTGCTGTTGCTGATAACAAGGTGGTAATGCTCGACCGTTATTTTAACAGTGAATTGCGCAAAGATGCTGGCGGAAAGAATAGTTACTGGCATTATACCTGGAACGAAAAATCACATCCTGGTTTTTATGCATGGGGGCAGTTGTTTAAAAAATACGGTGCAGGCCTTGCTTCACTTGATGCGGCGCCATCAAAGGCCTTGCTAAAGGGTTCTGATGTTTACATCATTGTGGATCCCGATCATATCAGGGATAATCCTTCGCCAAACTATATGGAAAAAGGCCATGTAACAGCCATTAAGAAATGGGTAAAAAAAGGCGGTACACTCATGCTGATGGCTAACGACAGCAACAATTGCGACCTGACCCATTTTAATTTGCTGTCAGGTGCCTTTGGAGTAAGTTTTACCAACCTTAGCCGCAATATGGTAAAAAATGATACATACCCACAGGGGCTGGTAATGTCCGGTGATAATGAGGTGTTTTCAGGTAATTATAAAATGTTTCTGAAGGAGCTTAGTACACTTGAGGTAAAAAGCCCGGCTACACCCCTGGTGAGCAAGGATGGTGAAGTAATTATTGCAGTGGCGAGGTATGGAAAAGGGAAAGTTTTGGTAGTGGGCGATCCCTGGTTGTACAACGAATATGTGGATGGACGCAAACTGCCTGCTGAATATAAAAATCATCTGGCAGCCGACCAACTGGCCAAGTGGCTGCTTACCAAATAAGAAAATATGGGTGCCTATGTAGCGGAGAACTATCCGAATGGCGCCCGGTAAATATAAAAGAAATGGAAAAGCTGAAAAAGGAAATATTACCTGTTATTAGCAGAGAGCAGGCGATGGTACCCGAACCATCGCAGCTTGTTTTGCCTGAAAAAATTATACAATTTGGTACCGGCGTTTTGCTGCGCGGTTTGCCTGATTTTTTTATTGACAAAGCCAATAAGGCAGGTGTTTTTAATGGTCGCGTGGTAATGATTAAGTCAACAAACAGTGGAAACGATGGCAGTTTGTTCGCTTCTCAGGATATGCTGTACACCCAATGTGTAAGGGGCATAAAGGAAGGTGCTGAAATAAATGAAAACTGGATCAACGCATCCATCAGCAGAATACTTTCGGCAAAGGACCAATGGGATGAAGTATTGGCATGTGCCGAAAACCCGGAAATCCGGGTAATTATTTCCAATACCACCGAGGCCGGGCTTCAGTTATCTCCCGATGATGATCCGAATGATGCACCGCCCCGATCATTTCCGGCAAAATTGGTAGCGGTTTTATATCATAGGTACAGGCATACCAATGGAAATAAGGACAGCGGATTTGTTATTCTGCCAACCGAACTGGTTTCGGGAAATGGCGGGGTGTTAAAAGGAATGGTCATGCACCTCGCCAATAAATTTTATGCCGGTCAACCCGCATTTCTGGAGTGGCTTGCTGAATGCAATACCATTTGTAATACCCTGGTTGACCGCATTGTACCCGGTGCTTTGCCTGCTGCGGAACATGCTGAAATGGAAGCCAGGCTGGGTTACAGTGACGATTTGATGATTATGAGTGAAGCCTACAGTCTCTGGGCAATTGAGCGGCAGGATGGTGCCATTGATGCTCTCCTGTCATTTGCTTCGGTAAATCCTGAGGTGGTGCTTTGTAACGATATTCACCGCTATAAGGAATTGAAACTGAGATTGCTGAACGGCACCCATACCATGGTTTGCGCACTTGCCATTCACAGTGGTTTTGTAACGGTAAAAGAGGCTATGGCCGATGAAGGTTTCAATCAGTTTATTAAAGCAATTACTGCAAATGAAATTGCACGAAGTGTGGCCGATGAAAAGATCAGTTATGAGGATGCCCTGGTATTTGCCGACTCGGTACTCGACCGGTTCAGAAATCCGTTTCTTGACCACAAATGGCTGAGTATTGCTTTTCAGTATTCAGAAAAAATGAAGATGCGCAATATTCCTGTACTCAACAGGTACAGAGAGGCCTTTGGAACCGTTCCGGAGCACCTTGCTTTTGGTTTTGCCGCTTTTCTTTTGTTGTTCAAGGGCATTTATTCCAATAGCACCAACAGAAATACAGTGGGGAATATTCCTCCGTCTTTTGACGAAAAGAATCTGACCTATTTCAGGGAGGTTTTTGCTGAAAATGAAACAACCGCAGCACTTGAAAAGATTATGGCGAATGCTGATTTATGGGGAAATGAATTTTGTTCATGGGGCGATTTCCATAATCGGGTATTGCAATATGCTGAAATGATCGGGGAGTCGGGTGCTTATCCTGTTATGCAATTGATAAACACAGGTAAAATTCAGGATTTGGCATAAAAAAGTATTTTAAAGAAAGAGGAAGGATAATTTACAAACGAAAGCGCAATGAAAAAATTTCTGGATGAGCATTTTTTACTGAAAACAGATACAGCAAAGCAACTGTACCATGACTATGCCGCTAAAATGCCGATAATTGATTACCATAATCATTTGCCCCCTGTGCAAATTGCAAATGATATGAAATTTGAGAATATTACCCAGGTATGGTTATATGGTGATCATTACAAGTGGCGCGCTATGCGTACAAATGGTATTGCTGAGCGGTATTGTACGGGCAATGCAACTGATTTTGAGAAATTTGAACAATGGGCAGCAACCGTTCCATATACATTGCGCAATCCTCTTTTTCATTGGACGCACCTTGAACTGCAACGCTATT
>Ga0116158_10004526_pt1 | contig 11874 bp, 6 predicted proteins | sample AD_UKC052_MetaG_FD_89883 | JGI IMG/M metagenome (GOLD analysis project Ga0116158, IMG submission 89883) | Active sludge microbial communities of municipal wastewater-treating anaerobic digesters from USA - AD_UKC052_MetaG | ecosystem: Engineered > Bioreactor > Anaerobic > Digestate | place: USA... | reverse complement strand
TGGTTAGCTGATATTGGTTACGATTCTACTTACGGTGCAAGACCCTTGAAACGCACAATACAACGATATTTGATAAACCCATTATCGCAGGCTTTACTGATGGAAAAGTTTAGCAAGGGTGATACTATTCGAGTTGAAATCGGTGAAAAAGGGATGTTGGTTTTTAGTATGGCGGCTGACTAAAAAGCATTTTTTGAGTGAGCGTTCCATAAATGATGTGGCTTTCAAAGAATTCTTCTCCGAAGGATCGTTCCGAGAAAAAGCCGTTTTTATTTCCGTTACTCTTTTATCCGTCGGTTGAAACCGACGGCAATTAAATAACCCAGTTATTCTATATGCAAGCGTACTAATTTTAGATGTGGTAAAATTACCACTGGAATACTATTTTATACAAAAATTTTTAAAGGGCAACTAGTGCAAAAAAAGAAGGGCATCTACTAAAATAAACTTAGAAGATACCCCTCATTGTGAGTGTGGAATTTTTAATAAAATTCCCTTAAATTGTAAATAAAAGACAACATATAGTATCCGCCCAACACATTGGAGCGGGTGTCTTCGTAATAAGTGTCCGTAACATTACGTTGAATGTTGCTGTTTTTGTTCAGCATGTCGTAAGCTGTAAAACGGATTTCTCCTCTTTCATTACTGAAAAGTTTCGTACCGATACTCGCACCCATTATCAACGAATTCTGAGCATAATCATCTGAAAGTCCGCTGTTGTATTGATGTAAACCTTCAACCTGTATAAATAAAGTTTCCCAGAACATCCAGAACAATTTCGCCGATGTTTTTTGCGTAAAGTAGTTCCTGTTCAAAGTTGATTGAAGATCGTTCTTCATTACACTGAAATTGCTCGAACTTGAAAGTGTGTAATCAAGTTCTTTCCCGATGTTACTGCTGATTACGAATCCAAGGTTATAATTAATCGAATTTGTAAAATTATCCGCTCCGTTTATAATAGATGGTGTACGGGAATACGTAACCCCGAAGTTCATATTCACATTTGACTTCAAAAAATTAACCGGTAACCCGTAAGTTAAAAATGAACGAAGACTTATATAACCGTCAAGATTTACTGGCTTTGTTAACTGCACACCCCTTGATAAAAGAATTCCATCCACAAATAATGAATCCTGCGAAGATAAAGTTGTTTGATTACCGATATAATTATTCGTTACCGTCCCACCGAGTAAAATAAAGAAGGAGTGCATATTTGAAAAATCTATAAAGGAATACTTAATTGAAAAATAGTGTCTATAATCTTGTTCAAGTGATGGGTTGCCCATCCTCAACGAGATAGGATTAGAATTATCAATCACATTTTGAAGCTGGTCAACCGATGGAGAATTGTTATCGGTACGATAGAATATCCTCAAATTCTGATCTCTCGAAATGTTATATCTCAAGTTGAATGAGGGAAGAATTGAACTAAAGTTTCTCTTTACATCGGTAACGAGAGGGAATTCCTGGTTGTTTTTCAGTTGGGAATTCCTGTAACTCAAATTAAGATTTATGGAGAACCCTTCAAGGCTCCACCTGTAACCGGTTCCGTAGCTTTGAGTTTGATAACTTCTTTTATAAACATTACTGAGCGAGGTATCAAGCGTAGAAATCTGTAAAAACTGTTGAAAAGTTTTTTTATCGCTTTCATCTTCGTTGTGGGAAAATCCTGTCGTAAACTGCAATTGCCCGTTCTCGCTTACAGGCTCGGTGTATGAAAAATTTGCAGCTATTCCGAATCCATCTTTTTTTAAGTCGGCGTATTGATCCGAAGTATCAGATGAAGCAATATTCCTGTAAAAAATGTTTTCTGCAAAAAGGTCGCTCTCACCTGTATTATTTGTGTAAGTGGAATTCAAATTAACACTAAGAGTTCTTCCTCTCGTTTCAAATCTATGCCTGTACAATAACTCGTTCTGGCTGTTGATTGCAGAAAGATTTGAATTAAACAGATTACTAATAGAATTCAAAGGTGAAGTTCCTGCCGAAGTAATACCTGTAATTAAACTTGAACCGTCGTTTTGTTGAACAGACAAACGGGGACGGAATGTAATTGAGTTTAATGAATCAATCCTGTAATCCAACTTAATATTAAACCGGTGGTTGATATTTTTGGACGAAGATAAATTCATCTCCCTGTAATTCTGTCCCGAATCCGATTCAAGAAAATATTCTCTAAAGGATTCCGAACCGAGGTTGTTATCACTTAAATTAAAGAAATAGCTTCCGCTTAACTCAACTTCATCACCCCATTTGTTTGAATAGTTCAAACCGAGAGCATAAGTTTTGTTCAACCCGTTTTGTGTACTTACTCTGAATTCCGATGCATCGCCGCCGCTCCATGAACGTCCCGAAAAACCACCTCCACCGCCCCTAGAACGCCCCCCTCCAAAACCACCGGGTCTTCTTCCACCACCGGAAGAGGACATAACACCAAGTAAATCTTCACTCGAGAAATTTTGTTCGTTCACATTGTTCAATTGTCCAAGCAGTGTAATTCGCTGGTCTTCATTAAAGAAGTTTATATTTCCGCCGGCTTTATACTTTTCTTCATTACCGTAACCGGCAGCAATTCTTCCGAAAGTACCTTCACGTATTCTCATTCTTGTAACAATATTCAAAGTCTTTGTTGTATTACCATCATCAAAACCGGAGAATTGTGCTTGTTCGCTAAGCTGATCGAAGATTTGAATTCTATCAATAATTTCTGCAGGAAGATTTTTCAACACTGCATTCGGATCATCAGCAAAGAATGGTCTGCCGTCAACCAGCATTTGCTTAATATCTTCTCCCTGGGTTTGAATTTTACCGTCTTTAACAGTTACACCGGGCATTTTTGTAATTAAGTCTTCCGCTGTTGCATCCGGTCTCGTTTTGAAAGCTTCTGCATTATATTCGGATGTGTCCCCTTTTTGAATTACAGGTATTGCCTGTGCAGCAACTACTACCTCATCAATTTTTACACTTTCGCGATTCAGGTAAATCTTTCCTAAATTGATATTGGAGTTTTTCACTTCAATTTCTCTCTTACTTGTATTATATCCGACAAAACTGATGTTGACGGCATATTTGCCTGATTTAATATTATCAATAGTAAACTTCCCGTCTCGATTTGCGGCAATACCGCGTATGGTTGAATCAGGTAAATGAAATAAAATTATATTAGCTCCCGAAAGAGGTGTGTTATCAACTGAATCGACTACTTCCCCCTTAATAACGAAGTTCTGCGGGAAGGCATTTGTAAAAAAAAGTATTGCGAAAAGCGGTATAAATATTCTATTCACATTCTATCCATAATTAGTATAAACTTTAGACAAAATAGCCTTGAATAGGTTTAAATAAATCGTTGAAATAATTGGTAACGTGGGGAAAAAAACTACGGTTGAAATTGTTATCGACCAATAATCCCAAATACTTTTGTTTATAGTTCAAGTAATGCCATTCCACCTTCCGAGGTTTCTTTATAAATGCTCGGCAGATCATGACCGGTTTTATTCAACGTCTCTACAATTTTATCAAATGAGACGAGATGCCGTCCATCGGAAAGGAGTGAGAATGTTGCCGTATTCAAAGCCCTTTCTGAAGCGAATGCATTTCTTTCGATGCAAGGAATTTGTACAAGTCCGTTAATCGGGTCGCAAGTCAATCCGAGGTGATGTTCGATACCCATTTCAGCTGCATATTCAATTTGGTTCGGAGTTCCGCCGAGTAACTGCGTTGCCGCAGCAGTTGCCATTGAACATGCAGTTCCTATCTCGCCCTGGCACCCAACTTTCGCACCTGAAATTGAAGCATTCTCTTTAACAATATTACCGACAAGTCCCGCAGTTGCAAGTGCCCGTAAAATCTTCTGCTCGGAAAAATCAAAACTTTCCTGCAAATATTTCAACACTGCCGGAACAACGCCGCATGAACCGCATGTAGGAGCAGTTGAAATCTTTCCACCGGCTGCATTTTCTTCTGCAACACCCAAAGCATAAGAAAAGATTAATGTTTTACTTCTGAGCGAACCTTTGTAGTTTTTTGCTTTAACAAAATAAGAAGATGCTTTTCTGCTTAATCCCAAACCGCCGGGAAGAATACCATCAGTATCAACACCCCTTGCAATCGCATTTAGCATTACTTTCCAGACTTCGGCAAGGTGATCATAAATTTCTTTCCCTTCAGTATCTTCGACGTATTCCCAGAATGAGCGCCCTGTTTTTTTAGTCCACTGAAGAATATCTTTCATTGTGGTTAACTCATAAACTTTATTCTCGGATTCGTCAGTGCTGAGATCAGTTATCTTCCCGCCGCCGATACTATAAACAGTCCATTCAGAAATTACTTTTCCATTAAATAATGCTTCCAGTTTCAACCCGTTCGGGTGCAGTGGAAGAAAAGTATCGGGTTCCCAATTGATTACCACTTTATGCGGTAATAATGCTTCTGTTAATGCGTTATCCGTTTGATGCCCTTTACCTGTTGCCGCAAGTGAGCCGTACAAAGTTACCGAATAAGAATTTGCATCCGGATTTTTCGATTTGAAAACTTCCGCCGCTTTTCTCGGACCCATTGTATGACTGCTTGAAGGACCGTACCCGATTCTAAAAATTTCTTTTATCGATTCCATATTTTAATGCTGATTGTGGTGTCCAAAGTTAGTTAGAATGCTGTGATTTTAAAATGAATAAATTCATCCGAGACTGTTATTCAACATTCTATTTTAGTTAATAAAAGCCGTCAAATACTTTGACAATTGATAAGGTGATGTGATTTACTTCTTTTCATCATCTGTTAAAATACTCTTTATTACAGGGATAAAAGCGTCAGCCTGCCGCATAAAACCGAGATCGTTAGGATGAACTCCGTCCACCGTTCCTTCCCCATCGCTTCCAATAAGGTTTTTTCCTTCAAGAAAATATAAACCTGTTACATCTTCATCTAAAAGTTTTTGATATACCTTACGATAAACCTCACCTTCTTTTGTAGGGAATACATTTTTAAACCATGAATTCTCAACAAGTAAAATCGGGGTTGTCGGTCTTTTCTCTTTTAAGTACTTAACAAACGGCTCCATTCTTTCTTCAATCAATTCGGAAGTCATATTCCAAACGCAATCAAGAATATAAATAGAAGCGTCAATTTCAGCGATCAAGTGGGCTAATTCAATTTCCATTTTCCCGCTGCCTGAAAAACCGAGATTAATAGCGGGACAGTTAAGTTTTCTACCGATTATTGCCGGATGAGCTAATCCCGGGCGTGAAGCGCACCCACCTTGTGTAATCGATGTACCGTAAAACAGAAGCGGTTTTAACTCAATTGATTTTTTTTCTGCGTTCTTCAGATTAGTACCGGCTGGTAAACCGATCTCAACTTTTGACACACCGTTATAAAGCGGAAGGTTAACAAGATATTCTTTATAAACTTCCGATGTATCCTTATCACTAAACGAAGCAGCATTAACCGGGAATTTGTTCGGTCTTCCGGTAGCAAAATAAAACCAGTTTCCGTCTTTATCTCTTTTATAAATATCAATTCCGCTTACTCCCGTAGCAGGCATATGATTCATTTGTATCATCGGGTGAAGAAGTTCCCATTTAATTTTAAATGATTTTGCATCTGTAATGAATCTGAAACAAAGCCCTGCTGAATTACTGCTTAACTGCCATACTTTTTCAGGAACTAACTTTTCAGCTTTTGCCGGCAACCTGTCATAGAAGGATTTGGTATCTATCCATCCTTTTCCTTCAATTTCAAAAGAAGTAACATTGTACCATGTTGTATCCGTATTAGAGATAACCGATGAATCAGGTTGATTGCGGGAATCAAAAGAAAAGAGAGAATCAACAAACAATAAAGAGAATGCTAAATAATAAACTAAAAACCTGGTATTCATTTTTTTGCCTTTTATAATATTAGTAATGGTTTCACCGAAACCGTAAAAAATGCTCTAACCAACTCCGGTTGAGTACCGGTTTCGATTTGTGTTTAATTGAAGATTAAACTTTTAAAACCGGGTTAATAACTAAGATACCTCCGTAGAGAGCTGGTTAAATACTCTCTCAAGCAGGGAATCGTAGTCCAATCCTTCCGGGTAGATCGGTTTATGAAACTTTACGTGAATTCTCTTCCACGGTCTCGGAATTTTACTCCCTTTCGGCAGAGCTTCAAAAGCACCTTTAATTGAAACCGGAACAACAGGAACATTTAATTCACTGCTAAGAATAGCAAAAGCTTTTTTGAATGAACCGAGTTTTCCTGAATTCGTTCTTGTGCCTTCCGGGAAAATAATTATATTTTTTCCGCTCTTAAGAACTTCCGCAAGTTTTTGTAATGATTCTTTCAAGTCTTTGTTGATATCCATTACAATAACATTATTTCTTACGGCAAAAGCGCGGATGAAGCGGTTACGAACATGTTTTTCTTTCGCATAAAAGTAAGTGTTTTTCATAACCCGGTTTTTTAGAAAAACAGAGACGAATAATCCGTCAAGAAAACTTTGATGATTCGGAGCAAGTATGAAAGGACCATCCGGTATGTTTTCTGTTCCTTCTCCTTTAAGCCTGAAATATATTTTTAGAAAATACCGGGATGTATTTTTAAGAAGGTTTTGAGTAAACCAGCTTTGGGGTAATTTAAGATCGATACGGGCTTTAAGTATTTCCGCCCACTTAACAGCTTCAACAGTGATTTTGTTTTTCTTCTCCTTCATATAATTGGAGAGTTTTTCGATAGTAGCGTTACTTATCAAAACATCCTCTTTTACGTCAATTCCAAAAGTGGATTCAAGGAATGTAATCAGACTTAACCTGTCAAGTGAATCAAGCCCCAAATCGATTTCAAGATGGTCATCGGGATGAACATTCCCCTTCTTCTGTTCTTTTAGATAATCACGAATAATAATGTATTCTTCAAAAACAGGTTCTTCACGTTCTTCTTTTTTCCCTTTTGATTTACCCTCTGCAAATTCTACAAGTTTAAACCTTTGAATTTTGCCAAGCCTTGTTTTCGGTAGTTCTTCTTTTAAGAAAACAAAATTAGTTATCCTTTTGTAAGGTGATACACTCTTGTTATACTTATCAACAACCTCCCAACGGAAAAAATCTTCCAGGTTTACTGCTTCTTTTTCTTTTAGTTTTTTGAAGTCCGGTAGAAAAGCAGCACAAAGAGAATCATCTTTTAAGAACACTCCAACTTCGGATATGTACGGAGAAGTTGCAATAAGAGCCGTTTCAACTTCTTCGGGATTAATATTTTTCCCGTTGGAAAGAACGATTGTTTCTTTACTTCTTCCCGTAATGTGAACGAAGTCATCTTCTGCAAGATAACCGAGGTCGCCCGTATGAAGCCATCCGTCTTTTATTACCGAGGCGGTTTCTTCGGGACAGTTATAGTATCCCTGCATAATATTCCTTCCCCGTGCAATAATTTCACCCTCTTTTATTCTAACTTCAACACCGGGCATAGGTTGTCCTGCAGCACCGATTTTCCATTTACCCGGACGTGTGAAAGATATCATCGGGGCGGCTTCAGTCATTCCAAAACCTTCAAGCATTTCAAACCCTAATGTTTTGTAATCGGAAGCGATTTCTTCATTTAGTTTTGCTCCACCGCAAACCATGTATTCAACTTTACCTCCGAATTTTTCATGGACTTTCTTAAATATCTTTTTTGAAAAAGAGCGGGAGTTTATGCTTCTTGCAAGTTTGAAAAGGAGCGTTGCAACTTTATTGCTGTTGATCTTATCCATCACCCCTTTATGAATAGCAGCATACAACCGTGGAACACCGATGATGATTGCAACACCGTTTTTTTGCAGCGTGTTTATTATATCTTCCGAAACCATTGAAGGTGATATTGCAACAGAAGATTTCACAAAAAGCGGGGCAAGCAGCGAGCCGACAAGAGGGAAAACATGATGAAGCGGTAATAGAATCAATACAACTCTCTCCTCTGCAAATATCGGGATTGTTTTTGAAACCGATTCGATGTTTGCTATCATGTTATCATATGAGAGCATTACTCCTTTTGAACTACCGGTAGTGCCGGAAGTATAAATTATAGCCGCAGTTTTATATACATCTTTAATTTCAAGATTTTCGGTTGGATAAGCATTAACATCATATTTTAGGTCATCAACTACGATTATCTTTAAATCGTAATCAAGCATGTTCTTTGCTTTTTGAACTACGGGTTGAGTTCCTTTGGAACAAAAAAGAATTGAAGGTTTGCAGTCGTTAAGTATGTAAGCAACTTCTTCAGCCGAAGCCAGATAATCTATAGGAACGGGGATTGCTTCTTTTTTCCAAACAGAATAAAACGCATAAGCCCATTCTGCCCGGTTTTCAAAAAAGATTGCTACTTTACCGGGATTCTCCCCTTGAAAAAGAGAAGCGTAGTAATTGATATGCCTAAGCAGTTCATTGTAGCTGATTTTTGAATCTTTTAAGATTAAAGCTGTTTTTTCGCTTGAATGTAAAAACACTTGAACTCCGTTTTGTCTGATTGATTACGAGATACAACTTATTGAACACTCCCGGCAATATGTGTACCGCTGTTCAATTTAACACACAATAAGATTGATTAACATAAAACATCTTAACCCCCTTAATAATTCATTATCAGAGAGAGCGCAAAATCACTTCAAGTTGTTCGTCGTTTTCAATAATGACTTCGCGCGCTTTACTTCCATCGTTGGGTCCGACTATCCCCGCTTCTTCAAGCTGATCAACGATTCGGGCTGCACGTGCATAACCGAGTTTTAACCTTCTTTGCAATAAAGATACAGAACCTTGTTGATGTCTTACAATAACTTTTGCAGCTTCTTCAAAAAGCGGGTCAAGATCATCTAAAAATCTTCCTGCTGTTTCTTTTTTCTTTTCATACAAAGAAGGAAGATAGTATAACCTTGAATAACCTTTCTGCCTGCTTATTGCATCTGTAATTCTTTCAACTTCGTCTGTTGTTATAAATGCGTTCTGGATACGGAACGGTTTGGGAGTACCGCCGGGTAAGAAGAGCATATCGCCTCTACCTAGCAGTTGTTCTGCTCCATTCATATCAAGTATTGTTCTTGAATCAATTTTAGTTGCAACCTGGTATGCAATCCTTGAACTGAAATTAGCTTTTATTACACCTGTAATAACGTTTACCGAAGGACGCTGGGTTGCAAGTACAAGATGTATTCCCACCGCACGAGCCAGTTGTGCAAGCCTTGCTATCGGTTCTTCCACCTCTTTGCCGGCGGTTATCATTAAATCGGCAAGTTCATCAATTATTACGATTATGTAAGGTATAGGATGATGTTTTACATTATAGGAATCTTTGGGTTTGCGTGCAGGGTCTTTTACTTTCGCATTATAATCGACAATATTTCTAACACCGGCTTTTGCAAGTTTGTCGTATCTCTTTTCCATTTCATATTCAACGGATTTAAGCGCCAGCACTGCATTCTGCGGAACCGTAATAATCTCTTCATCAAGATCAGGTGAGACTGCAAGAAAATGCTGTCTTAATTTCTTGTAAAACGATAATTCAATTTTCTTCGGATCGATAATCACAAATTTTACCTGTGAGGGTTCTTTTGCGTAAAGTAAACTTGTTATTATCATATTTATACCGACACTTTTACCGGAGCCCGTGGAACCGGCAATCAACATATGTGGCATTTTCGAGAGATCGGTAATTAATACTTCACCGGCGATATCTTTTCCGAGTGCAAGCGGAAGTTCGTAATCAATCCCTTCAAGTTTATTTAATACCGATTTAGCCACAACAAGGGATGGAGATGAATTCGGTATTTCAACACCGATTGCGCTTTTACCCGGAATCGGTGCGATTATTCTTATTCCCTTGGCTGCTAATGCAAGGGCAATATCGTGTTCAAGACTAACGATTTTGCTGATTTTAACACCGGGAGCGGGAACTATCTCGTATAAAGTAACAACGGGACCCGGAGTTACGGTAATGTCCTGAATTTCAATATCGAATAATGAGAGTTTATCTTTTAACAGTTCTGCATTCTTCTTTAATTCTTCTTCTGCAACTTTGTAGTTTTCCTGCGGAACGGCATTAAGTAAATCCAGACCCGGTTTTTTATAAACAATTTTTTCTTCCCACTGTTCAGGTAAATCGGATGGCTGTTTTTCAATATTCCCCTCTGTATCCGCCTCAATGTTCTTTTTCTTTTTTGAATCGGCGGTTTTCTTATCTTCAGCCGGTTTCTCTTCTTTAACCGAGTCAACCTGCTTATCAACCGGCTGCGGTTCTTCCTTCCTGACAATTTTAATACTTGTCTCCTGGTTAAGAGGAACTTCTTCTACGGTTTCATCATCTGACGCTGAAAATGTAAAGATCGGTTTTTTCTTTTTATCCTTACCATTCTTTTGCTTGTTTCCATTTTCATCGGGAACAACAACTTTAATTTTGTCATCCGGATCATCTCTCCACTTTTCAAATAACGATTTAATAAAATCGAACACTCTTTCCGGCTTGATTCTGAAAAAGAGCATTATCAAAACTGCCAAAAGAGTAAATAGAAAAATTAAAGAACCGAATCCCCCCAGCAACACACCGAGAGCGCTTCCAATAAACTTGCAGACTGCACCGGATAGCTCATAAGATTCGTAAAAAATTTTAAATTCAATCCTTATCACTCCGAAAAGAACCGATAATAATAATGCGGTTGAGAGAGTAAAATTAGTAAACCGCAGTTTCTTTTTTAAGTCAATATCGATAAAAAGGGAGATGCCCCAAAAGGCAATCAATACTGGGAAAATAATTGAAAAAATTCCGAAGGTTGAATTGATAAAAAAGTCCGCAATATATGCACCTGTAATTCCGAGCCAGTTATTTGCAGAATGGAGTTCTTTTTGCAGTTCGTCGTTATTAAACACCTGGAATAAATCGGAAAAACTGTAGTTTAGTAGTGCAAGGTCAAATCTTGAGTATGATATTATACTAAACAAGATAACAACCGAAGAGATTAACATTACAAGAGCAGAAATCCCTTTAATTCTACTGCCGGTTTTAGCAGAAGAATTTGTTCCATTACTCTTCTTTGTTTTGTTGTTCTTCGCCATTATCCGCTAACAGATTGAGTAACATTTTCTACCGGTTCGGAAGGGGGCTGAAGAACTTTAATACTACCGGATAAAAAGAGCGGGAGAATTTCGGTTGAATTAAGTTTACTGCAATATTGAAGGTCTTCTTCAAAACCGTTTTCGATTAAAAGTTTACCGTGGTCCGTACTGCCGACCATTTTTTTTATGTTCTTACCGAAAGATTTTGCCAATTGAATTGCAGCAGAGGTTGAATCGGTTGGTTCAATTCCATCAACGTTTGCAGCAATCTCGGCAGCTAATTTGCCTGCACAAACAGCATCTTCCATGCTGAAAAAACCGGAACGGGAAGAGCATACAATCTCAATATCTTTATTAAGTGAAGCCATATATTTAGCAACAGCAGAAAGATTTGAAAAGGCACATATAACGGAAGTATCGGAGAACTTTGTTTTAACCACAGCTTTGGAGCCGTTTGTAGTCAAAAAGATAATCGACTTACCTGAAACTGTTTCGCGGTTATATTCAAGCGGTGAATTTCCCAGATTGAAACCGTCTATCTTTTTCGTGTTTCTTTCCCCTCCCAATAGTGTTTGTCCTCCAAACATATTGCCGGAAATCTTCATTGCGAATTCGAAATTACTAACCGGGATAATCTCTTTTGCGCCGTTACTTAATGCTGCAATTATTGTTGAAGTAGCGCGTAAAACATCGATTACAACGACGGTTTTTCCGGTAAAATAAAGCTCTTCAATGTGTGAAGGACAAAATAAGGTGTTTATTTTCATTTACAGATTTTTCCTTGAACCGGCGTCTACTTTTTCACAAATGG
>Ga0116158_10004520_pt1 | contig 11878 bp, 8 predicted proteins | sample AD_UKC052_MetaG_FD_89883 | JGI IMG/M metagenome (GOLD analysis project Ga0116158, IMG submission 89883) | Active sludge microbial communities of municipal wastewater-treating anaerobic digesters from USA - AD_UKC052_MetaG | ecosystem: Engineered > Bioreactor > Anaerobic > Digestate | place: USA... | reverse complement strand
GGCGCTGCTGCTGAACACGATGCGGCTGCAGCCGGCGCCATGCATGGCGCCGGCTGCAGCCGCATCGTGTTCAGCAGCAGCGCCACGGTGTACGGCGATCCGCAACGCTTGCCGATCACCGAAGACAGCCCACTCACGGCCACCAGCCCCTACGGTCAGACCAAGCTGATGGGCGAGACCATCCTGCGTGACCTGGGCATGGCTGACCCGGCATGGCAGACAGCCTGCCTGCGCTACTTCAATCCGGTCGGCGCCCATGAAAGCGGGCTGATCGGCGAAGACCCGCGCGGCACGCCCAACAACCTGATGCCCTATGTGGCGCAGGTGGCGGTGGGACGGCGTGCACATCTCAGCGTGTTCGGCAACGATTACCCCACCCCAGACGGCACCGGTGTACGCGACTACATCCATGTCACGGACCTCGCCGACGGCCACGTCGCGGCTCTCCGCCGCCTGCTGGACGTGCCGGGCTCGTTCACGGTCAATCTTGGAACGGGCCGCGGCTACAGCGTGCTCGAGTTGGTGACCGCCTACGCCAAGGCCAGCGGTCGACCGGTGCCCTACCAACTGGTGGCGCGGCGCCCGGGTGACGTCGCAGCGTGCTATGCGGATCCAACACTTGCGCAGCAGGTCCTGGGTTGGCGGGCACAGCACGACCTGGACCGCATGTGCGCAGACAGTTGGCGCTGGCAGCACCTCAATCCGCAAGGCTTTGCCCAGGCATCGGCATGACTATTCCTGTCCAACCCGTCATCATGGCTGGCGGATCAGGCACCCGGCTGTGGCCGCTCTCCCGCGCCGGCTTCCCCAAGCAGTTTCTGGTGCTTTCAGGTGATGCCGGCACCCGACTCAGCTTGTTTCAGCAGGCCGTGCAGCGTCTGCAGGGTCTGGCGGATGCAGACATCACCGTGTCGGAGCCAAGCATCGTTGGCAATGAAGACCACCGGTTCCTGGTGCTGGACCAACTCCGTGAACTGAACCTTGAGCCTTCGGCCGTGCTGCTGGAGCCGGTGGGCCGCAACACTGCCCCCGCCGTGACACTGGCGGCGCTCTCCGCTCTGGAAAACGGCACTGATCCGGTACTGGTCGTCAATTCGTCGGATCAGACGCTGGCGGACACGGCTGCCTTCACCGCTGCGATGCGCACTGCCGTGCGGCTGGCAGCCGCGGGCACGATTGTGATCCTCGGCATCACGCCCGACAGGCCCGAGACCGGCTATGGCTACATCCAGGTCGATGGCAACGGCGAGGCCGTCCCGGCCGTTGCCCAATTCGTCGAGAAGCCCGACGCCGCCACGGCGGCCCGCTACTTGGCCGAGGGTGGCTACTTCTGGAATGCCGGCATGTTCGTGCTGCGCGCCAGCGTGTGGATGTCTGCACTGGACCGCTTCCGCCCCGACATCGCGGCGGCCACCCGCAGGGCCTGGGCTGCCCGCAGCACCGACGCGAAGTTCGTCCGGCCCGGAAAGGCAGAATTCATGGCCGTGCCCGGCGAGTCGATCGACTACGCGGTGATGGAGAAGTGTCCGGGCAGCGACCTGGCCATCCGGATGGTCGCGCTGGACGCTGGATGGAATGACCTGGGGGCCTGGGAGGCTGTCTGGCAGGTGGCCGCCAAGGATGCACATGGCAACGCCAGCGTGGGTGACGCCATCGTCAAGGACAGCAGCAACACCCTGGTGCATGCCCACAGCCGACTTGTGAGCGTGGTGGGATTGAGCGACGTGGTGGTGGTGGAGACAGCCGATGCGGTGCTCGTTGCAAGCCGAGAGCGCAGCCAGGATGTGAAGTTGGTCGTGAATCAACTCGGGGCCGAGCAGCGCGGTGAGCAGACCTTGCACCGCAAGGTTCACCGCCCCTGGGGCTGGTACGACAGCATCGACAGCGGACCCAGGCACCAGGTCAAGCGCATCCTGGTGAAGCCCGGGGCGAGCCTCAGCCTGCAGATGCACCACCACCGGGCCGAACACTGGATCGTGGTGAGCGGCACGGCTGAGGTGACTGTCGGTGACAAGGTCATCCTGCTGGCCGAGAACCAAAGCACCTACATCCCGCTGGGCCAAACCCATCGGCTCGCCAATCCGGGCAAGGTTCCATTGGAAATCATCGAGGTCCAGTCTGGCAGTTACCTCGGCGAAGACGACATCGTTCGATTCGAGGACAGCTACGGGCGCAAGTAATCAAGGCGCTAAGCGATCACCATGACCATCCTCGTCACCGGCGGCGCCGGTTTCATCGGCAGCAACTTCGTGCTCGACTGGTTCCAGACCAGCAACGAATGCGTTGTCAATCTCGACGCCCTCACGTACGCGGGCAATCTGGCCAATCTGGCGGATCTGCAGGGCGATTCGCGGCACATTTTCGTCCGTGGCGACATCGGCGACCGCGCACTGGTCGACAGCCTGCTGGCCAGGCATCAGCCCCGCGCGATCGTGCATTTCGCTGCCGAGAGCCACGTCGATCGCAGCATCCACGGACCAGGCGCCTTCATGAAGACCAACGTGGAGGGCACCTTCACATTGCTGGAGGCTGCCCGTGCATACTGGAACGGCCTGGCGAGCGACGCCAAGTCAGCGTTCCGGTTTCACCACGTCAGTACCGACGAGGTCTACGGCAGTTTGCAGCCTGGGGCGCCGGCCTTCACAGAAGCGCATCCCTACGAGCCCAACAGCCCGTACAGCGCCAGCAAGGCAGCCAGCGACCACCTGGTTCGCGCCTGGCACCACACGTACGGGCTGCCAGTGCTGACGACCAATTGCAGCAACAACTATGGCCCATATCATTTCCCGGAGAAGCTGATCCCGCTGATGATCGTCAATGCACTGGCGGGCAAGCCATTGCCGGTGTATGGCGACGGCCAGCAGATCCGCGACTGGCTGTACGTGGGCGACCATTGCAGCGGCATCCGTGCCGTGCTGGCCGGCGGCAGGTTGGGTGAAACCTACAACATCGGTGGCTGGAACGAGCAGGCCAACATCGACATCGTCCAGACGGTCTGCACACTTCTCGATGAAATGCGGCCCGACCCTCTCGGGCCCTATGCCCGACTGATCACCTACGTGGCAGACCGACCGGGCCATGACCGGCGCTACGCCATCGACGCCCGCAAGATCGAGCGCGAGTTGGGATGGCGCCCTGCTGAGACCTTCGCCACGGGTATCCGCAAGACCGTCCAGTGGTATCTGGCACACGGCACCTGGGTGCAGGATGTGCAGAGCGGCGCATACCGCGACTGGCTGTCCACCAACTATGCGGGGCGTTCATGAAGATCCTCCTGCTGGGAAAGAACGGGCAGGTGGGATGGGAACTGCAGCGTGCGCTCGCCCCACTGGGCACGCTGGTGGCTTGCGACTTCGACACCCCTGCACCGCTGACGGCTGACTTCGCACAGCCAGAAAGCTTGGCGGCGCTGGTCGCCAACGTCCGCCCTGACGTGATCGTCAATGCCGCCGCCCACACGGCAGTGGACAAGGCGGAGAGCGAGCCGGATCTGGCGCTTGCGCTGAATGGCACGGCTCCAGCAGTGCTGGCGCGCGAGGCTGCGGCGGTTGGCGCGTGGCTGGTGCACTACAGCACTGACTATGTGTTCGACGGCGACGGCCACAGCCCACGCAGCGAAGACGCACCCACGGGCCCACTGAGCGTGTATGGGCGAACCAAACTGGCCGGGGAGCAGGCCATCGCCGCCAGCGGATGCCGACATCTGACTTTCCGGACCAGTTGGGTGTATGCCGCCCGCGGCGGCAACTTTGCCAAGACCATGCTGAAACTGGCCGCCGAGCGCGATGCTCTGAACGTCATCGCAGACCAGTTTGGCGCGCCAACCAGCGCGGAATTGCTGGCGGACGTGACGGCACATGCCCTGCGCCAGGCAATGGCCAACCCCGATCTGGGCGGCCTGTACCACTGCGTGGCTGCTGGCGAGACAACCTGGCATGCCTATGCGCAGTTGGTGATCGAACACGCACGATCCCTGGGTGTGCCACTGAAGGTGGCGCCCGACGCCGTGCACCCCATTGCCACCAGCGCCTACCCCACCCCGGCCAGGCGCCCACTCAACTCCCGGCTGGACACGAGCCGTTTGCGCCGCGCATTCGATCTCCAGATGCCAACGTGGCAGTCCGGCGTGGTGCGCATGCTCGCCGAAACCTTGAACCGCTGACAAGGGACTCTCCGCCATGCAACGCAAAGGCATCATCCTGGCTGGGGGCTCGGGCACGCGCCTTCACCCTGCCACGCTGGCCATCAGCAAGCAGCTGCTGCCGGTGTATGACAAGCCGATGGTGTACTACCCATTGAGCACGCTGATGCTCGCCGGAATCCGCGACATCCTGATCATCAGCACACCGCAGGACACGCCGCGCTTCGAAGCCCTGTTGGGCGATGGCAGCCGCTGGGGCTTGAACCTCAGCTACTGCGTACAACCAAGCCCGGACGGACTGGCGCAGGCGTTCATTCTCGGCCGCAAGTTCGTGGACAACCACCCAAGCGCGCTGGTCCTCGGCGACAACATCTTCTACGGCCATGACTTCGCCACGCTGCTGCAGCGTGCTGGTGGCAGGGAAGGCGGTGCCAGCGTCTTCGCCTACCACGTGACCGACCCCGAGCGCTATGGGGTGGTGGCCTTTGACGGCAACAAGCGAGCGCTGAGCATCGAAGAGAAGCCCAGCGCCCCCAAGAGCAACTATGCCGTCACAGGACTCTACTTCTACGACCAGCAGGTTTGCGACATTGCAGCCAGCATCCAGCCCAGCGCCCGTGGCGAACTGGAAATCACCACGGTGAACGCCACCTACCTGTCGCGGGGGCAACTGGACGTGGAGATCATGGGCCGCGGCTATGCGTGGCTGGATACGGGCACCCATGACAGCCTGCTGGACGCCGGTCAGTTCATTGCCACGCTGGAGAAGCGGCAAGGCCTGAAGGTGGCATGTCCTGAAGAAATCGCCTACCGTGCGGGCTGGATCAGTGCAGCGCAGCTCGAGCAACAGGCACAGCCGATGCTCAAGAATGGCTATGGCCAATACCTGCTGCAGGTGCTGCGGGAACGGGCTTTCTGACGGTCAGTTGGCAGCATCAGGCAGCCACTGCGGTGGCCAGGTCCGCCGACGGGGACACATGCCCCCACCGACATGAGGGGGTCGCGACTTTGTAGGCGAAGGTTACGATCGCCGCGGCGTTGTGCGTTTCGCGCGACACGAAACACCCAGAGCCGTGCCATCTTCTTCTGCATGCTTCGACAACATCGCGCAAGGCCTTGGCCATGTGCAATTGTTGCTGTGAATGTGTGCAAAGTGCTGCCGGCATTGAATGCGAGGCGAGCCTGTGCATTTTCATGCCCTGAAGTACCGGTCTTCTTCGCCCTGGATTTCGCGCCATGAATGTGGGGCCTCCAATTCGGTTCCCAGAAGAAATGTGACGGAATTGGCGTCGATTGGACAAGCCATTCGGCGATGACTTCCCACATTTCCATACACGTCCGCGCGCGCGCGACCATTGCCACCGCCAGAATCACGCCAACAGTCCACTGCGACGGCAGCCTCTGGTGCTGGAGTCTTGCAGGGATTTCCTCGCGCATCTCTTAGTGGCCCACCGATCTCCACACAGAATTCATCCATGCGCCACAAGATTATTGCAGTGACCCTTCTGGCCGCTAGCCTGCTGACCGGTACCGTGTCTGCTCAAGTGGCTGCGCCGACGCTCGTCGTACGTGCGAGCAGCATCATGGCCGGCAACATCGGACCGGTGATTGAACTGCGCATCAATGGCGCCACGGTCGGCAAGGTGCAAGTGCGTGCAGCGACGCCCACCAACTACAAATTCGACGCCAGCCGGTTGGTGCCTGGCGCTGCGGTTGACCTTGTTTTCGCAAACGCTGGCAGCGTGAATGGGCAAGCCCGTACCTTGCTGGTTTCGTATCTCCAGGACAGCACCCGGACTGTGCTGCCCACAGCCAATGGTGTGACGTTCGACAGAGGTGTTGGACCGGCCGCATTCGATGGGCTCTACGTCATTCCGGGGCAAGGCGAGTTGGTGAACAACGGGGCACTTCGCCTGAAGTGGCCCAGGCCAACCACGAGTGTGCCGCCGTCCGCTGACCAGCAGGCAGCGTCACGCCTTCTGCAGCAGGCGACCTTCGGCCCGACCACTGGCGAGATTGCCAAGGTCGTCCGTTTGGGCCAGAGCGCCTGGCTCGAGCAACAACTGGCCATGCCCTGGTCCGCGCGCTACGTACCCGCGGTGCAGCAGCGTTACGACTACGGCGACGCGTATCGGCCCGGCGGGTTCATGTACCAGTCCGACTGGGTCGGCAACGCATTCTGGACCGCGGCTGCGACCGCGCCCGATCAATTGCGAGGCCGCATGGCCTTCGCGCTGGGTCAGATTCTCACAATATCCTTTGTGGAATCTCGGCTTTGGGCCCAATCACGCGGTGTTGCGCATTTTGTCGACAACCTTCACAAGCACGCCTTCGGAAACTATCGGAATCTGCTGGAGGAGGTGGCGCTCAGCCCGATGATGGGCATTTACCTGTCCCATCTGAGAAACCGGATGGAAGACCCGACCACAGGTCGGCTCCCTGACGAGAATTTCGCTCGCGAAATCATGCAGCTGTTTTCGATCGGCCTGCATGAACTGAATCCGGACGGCAGCACTAAGGTCGATGCCAACAATCGCCCGATCGAGACCTACAGCACCGCGGACGTCATGGCCATGGCCAAAGTGTTCACCGGTTGGGGCTGGGGGTTTCCAGATGACCAATTGACAGAGAAGAACCTGCGTTGGGCGTGGCCAAGTTATTCGATGGCAGAGGATGCCAAAGTCGATCTGCAGCGGATGAAGGCCTATCCCGGCCAACACAGCCAGGCCGAGAAGCAGTTGTTTGCCGGCAAGCCTTGGGCTGTCACCATTCCTGCCGGCACGTCAGCGTCGGACAGCCTGCGCATGGCCCTGGATGCACTGTACAAGCACCCCAATGTCGGCCCTTTCATTGGCCGCCAGTTGATCCAGAGGCTGGTCACCGCCAACCCCAGCCGCGGCTATGTGGCGCGTGTCACCGCTGCCTTCAACAACAATGGCAAGGGCGTGCGGGGCGATCTGTCCGCCGTGCTGCGGGCCATTCTGCTGGACCCGGAAGCCCGCGGGCAGCCGACCTCGGGCTTCGGCAAACTGCGTGAGCCCATCCTCCGCGTTTCACACTGGATGCGCTCCTTTGGTGCGACATCGGCCACCGGGCTCTTCACCATGGCCGACGAAGGCGTCGAGGTTTCACAGCAGGCGCTTTACGCTCCGAACGTGTTCGGCTTCTTCCGCCCTGGCTATGTGCCGCCCAACACCAGGATGTCGCAGAGCGGGGCCACATCGCCAGAGTTCCAGATCGTCAATGAGTCCACGGCGGCGGCTTGGGTCAATCTGGTGGAAGAGATGGTGGGCATCGGTTTGGGCGCCACCAGCAACCCGAGGGACGTTCGCAGCAACTACCCGGTACAGACGGCCATGCTTGCCCTGGGCAAGGTCGATGACTTCATCCAGAACCTGAACCTGCTGCTGTTTGCCGGCAACATGAGTGCCGGCCTGCAGAGCGGCATTCTCGAGGCGATTGCTGGCGTGACGGGCAATGATGCTGCGGCCAATCTCAACCGTGTCCGCGTCGCCGTCTTCATCGCGATGTCTTCGCCGGAATACCTCGTCCAACGCTGAATGCCATGAACCAGTCACGTCGCCAGTTTCTCCATGCGTCGGCCGGCCTGACGGCCGCCGCCGCTTCGCATCAGTTCAGTGCGCCCCTGGCCATGAGCCTGGCCGGGCTCGCTGCCATGGGCGCGCAGCAGGCGCAGGCTGCCGATGTCGCGGGCTACAAGGCGCTGGTATGCGTCTTTCTGGCTGGTGGCAGCGACATGCACAACTGGGTGGTTCCTGCTGATCCCACCGGCTTCGCGGAGTACACCAATGCGCGGCAGGAGTTGGCCTGGGCTGCTGCCAAACTACAGCGGATCACCACCGACAACCAAGGGGCTGGGCGCGCATTCGCCATGCCAAGCGATCTCGCACCTCTACGCCGCCTCTATCAACTGGGCAAGGCGGCAATCGTGGCAAACGTCGGACCGATGGAGCGCCCCGTTACCAAGGCCGATGTGCTCGCGGGATTGAATGTCCCGGCCAAGCTGTATTCTCACAATGACCAGCAGTCGGCTTGGCAATCACTGTCCCCTGAGGGCGCAAATTCTGGCTGGGGAGGACGGATGGGTGATGTGCTGATGTCCGCCAACCAACAGCCCATCTTTACAGCCGTGTCAGCGAGCGGCAACGCGGTGTTCCTGACGGGTAGCAGCGTCACCCAGTACCAGGTCGGCATCGATGGTCCTGTTCGTGCGCGTAGTCTGGACTCTGACTGGGTGCATGGATCGAGTACGGCTGGTGCAGTCTTGAAGCGCACCCTGAATTCTGTGGGCGATACGTCGCTTCAGGCGGAGTACGTTCGTGTCCACCAGCGCGGCCTCGCTGCGGAGGAGTTCATCCGCGCGGCACTCGCGGCCACCCAGGTACCCGCCATTCCGAAGACACCCATCCAGTTGCCCGTCGGGTCGACGACACTGAATCAGGATGGCCTGGCGCAGCAATTGAAGATCGTGGCCCGCATGATCGGTGCCGGGCAGAAGGTCGGCATGCGACGTCAGGTTTTCCTGGTGTCGATGCCAGGTTTCGACAGCCACAGCGGCCAGATGCGTGACCAGCCCGGCCTGATGGCGCGGGTTGCACTGGCGCTGGCCTACTTTCAGTCGACGTTGACCACGATGGGCGTCGACCAGAATGTCCTGACGTTCACGGCGTCGGATTTCGGCAGAACGCTGACCAGCAACGGCGACGGCAGCGACCATGGCTGGGGGTCGCACCAGTTCGTCATGGGCGGCGCCGTCAAAGGCCAGCAGATCTATGGGCGCATCCCCGTCACGGCGCTGGGCACTGCAGACGACCTGGGGCGTGGCCGCCTGCTGCCCAGCACGTCGGTGACACAGATGGCCTCTCGCATGGCCAGTTGGATGGGCTTGAGCGTGGCCGAACAGGCCTACGTGCTGCCGAACCTGGCCAACTTCTCCACCACCGGGCTCGATTTCGTCTAGCCCACCGCGGCTGCCGGCCACGCCGGCCGGCCATCACTGCCCACTGGCCGCGAAGTGCGGGTTGTCGAACCCGGGCTTGCCGTAGGTCAGGGGCATCCCGTCGGACACGCGCCGAACGGCGCCACCAGCGGCCAGCAGCACCGCATGCCCGGCTGCGATGTCCCATTCCATGGTGCGCCCGAGCCGGGGATAGAGGTCGGCATCGCCAGCGGCCACGAGGCACAGCTTGAGCGACGACCCGGCGTTGGTGGTTGACGCGACCTTGCGCCCAGCCAGGAAAGCGTCCAGTGCAGCAGCATCGCCATGGGACCGGCTGGCCACCACCGTGAGGCCCTCGGCTGGCACGGCTCGGCACGCAATCGCGCGCCTGCCCTGCCCGTCGTCCAACCAGGCGCCATGGCCCGCGGCACCGGCATACAGGCGGCCTTGAGCGCCGAGCGCAGGCGCCAACACGACGCCCAGCACCGGCACCCCGCGCTCGACCAGTGCGATGTTGACGGTGAACTCGCCGTTGCGGCTGATGAATTCCTTGGTGCCGTCCAGCGGGTCGACGAGCCAGAAACGCTCTCCGACATCCGGGGTCTTGCCGGCCGCCACGGCCTCCTCGGCCACGACCGGGATGTCTGGCGTCAACCGCGCCAAGCCGGCCAAGATCACGGCCTCTGCCCGCTCGTCTGCCTCGGTCACGGGAGAGGCGTCGTCCTTGCCGCGCACATGGAAGTCGGTGGCATAGACGGCCATCACCACTGCACCGGCCTCACGAACGAGATCCGTCAGGGCATTCAGCAACTCTGGCACGTTTTGAGCATTGGACATGGTGATCTGGGTGGGTGGGTTGAAGGTATGATCTATTGTCTACAAAAGTTTTAATAACACCAACTTCTATTGCTGGTTCGTGGTCAACAACATCTGCCCATGACGACGTCGCCGGATACCGCACTGCAGAGCCTGAATGACCGTCGACGGCGTGCGGTGGAATTGCGACTGTCTGGCCTGACGCTGCCGCAGATCCGGGCGGAGACCGGGCTGAGCGCACCCACCGTGATCGGCGCCTATCGCGCGTTCTTGAGCCAGGGCTGGGCCGGTGTGCGCACCCAATCACGCGGGCGACGTTCCGGCGTCGGCCGACGACTCGACACCGCGCTGGAGGCCGCGCTGCACAGTCGCCTGCTGCAGGACGATCCGGAGCAGACCGGGCTCGAACCAGGCCTGTGGACCGCCGAAGGTGTTGCACTGGTCGCCGAACAACTGCACCGCACCGGGTTGACCGGCCGCACCCTGGCGCGCAGCCTGCAACGTGCGGGCCTGGACTTCCTGCCCATGGTCGCCGTGGCGCGCCACCAGCCTGCCGTCGCACCGTGGCGCGCGGACGTGTTGCCCGGCTGCATGCGACGGGCCCACCAACAGCACGCGCGGTTGCTGTGGTGTGGTCAAGCCCGGGCAGCCGGTCCGTCGAACGGCCCGGCCGGGGGTGCGCGCCCCTGGCTGCTGGTGGCGCAGACGCTGCGTGGCTCGCTGGCCTGGTGGCCGGTCAAGCGCCCGCATGACGTGGACAGCTATGTCGAGTTCCTGAATCGCCTGCGCGTCACCTGGCCTGGCCCCCTGCACGTGTTGCTGCACGGCATCGACGCTGCAGCGCAGCCGGCTCTGCAGAACTGGTTGGCCAGTCACCCGGATTGCCGCCTGATCCCGTGCCCCGCCGCGCACATGCCGGCACCCACCAACCGCCAACCGCCGCCTCCGCCGGCAGAAGCCCATCCGTCCTCTCCAACCTTTGCAACCAAAGGCTCACACACCATGAAATTGACCCACTTGCAACGCCTGGAGGCCGAGAGCATCCACATCATGAGAGAGGTGGTCGCCGAGGCCGAGAACCCGGTGATGCTCTATTCCGTCGGCAAGGACAGCGCCACCATGCTGCATCTGGCCAAGAAGGCGTTCTACCCATCGCCGCCGCCGTTCCCGCTGCTGCACGTGGACACCACCTGGAAGTTCCGCGACATGTATGCACTGCGCGATCGCATGGCCGCCGAGATGGGCATGACGCTGCTGACCTACCGCAACCCGGAGGCAGAAGCGATGGGGATCAACCCCTTCGACCATGGCTCGCAGATCCACACTGACATGTGGAAGACCCAGGGGCTGAAGCAGGCACTGGACAAGTACGGCTTCGACGCGGCGTTCGGTGGCGCACGACGCGACGAAGAGAAGTCGCGCGCCAAGGAGCGCATCTTCTCGTTCCGCAGCGCCCAGCATCGTTGGGATCCGAAGTTCCAGCGCCCGGAACTCTGGAACCAGTACAACGCCCGCAAGCACAAGGGCGAGTCGATCCGCGTCTTCCCGATCAGCAATTGGACCGAGCTCGACATCTGGCAGTACATCTACCTGGAGAACATCCCCATCGTGCCGCTGTACTACGCGGCCGAGCGGCCGGTGGTCGAGCGTGACGGCACGCTGATCATGGTCGACGACGAACGCATGCGCCTGAAGTCCGGCGAGGTGCCTGTGATGCGCAAGGTGCGCTTCCGCACGCTGGGCTGCTATCCGCTCACCGGCGCCATTGAGTCCAACGCCACGTCGCTGCTCGACATCATCGAGGAAATGCTGGTGGCCACCTCTTCCGAACGCCAGGGCCGCGTCATCGACAAGGACGCATCGGCTTCCATGGAAAACAAAAAGCAGGAAGGGTACTTCTGATGGCGCGCTATGTTGAGTTCCAGGGCGGCGACGTCGAAACCTTCCTGCAATCGCAGGAG
>Ga0116158_10004519_pt1 | contig 11878 bp, 12 predicted proteins | sample AD_UKC052_MetaG_FD_89883 | JGI IMG/M metagenome (GOLD analysis project Ga0116158, IMG submission 89883) | Active sludge microbial communities of municipal wastewater-treating anaerobic digesters from USA - AD_UKC052_MetaG | ecosystem: Engineered > Bioreactor > Anaerobic > Digestate | place: USA... | reverse complement strand
CATCTGCCCTTTGGGCAGGTCGATCTGGGGATGTGACCCAGATCGACCTGCCCAAAGGGCAGATGAGCGGCCTGATCGACGCCGAGCGTGTGCTCAAGCGCGTCAAGGGCATCGCCCACACCCGCTTCACCAGTGCCGATGTGGTGCGCCACCCTCTGGTGGCCCGCATTGTGGATGCCTATGACGCTGTCCCCAAAGCCTGAGTTAGACCTGTCCCTGCAATGGGGCCGTTTTGACGGCGACGCCCCCCACCGCGCCGTGCTGACGCGCGCCAAGGCTCGCCTGTGGGTAGGGCACGCCCTGCTGCGCCCGGGTGAGCTGACGGTGCGTGTGGTGGGCGAGGCGGAGGGCCGCGCCCTCAACCTCCAATACCGTGGCAAAGACTACGCCACCAATGTCCTGACCTTCGACTACACCCGCGAACCTGTGGTGGCCGCCGACCTGGTGTTATGCGGCCCGGTGTTGGAGCACGAGGCTCGCGAGCAGGGCAAAACGCTACAAGCCCACTACGCCCACTTGCTGGTGCATGGCACGCTGCACGCCCAGGGCTATGACCACGAAACCAACCAGAAGGACGCGCTAGAGATGGAAGCGCTGGAAGTCCTGCTGATGCAATCCCTCGGGCTTCCCAATCCGTATTGACCAAGAAAAAGCCACCCCTTAGGGTGGCTGAGGGCCATGGACATTCCAGTGCCCGGCCTTGGAAGTAACGCGGTCAGGTGCCGCTTATAGGCGTCAACGTGACCGTTGCGACGGAATTGCCGTTCAACGTGAGTGCCCCGCCGGCGGTCACAGCCACGACAACAGAAGCGCCCGAGGAAGATGCCGCCCCAAGCACCAGCGCCACGCTTCGCGTGACGCCAACACCGTTGGCTACAGCACCTGCAGCATTCACGTTCATGTTGCAAGGGTTAACAGTCACGGTCTGGCCCAGCGCCAAGGGATGCCCAGCAGGGAAGGTGGATGAAGTGACTGCGAAAATGCACGAACCGAAGGTGGTGACGCCCGTAGCCGTGTTGCCACCCGATGCCACCGAGAACGCTGGTGTTGCTGCGCTGTTGGTGAACTGAATGGTGGTTGCAGCCGTTGTACCCAAGGCAGGCACGCCACTGGCAAACGCAAAGGGCGTATTCACCACAGCCGCAGCAACCGCGGGGGCCACGGCGACCGTGGGGTTGGTGGCAACAGCCTGGACCGGGTCAGTACCACCACCGCAGGCCACCAGAGCGGCCACAGAAATTGCCGCGAGGGCAACATTTTTCATTTTAAGCATTTTAAAATCCTATTGGACAGATAAACCTGCGTAACACAATACACCCATTTCCAACATCCGCGCAAGCTCTTGGCTGCTTTTTTAACAACACCCGCATCAGCACCGAAACGGAATCGTGACAGGCCCATCATTGACCAAATGCAGCTTCATATCGGCCGCAAACCGCCCGGTCTGCACCACCGGGTGAAACTGGCGCGCCTGGGCCACCACATAGTCGTACAACCGCCGCCCATCGTCTGGCGCTGCCGCCCCACTGAAGCCGGGCCGGGTACCGCTGGACAGGTCGGCCGCCAGGGTGAACTGGCTGACCAGCAGCAAGCCGCCCACGGCCCCCTGGCCATCCAGGTCCCGCACGCTGCGGTTCATCTTGCCCGCGTCATCCGAAAAAATCCGCAGCTTGAGCAGTTTGGCCAGCAGCTTGTCGGCTTGCGCCTCGCTGTCGCCACGTTCGGCACACACCAGCACCAACAGGCCGGCGCCGATCTGGCCGATCACCTCGCCGTCCACCACCACACGGGCCTCGCTCACTCTTTGTATCAAAGCCAGCATCAGATCAAATCCTTCTCGTCATCAAAATGCGCTTCCACATCACTGGGCAGCAGCTGGATGGTGGCGCGCAGGCCAGGCACCGCACTCATCAGCGCCTGCTCCACACTGATGCGCACGGCGGCAGCGCGCCCCAAAGACCAACTGGCCGGCATGTGCATGTGCAGGTCCACAAACCGGCGTTGGCCAGCCTTGCGGGTATTCAAATGGTCAAAACGGATGGTGGGGTGGGCAAAGCTGTCCAGCGTCTCCTGGATGTCGGCCAGCACTTCGGGCTCCAGGGCTTCATCCATCAGGCCCTGGGACGAGCGGTGAATCAGGCCATAGCCTTCGCGCAGGATATTCAGCGCCACACCGATCGCCACCACCGGGTCCAGCCACAACCACCCGGTAGCCCACACCGCGCCCAGCCCCACCACCACGCCCACCGATGTCCACACATCGGTGACAAGGTGGCGCGCATCGGCTTCCAATGCGATCGAGCGGTGCTCCCGGGCGGCGCGGAACATCATCCAGGCCAACAGGCCATTGAGCCCCGAGCTGAACACCGACAGGCCCAGGCCCCAGCCTAACTGCTCCAGAGGCTGCGGCGCAAAGAACCGGCTGCCAGCTGCCCAGATGATGGCCACCGCGGCCCCGATGATCAGGATGCCCTCAAAACCTGACGAGAAATACTCGGCCTTGTGGTGCCCGTAGGGGTGGTCGTCGTCCGCAGGGCGCTCGGCAATGGTCACCATCACCAACGCGAAGATGGCGCTGGCCAGGTTGACAAACGACTCCATGGCGTCCGACAAAAGGCCGACCGAGCCGGTCAGGTACCAGGCCAGTGTTTTCAGTGCAATGGTGACCAAGGCCACCAGCACGGACACCATGAGGAGCCGACGGGGCGTGAGGTAGGCAGTGAGTGCTGGCGACATGGCAGCATTGTGGCCCAACGGGCACAATGCGCTCATGTTGCATAGGGTGCGCCGCTACAGGCTCTGGATCTTGGTGTGGTGCGGCTTCACCGCGCTGGGTGCGTTGCTGATCGCGCGCCAGGAGCTTGCGCATTTGCGCGAAGCCTTCGAGACCGACGCCCGCATCGTCCATCGCCTGTTGAGCCAGCGCGTGGTGCAGCATGACGCTGTGCTGGCCACACTGGCGCTGCTGCAGCCACCGGCAGAGGCGTCCTCCCCTGAACAACGCCTGCCAGCCCTGTACCCGCAAATCCTAAGCGTGCAGCGCCGGGACCGTGGCGTCCCATGGGCGGACAGCCGTTTGCAGGCCGCTGAAGCCCAATCGCGTCAGTGGCAGCGCCCGGCCCTGGCCAGCGCCGATCTGCCCGGCGGCCGCTACCAACTGGTGCTGGCCTCCGACCCCGCCAGCTTTGCCCTGCGCATGGATTTGCACGCCGTAGTGCCCTGGAACGAATGGCCCATGACGCCCGACACCAGCCCGGTGCGTGTAGCGCTGGAACACGAAGGCCAGGCCTTTGTGGTGCAGCCGGGCCGCCTTGGTGGCCATGGCTGGCGCTTTGCCTTCCACAAGCATCTGGCGGCCGACAGCCAGCCCTTTGACGTAGTGGCCCTGCGCGATGTGGCCTGGCATGAGTTGCCATGGATCGTGATGCTGGCTTGGGCGCTGGCGGTGGCCGCCGCATTGGCGGGCTTGCATGCCCTGCTGCGCCAGCGCGAACGGCGCCAGCGTGCCGAAGAGCTGCTGCGCCTGGGGCAAGTGGCGCGGCTCAACACACTGGGCGAACTGGCCGCTGGCATGGCCCATGAGATCAACCAGCCCCTGACCGCGGTGCTGGCCAATACGCAAGCGGCACAACGCCTGCTGGGCGACGACCCGCCCGAGCTGGATACCGCCCGCCTCGCCATGGCGCAGGCCACCGAGCAGGCCCGTCGCGCGGCCGACGTGGTGGGCCGGCTGCGGCGCGCCGTGACGCGGCCCGACGCCGCCGCGCCCCTTCACGCCGTGGTGCTGCAAGACACGGTGCGCAACGCCCTGCACCTGCTCGCGCCCGAGCTGGAACGGCGCGGCGTGCAGCCCGAGTTGCAGGGTGTCAACCCGCCCGTGCAGGTGCTGGCAGAGCCTGTGGGCCTGGAGCAAATCATTCACAACCTGCTGATGAACGCATTGCAGGCCCTGGAACAGGTGCCCGCCAGCGAACGGCGCCTGGTGCTGGCTTTCAGCCATGAAGGCACGCCTGGTGCTCAGGGGGCCCGAGGCGTACTCACCCTCACCGACACCGGGCCCGGCATTGCGCCCGAGGCCTTGCCCAGGCTTTTCGAGCCCTTCTTCAGCACGCGAGCTGACGGCCTGGGTTTGGGCCTGAGCCTGTGCGAAACTTTGGCCAACCGAATGGGGGCGAGCCTCAGCGCCGACCACCACAGCCCGCGGGGCGCCCGCTTGCGCCTTGCCTTGCCACTGGCCACCGCCTGAGAGTAGCCCGTGAGCACACCCCTGTCGCCCCTGATCCACCTGGTTGACGACGACGAGGCCGTGCGCGCCAGCCTGGGCCTGCTGATCGGCACCGTGGGCCTGCGCGTGCAGGCCTGGGCCGACCCGCTGGCGTTCATCGCGCAATTTGACCGCGACAGCATTGGCGCCATCGTGCTGGACGTGCGCATGCCCGGCATCAGTGGCCTGACGGTGCTGGAACAGCTGGTGGCCCAGCGCGTCGAGCAACCCGTGATCATGCTGACCGGGCACGGCACGGTCGAGATGTGCCGGCGCGCCTTCAAGTCGGGCGCGGCCGAGTTTCTGGAAAAGCCGGTCAACGACGAAGCCCTGCTTGAAGCGCTGCAAAACGCAGTACGCCAGCACGTCAAGACGCGCGAGCGGCTCGGGGCCGACCGGCAGGCGCGCGAACACTACGCCCAGTTGTCCGAGCGCGAACGCGAGGTACTGGGGCTGATCGTGTCGGGGCTGACCAACAAGGAAATTGGCCGGGCACTGGCGGTGTCACCACGCACGGTCGAAACCCACCGCGCCAACCTGTTTGCCAAACTGGAGGCGCCGTCGCTGGCGCAGTTGATCCGCAGCTATGCGGCACTGGTGGACGAGGCCGCGCCATAGTCACGCCGCAGTCATCACTCAGTAGTTCTACGCAGGCCATGGCGTAGCCCTGCGGATAGGCAAGGCGCGCCAGAATTTTTAAAGTTCTCCCACGGTTGATCGAACCGGTTTGTTCCCAGGAGAACCTCATGAAAAAATTGGCTTCCACCCTCGCACTTTCCCTCCTCACCATCGCCACGGCCCAGGCCCAGGTGGTGCGCACCGAGAAGAACATGTCACTCGAACTTGCCAACCAGATCGCCGCCGCCACGGTCGCGGCCTGCTCAGCCAATGGCTATGCCGTGGCCGCCACAGTGGTGGACCGCGCCGGCAGCGTACGTGCGGTGCAACGGGCCGACAACGCCGGCCCCCACACACTGGGCGCCAGCCTGCAAAAGGCCTTCACCTCGGCGTCCGCCAGGAACACCACGCTGGCCATGATGGAGGGTGCACAAAAGAACCCGGCCGCCGCCAACCTGGTGCACATCCCCGGCTTTCTGCTGCTGGGTGGTGGCGTGCCGGTCAAGGTGGGCAATGAAGTCATTGGCGCGGTGGGCGTGGGCGGTGCGCCCGGCGGCCACCTCGACGAACAATGCGCCATGACCGCGCTCGACAAGATCAAGGACCTGCTCAAGTAAACCCGCCCCACCTGAAAGCCCCCCATGACATCCCCACGCATACCCGCCATTCTGCGCGCCGCCGTGCTGCGCACCGCCCTGCTGGCCGCGGTGTGCAGCCTGGGGGCTGTGGCCCTGCCTGCCGCCGCGCAGCTTGGCCCCACGCCCACCGAAGCCGCACGCTACACCGGCCTGCACGCCGCCGCCCACAAGGGCGATCTGGCCCAGATCGACAAACTCATCGCCGCCAAAGCTGACCTCAACGCCCGCGACGGGTATGGCCGCACGCCTGTGCATGTGGCCAGCTTTGCCCGCCAGAGTGCGGCGATCCGGGCACTGGCCAAAGCCGGTGCAGACCTCAACCTGCTGGAAAACGACCGCTATGACGGCGTCACCATCGCCTCGGTGGCGGATGACGAGGACACCCTGCGCACCCTGCTGTCGCTGGGCGCCAGCGCCAGGTTGATCACCAGCCGCTACGACGGCACCGCCCTGATTGCCGCTGCTCACCTGGGTCACGACGGCGTGGTGCGCCAACTGATAGCTGCTGGCGCGCCGCTGGACCACGTGAACAACCTGCACTGGACAGCCGTGATAGAGGCCATAGTGCTGGGTGATGGCGGCGCGCGCCACCAGGCCACGCTGCAAGCGCTGATTGACGCCCGGGCCAATCTCCAACTGGCCGACCGCCAGGGCGCCACGCCGCTGCAACTGGCCCGTTCGCGTGGCTACGACGCCATGTTGAAGCAATTGCTGGCCGCCGGCGCGCGCTAAGGGAAAACACAAGCGCAGCACGGCCCCATCTGCCTCTAGGATGGAGCCATGTCTGCAGCTGCCGAGGAACGGCCATCCGCTCCGGCCCCCCGCCCCACCATCCACCGCGAGGTTCTGCCTTCGGCCTCGCCCCATGTGAGCCTGGCCCTGGTGCTGGTGCCTGGCCCGGTCTACGAGATCGAGCCTGAACCCTATTTGCGCATCAGCTTCAACGTTGGGCCATCGTATTCCTTTGACGCTTCCGGGCCTGGCACCCATGCCACGTTTGCCATGCGCCACCATGCCTTGATGGTGATTCCGCCAGGCACCGTGGTGGCCCACAGCACGGCCACGCCGCGCCCGACCGGGCGCGCGCTCAAGCCGGCGCGGCTGGCCACGTTTCGCATTTCCACCGACCTGCTGGCCGACAGCGCCATTGCCCTGGACCTGCCGCCTGAGCGCGCCCAGTTGCGCCACCAGGTGGTCCCTGGTGATGAGGTCCTGCGCCTGTTGTCGCAAGCCCTGTACGCCGATCTGCGCGAAGGCCACCCCGATGGCCCTCGCGCCACCGAACACCTGGCCATGGCCCTGGTGACCCGCCTGCTGCTGCGCGAACAAGGCCGCGCCGCCGGGCCGGCAAAAGGCGGGCTCGACAAGGCCCGTGCCCATATTGATGCGCACCTGGGAGACGCGTTGAGCCTGGAGGATCTGGCCGCCGTGGCGGGCATTAGCCTGTTTCACTTCTGCCGGGTGTTCCGCGAGTCCATTGGCGTCACGCCGCACCAGTACATTGTGGCCCAGCGCATGGAACTGGCCTGCCGGCTGCTGTGGTCTGCCCGCCTGCAGCCCCGCAGCGGGCCCGCCCTGCTGGACATCGCGCTGGCCTGTGGTTTCAATTCCCAAAGCCACTTCGCTGCCCAGTTCAGGCGTCACACCGGGCAGACGCCGCGCCAATGGCAACGCAATCTGGGTGATGCAGACAGCACCGACTGAAACTTCCATCCGAGCAATGCAATCGAAAGTGTGCTGCACAGGGTTTGCCTGAGGCGGGCAGCGCAAGATACTGGCAAACGCCCGGCAGGGCAGCAACTTTGTGCCAGACGCAGGGTGAGGCTGTGGGCACAGTGAGCCCATCCCTCACCCACAAGAAGAGACATCGATGAATAACTTTACCCCTGCCACTTCCGCGCTGACCCGGCGCACCCTCCTGGGTGGCCTGGCCGCTGCTGCACTGAGTGCACACGCCAACGTGCCCGCCCACAAAGGCGAATTGCTGATTGGCCAGAGTGCACCGCTGTCCGGCCCCATGGCCAACCCCATGGCCAACGTGCTCGCAGGCCAGCAGTTGGCCATTGACGAGATCAACCGGCGCGGTGGCATTGGCGGGCGTCGCATCCGGCTGGAGGCACTGGACGACGGCTTCAATCCCAAACGCACGCTGGAGAACGCCCGCACCCTGGTCGAGCAACGCAATGTGCTCTCGCTGTTCGGCACGGTCGGCACCGGCCAGACCATGACCGTACTGCCCTACATCGCCGAAAAACATGTGCCGCTGATTGCCGCCTACAGTGGCAGCCCGGCCTTGCGCACCCTGCCCAATCCGTATTTTTTCACCACCCAGGCGGGGTATGACGACGAGTTGATCCGCATCGTGCGCAACCTCGTGGCCATCCAGGCCAAACGCATCGCGGTCGTGTACCAGGACAACGATTTCGGCAAGCTGCTTCTGCCCCTGGCCGAGAAAATCATTGCCGCCGAAGGGGCCAGTCTGGCCGGTGCCCAGCCCCTTCAGTCCTCAGGTGCCGATGCCGTGGCGGCAGCGCAGGCGGTCGCGGGCATGAAGGCGCAGGCCGTGGTGATGCTGGTAGCAGGCCCGGCGGTAATCGGCTACGTCAAAGCCAACCGCGCCTACGCCGGCCTGCCCGTCTACACGCTGTCGCTGTCGGTGGGCTCGGCCATTCTCAAGGCGCTGGGCGATGATGCGCGCGGTCTGGCCGTGTCACGCGCCACGCCCTACCCCTGGCGTGCCACCACCTCTCTGGCGCGGGAGTTCGGGGCGGCCATGACCAAGGCCGGCAAAGTCATCGACTACGACCACTACCTGGGCTACATCAACATGCAGGTCATGGCGGCGGGTCTGCGCGGTGCCGGGCGCAACCCCACCCCGGAATCCGTTCGGGACGCAATGGAAAATCTGGCCAAGCTAGACCTGGGCGGCTACACCATGGAGTTCGGCCCCGACAAACGTCACGGCTCGAACTTCGTCGAGATCACCGTGGTGGGGCCACGGGGCAACTTCATCCGATGAGGGTGACGCGGGCGAACTTGCGTTTGCCCACCTGCACCACGTAGGTGCCGGCGTCCAGCTTCAGACCCTTGTCGCTGACCACGCTGGAGTCCACGCGAACGCCTCCGCCCTCAATCAGGCGGTTGGCTTCGCTGGTGGAGGGGGCCAGGCCGGCCATCTTGACCACACTGCCAATGCCCATGGGCGCGCCGCTCAAGCTGACTTCCTGAATTTCATCGGGCACGCCGCCCTTGCTGCGGTTGATGAAGTCTTGCTCGGCGGCATCGGCCGCCGCAGCGCTGTGAAAACGTGCTGTGATTTCTTTGGCCAGCATGACTTTGGCATCCTTGGGGTTTCGGCCGCCGTCCACCTCTTCCTTGAGGGCTGCAATCTCTGCCTCGCTCTGAAATGACAGCAGAGTGAACCAGCGCCACATCAGCACATCGCTGATCGACAACACCTTGGCAAACATGGTGTTGGCGTCTTCGCTGATGCCGATGTAGTTGTTCTTGGATTTGGACATCTTGTCCACGCCGTCAAGGCCCTCAAGCAGCGGCATGGTCAGGATGCACTGTGGCTCCTGGCCATATTCCTGCTGCAGGTGGCGACCCACCAGCAGGTTGAACTTCTGGTCGGTGCCACCCAATTCCAGATCGCTCTTGAGCGCCACGCTGTCGTAGCCCTGCATCAGCGGGTAGAGGAACTCATGCACGCTAATCGATGCGCCGGACTTGAAGCGGTCGTTGAAGTCGTTGCGCTCCATCATGCGTGCCACCGTGTATTTGGCGGCCAGCTGGATCATGCCGCGCGCACCCAACGGGTCGCTCCACTCGCTGTTGTAGCGAATCTCGGTTTTGGCGGGGTCCAGCACCATGCTGGCCTGCTTGTAGTAGGTCTGGGCGTTGGCTTCGATCTGCTCGCGGGTCAGCGGCGGGCGGGTGCTGTTGCGGCCCGACGGGTCGCCAATCATGGTGGTGAAGTCACCAATCAGGAAGATCACTGTATGGCCCAGGTCTTGCAGCTGGCGCATCTTGTTGAGCACCACCGTGTGGCCAATGTGGATGTCCGGCGCGGTCGGGTCCAATCCCAGCTTGATGCGCAGCGGCACGCCGGTGGCCTCGGATCGAGCCAGCTTTTTAACCCAATCTTCTTGGGGGATTAGCTCTTCACAGCCACGCAGCGACACCGCCAGCGCCTCCCGGACCCGGTCTGTAACTGGAAATTGAGGCGCGGAAGCTTGATTCATAAGGGTTTTTCAGATGCTAAAAAATGATGAGCCGCTATACTTGTGGCCCATTAGCTGCCCCTGATTTTAATTGGCGCAGCCGCACCATCTGGGGACTATCTTTTGAATCACGGTTTAATTGCCGCCTGCCAAACCTGTGTGGCCCGTCTGGCGCAACACGTGCACCAACATCCCAAACACATCGTGGCGGCCGTGGCAGTGCTGTTGCTGGGCGGTGGAGGTGGCGCTTTTGCCGTGGCTTCACTGGCACCTGACGCTGCCGATCTGCCCGTTCACGAAGTTGTCGAAACTGTAGGCACCCTGCCGCTGCTTGAGCAAGCAGATGCCCTTGACGTGCACCGCTTCAAGCTCTACCGCTCTGAAGTTACACGCTCCAGCGACACCCCTGAAGCCCTGCTCAAACGTTTGGGCATCCATGATCCGCAGGCCGCCAACTTCCTTCGAACCGACAGTCTGCTGCGCAACAACGTCTTCGGTCGTGCAGGTCGCAACATCAAAGCCGAGGCAGACGACACCCATGGTTTGCTGTCACTCAGTGCCCGATGGGCTCCGGATGACGACGGTACGTTCAAACGGCTGATCGTCGAAAAAACCAATTCCGGTTTTGTGTCGCGGCTAGAGACCGCGGCGCTCCAAGCGTCCGAGCGCCTGGGTAGCGGCACGATTCGTTCGTCATTGTTTGCCGCCACCGACGAATCAGGCATTGCCGATGCAGTGGCGATTCAAATGGCCGAGATGTTTTCAGGCGATGTGGATTTCCATCGCGACTTGCGCAAGGGCGACCGCTTCAGCGTGGTTTACGAAGCCCTTGAAGCCGATGGCGAAGCGCTGCGAACCGGGCGTGTCCTTTCTGCCGAGTTCGTGAACAATGGCAAGACCCACCATGCCATGTGGTTCCAGGAGCCCAACCAAAAGGGCGGCTACTACACCCTTGAGGGCCAAAGTTTGCGCCGGGCCTATTTGGCCTCCCCCATGGAGTTCTCGCGCGTCACCAGTGGCTTCAAGATGCGCTTTCACCCCATCTTGCAAAAGTGGCGCGCCCATCTGGGTGTGGACTATGCAGCCCCCACCGGCACACCTGTGCGCACCGTGGGCGACGGTGTCGTGGATTTTTCCGGTGTACAAAACGGTTTCGGCAATGTGGTGTTTGTTCGCCACCCCAACAACAACACCACGGTCTATGCCCACCTGAGCCGCTTGTTCGTGCGCAAAGGTCAAAGTGTGAGCCAAGGCCAGAAAATCGGTGCCGTCGGCTCCACAGGTTGGGCCACTGGGCCTCACCTGCACTTTGAATTCCGCGTCAATGGCCAGCACAAAGACCCACTCACCATTGCGCGCCAGAGTGAGTCCATCCCCGTATCGGCTGCAGCCAAAGCCGCCTTCAACAGGGCCTCAGTGCTGGTGCGTGCCCAGTTGGCCGCTGCCGGTTCTGTGCAACAGGCCAGCGCCCAATAATCCGCACCCCTCGCCCGAGCCATCCCGTGACTGCGCTGTACATCGGCTTGATGTCAGGCACCTCGCTGGATGGTGTGGATGGCGTGCTTGTGGATTTTTCCTCAACCCACCCGGTGGTTCTGGCGCACGCGTGGACGCCCTTTGCACCTGAACTGCGGCGCGCACTTGCCGACCTCAACCGCAGTGGCAGCGATGAGTTGCACCGGGCGGCACTGGCGGCCAACGCGTTGGCGCGTGACTACGCAGCAATTTCCCAACAATTGCTTGACCAGTCTGGATGCGCGCCATCCGCGGTGCGTGCGATTGGTGTGCATGGGCAGACGGTGCGCCATCAGCCACAGCAATTTGACGGCACGGGCTACACGCTGCAATTGAACAACCCAGCCTTGCTGGCCGAGCTCACCAACATAGATGTGGTCGCTGATTTCCGCAGCCGTGATGTGGCGGCAGGCGGTCAGGGCGCACCACTGGCACCGTTTTTTCACCATGCCCTGCTCTCCAGCCCCGGGCAAACTGTAGGCGTGCTTAATTTGGGGGGAATTGCCAACTTGACGGTGTTGCCCGCCCAAGGCCCCATGAAGGGGTTCGATTGCGGCCCCGCCAATACCTTGATGGACGGCTGGTGCGCCCGCCATACTGGCGCAGACTATGACGCCGAT
>Ga0116158_10004518_pt1 | contig 11879 bp, 8 predicted proteins | sample AD_UKC052_MetaG_FD_89883 | JGI IMG/M metagenome (GOLD analysis project Ga0116158, IMG submission 89883) | Active sludge microbial communities of municipal wastewater-treating anaerobic digesters from USA - AD_UKC052_MetaG | ecosystem: Engineered > Bioreactor > Anaerobic > Digestate | place: USA... | reverse complement strand
TTGAGCCCAGGCGAGCGGCGCTCCTCGCCGGGCACCACCTTGGATCGTTCGCTCGTGTTCAGGTCCGTCACCGCCAGAAAAATGGAGGGCGAAAGTACTCCCATCCACGGGCGCAGAGGACCGTTGCAGCACACCCGTCTAACTTCGCCGCCCTTATGGCACGCATCCTTACCGGTATCCAGAGCACGGGAATTCCCCACATGGGCAATGTCCTGGGCGCTATCCGTCCGGCCATCGAACTCGGCAAAGACCAGAAGAACGAATCGTTCCTGTTCATCGCGGACCTGCATTCGCTCACGCAGATCAAAGATCCGGCGGTGATGCGCGAGAACACGTACGGCGTGGCGGCCACGTGGCTGGCGTGCGGCCTGGACCCGGAACGCACGGTCTTCTACCGCCAGAGCGATGTGCCCATGGTGACCGAGCTCGCCTGGCACCTCAGCTGCTTCTTCCCCTACTCGCGCCTTGCCTTGGCCCACAGCTTCAAAGACAAGGCCGATAGATTGGAGGACGTGAACGGCGGCCTCTTCACGTACCCCATGCTGATGGCGGCGGACATCCTGCTCTACGATGCCCATTACGTTCCGGTGGGCAAGGACCAACTGCAGCATCTGGAGATAACCCGGGATGTGGCGGAGCGCTTCAACCACCACATGGGCGAGACCTTCGTTGTGCCTGCGCCGAAGATCGATGAGCAGGTGATGATCGTGCCCGGAACGGACGGCGAGAAGATGAGCAAGAGCCGTGGCAACATCATCCACCTATTCGCTCCGGAGAAGGAAGTGAAGCAGCAGGTGATGGGGATCGTAACGGATAGCACCCCGCTGGAGTCGCCGAAGGACCCCGACAAGGACAACGTTCTCGCGCTCTTCAAGCTCCTTGCTCCCGCCGCAGCGGTGCAGACCATGCGCGAGAACTACCTACGTGGCGGGTATGGTTACGGGCACGCGAAAAAGGAACTGCTCGCCGCGATCCTCGATGGGTTCGCCCAGGAACGACGCACCTTTCAAGAGCTGATGGGCGACCGTACCGTGCTCGACGCCAAACTTCGTATCGGAGCGGAGAAAGCAGCGGCAGTGGCTACGGCTGTATTGGACCGTGTGCGCAGCAAAGTCGGGTATGGGAGGGGTTGAAGTGGCCGTGTCGCAGCATTGGACAGGTCGTCTACTTTTGAAGCGCTCCACTTCCTGCTCCCCCATGGAAAACACATTCCTCGTTTTCGTCCATAGCTTGTTGCGCTATGGCGTCTTGCTCACCGTTGCCGCTGCCGGCCTGCTGCACTTGCGTGGTTGGCTGGCCCAGAAACCCCTGCTCAATGGCGAGCGAACCTTGTCCATCTGGGCCGTGATCTTCTGCCACATCCAGCTCGTAACGGGACTGATCCTCTACCTGCTCAACTGGAACGCTTATGCGAAGATGGGCGGAGCCATGGGGAGGTTCTGGAAAATGGAACATCTCGGGGTCATGATCCTGGCAGTGGCCTTGGTGACCATCGGGCGCATCAGCTCCAAACGGGCAAAGGACGAACGTATCAAACAGAAACGCATCGCCATCTACTACCTCTTCGCCTTGGTACTGATCTTGCTGGCCATTCCCTGGCCGTTCCGCGAGGTTGGTCACGGCCGCGGATGGATCTGAACATGACACGACTTCTTCCCTTTGCCCTTCTGGTGTTGCTGATCGCTTGCTCCAGCACGAGCGGATCCGATCCAGAACACCCCATCGCCGCTGACAAGTCCACGGGGCAGTCCGTGTTCAACATGAATTGCTCCTTGTGCCATGGGCGCGATGGAAAGCTCGGGCTCAACGGAGCGAAAGACCTCACCGCATCCACACTTTCGAAAGCGGAGATGCTCGCGATCGTGCGCAGCGGTAAAGGCGCCATGATGCCGTACAAGGATGTGCTAACGGCGAAAGAGATCGACGCGGTGGTGGAACACGTTCGCACATTGGGCAAGCCGAAATGATCGATCCATCCGAGCAGAAGAACAAAGCCGAGAGCGCCGTGCTCATCGGGCTTATCACCGACAAACAAGATGCGGCACAGGTGGCCGAATACTTGGACGAGTTGGAATTCCTGGCCACCACGGCGGACATCACCACGCTGAAGCGCTTCACGCAGAAGATGCAGAAGCCGGATGGGCGCACCTACGTAGGCAGTGGCAAGCTGGCCGAAGTGAAAGCCTGGATGAAGGAGAACGGCGCCGACTCCGTGATCTTCGATGATGAGCTCACGCCGGCACAACAACGCAACCTCGAAAAAGAACTCGGCACTCCCGTGTTGGACAGGCCGCGTTTGATCCTGGACATCTTCGCACGACGCGCACGCACCGCACATGCGAAAACACAGGTGGAACTCGCGCAATACGAGTACATGTTACCACGCCTCACCAAACTGTGGACGCACTTGGAGCGGCAGCGCGGTGGAACAGGAACGCGCGGTGGTGCGGGTGAAAAGGAGATCGAGACGGACCGCCGCTTGATCCGCGACCGCATCTCGTTGCTAAAGGGGCAACTGAAGTTGATCGACCGGCAGATGGCCACTCAACGTGGGAACCGCGGCAAGTTGGTGCGCGTGGCCGTAGTGGGCTACACCAACGTGGGCAAAAGCACGTTGATGACCTTGATGAGCAAGACCGAGGTCTTCGCTGAGAACAAGCTCTTCGCCACCCTGGATACCACGGTGCGCAAGATCGTATTAGGCAACCTGCCGTTCTTGATGAGCGATACGGTGGGCTTCATCCGCAAGCTGCCCACCCAACTGATCGAGAGTTTCAAGAGCACCTTGGACGAAACGCGCGAAGCCGATCTCCTGCTCCACGTGGTGGACATGAGCCACCACAACTTCGAGGAGCAATATGAAACCGTGCGCCAGACGTTGAACGAGATCGGCGCAGGTGATAAGCCGGTGATCGTGGTATTCAACAAGATCGATGCATACCGACCTGCCGCGCATGACCCGGACGATCTTGCCCCGAAACGGGTGGATCAATTTTCGTTGGATGAACTGAAGGAGACCTGGATGGCGCGTATGAACGGCGAGGAATGCATCTTCATCAGTGCGGCGCAACGCACCAACATCGATGGTCTACGCAAATTGCTCTACGATCGGGTGAAGGCCATCCACACGGCACGTTATCCGTATGAGAGCGACCTGCTCTTCAAGGACAGTTACGAAGAGGAGGCGTGATCGACAGCACTTTGGCACGCACCGGAACACGACGGCGAAGCACCGCTTCCTTGCACTAGTATGGCGGCGAAACGGGCACCGGCGAAGAAGGGGAAGAAGGGCGGCGGAAAACGCATCCCTTGGTTGAAGATCGTGCTCTTCGGTGCCGCCGGTCTGCTCATCTGCTTCTTCGCGTTGATGCAAGTCGTGCGCAGTGGCGTGTACGGAGAACTGCCTTCCGAGGAAGAACTTACCTCCATTCAACACGAGCAAGCCACGCTGGTCCTGGACCGTGATGGCGAACTGATCGGTAAGCTCTTCGCCGAGGACCGCACCAATGTGAAATTCACGGACATACCCAAGCACCTTGTGGATGCGTTGGTCTCCACGGAAGATGCGCGCTTCTTCAGTCACCAAGGTGTGGATGGCCGCAGTTATGTGCGCGTGTTCTTCCGCACACTGCTGGGGCGCGACAAGAGCGGTGGTGGCGGCAGCACCATTTCGCAACAGATCATCAAGAACCTCTACGGCCGCGAGCGTCATGGCCTGCTCACCGTACCGGTGAACAAGATGAAGGAGGCCTTGGTAGCGCAGCGATTGGAGCGCATGCTGAAGAAGGAGGATGTGCTCGTGCTGTACTTCAACTCGGTACCGTTCGGCGAGAATACCTACGGCATCGAAGCGGCGGCGCAACGTTTCTTCGGCAAGCCGGCCAAACGGTTGAACGTGCAGGAAAGCGCGGTGCTGGTAGGTATGCTGAAAGCGAACACGACCTACAACCCTCGGTTGCATCCGGCAGCCTCCAAAGGGCGGCGTGACCAGGTGTTCGAGCAGATGGCCAAGCGCGGGCACTTCAAGGAGGTACAACTGGACAGCCTGAAGAAATTGCCTCTTGTACTGAACTACACCGGAGGTGATGCACTGGACCTTTACGGCTACTTCGTGAAACATGTGAACGCTGAAGCGCGCACGATCCTGAAAGACCTCGGCAAGAAGAGCGGCCGCACCTACGACATCGAAAAAGATGGCTTGCGGATCATCACCACGTTGGATGCGGACCTCCAGCGCATGGCGCACGTAGCGGTACACCAGCACCTGGCCGCCATGCAACCGAAGCTTGATTCGGAACTCCGGTCCGCAAAGGCACGAACACGTTGGGAGAAAAGCATGGAGCGCCGATCCAACAAGAAGTGGAAGAAGAACGCGAAGGAGGTGCGCGAACTCTACGACCATGCCGCACGCAGGTTGGACACCTTGACCTACAGGGATAGTCTTTGGCACTACCACAAACTGTTGAACGGGGCCGTGTTGATGATGGAACCTGCCACGGGAGCCGTACGTGCCTGGGTGGGCGGCAACGATCACCGCTACTTACCATACGACCTTGTGAACGCACGCCGACCGATCGCAAGCACGATCAAACCCGTGGTGTACGCAGCGGCGTTGGAGCGCGGACTTCATCCATGTACCTACCTGGACAACGACAAGAAGACCTATGCCGAATTCGATGATTGGTCACCGGACAATTTCGACAAGGACACCACAGGGGGCCAAGTGGCGATGTGGTATGCCCTCGCGAAGAGCATGAACCGCCCTACCGTGGACCTCTACTTCCGCACGGGCGTGGACACTGTCCGCAACACGTTGAAAACCCTCGGCCTACCCACGAAAGATGCTGACAAACCTGCCATGGCACTTGGCGGAACGGACATCGCGCTGAAAGAGATCGTTCCCGCTTTCGGAGCCTTCGCCATGCAAGGGCGTGTGGTGATGCCGCAATACATCGTGAGCATCCGCGATGCACAAGGGCGCGAGATCTACAAAGCGAAAAAGCCAACCTCGCGCCAAGCGCTCTCCGCAAATACAGCGGCCGATGTCAGCGCCATGTTGCAACGTGCCGTCGATCAAGGTACCGGTGGAGCCTTGCGTTCCAGGTACGGAGTTACCAGTGCATTCGCTGGCAAAACAGGCACCTCACAAGACTATGGCGATGCGTGGTTCGTAGGCTACACCCCGGGCTTGGTCATCGGCACATGGGTAGGTGCGTTCGACAACGACGTTCATTTCCATAGTTCGCTAGGCACGGGTGGTCAACTCGCGCTACCTATCGCCGGAAAGGTGTTGAAACAAGTGGAGCAGTCGCCGGAACTGCGCAAACGCTATATCCGATCGTTCACCTGGCCGGAAGATCACCAACCGGACCTGGATTGCAGAAGCCAACGCGAGGCCGATGTGCTGGACCGTCTGATCAACGATGTGTTCGGCGGCGACAAGAACAACGGCGTGGATACGGTCGGGCCCGAGCGGCGCAACATCTTCGACCGCTTGTTCAAGGGGAACCGGCCTTGAGCGGCACGTTCGGTACGAGGATCTTCCGGGAGAGCCCTTCGCGCAAGGCCATGAAGGGAAGTTCCCAGTAGCGGTAGACCAGCGCAGAAAGCACGATGCACAGGATCCAGTAGCCAGCATAGAGAAGCAGGCTCAGCTCCACCGATCTCCCTGGCATCAGCTCCAAATACAGGGCGCGTACGGGCATATGCACGAGGTACAAGGCGAATGAGATACGGCTCATGAAACCCACCACGGCCATCCACCGCCCCCCGTTCTGCCAACCCGCCATCGCAGGCAGTAGGCAGGCCATTGAAGCGCATGAGAGGACCAAGAACGTAGTGCCTTGGTACGTCAGTTCATTCTTGTTGTATTGCCAGGCTGCGATGGACCATGTCACTAGACCGATCATGAATAACAACAAGCGCCACCGAACGAGGATCTGTGGCAGGTAATGGAACAACCAAGCCATGAGCACGCCATAGCCGATGGCATCGAGGCGAAGAACGACCACTCTCCGCACAAGTAGCCCGAGCATGAATGGGGTATCTATGCTCTCCACCGCAGGGTACCGGAGCGCTATGGGAACGGATATCATCAACACCGTTGCCGCCAAGAAAGTCCATTTCGGCCATCTCTGCCACGCCAGTGCTGCCAGGAGCAGCGGGAACAGCAGGTAGAACCACTCTTCAACCGCCAAGGACCACGACTCCCAGAAAAAGAGATCAAGGGGTACGATCAGATTCTGAAGGAACACGAAATAGGCCAGCACATTCACGTGCAGCGACCCGGGGGCCCACCCCAGGTAAAGTAGCGCCAAGTTGATGATCAGGAACAGGTAGTAGTTGGGCAAGGTCCGCAGCCAGCGTCGCTGCCAGAAGTCGAGGATCCTTCGCCACAGCGGGATCCCCGTCGCTTCGCCTGAACGAATGAGCATTCCTCCGATCAGGAACCCGCTCAAGACGAAGAACAGATCGACACCATCCAACGCTGAAGCGCCGGGATCCCTTGGCCAGTGGGCATCCAGAAGATCATCAGCATGGGAGTACACCACGATCACCGCTGCCAGGGCCCGGAGCAGGTCAAGGCCGAAGATCCGCTGTTGTGGAGCTTCTATCATCGCGGTGAAAGTAGATCGTGGTCTTCGGCCTCAGGATGTGACCCAGGTGTGATCCTTGATGCATTGTCGACCTTGGGCCGATGTGCTCCGGAAGTACGAAGCAAGAGCAGCGAGAGCCGGTCTCGCGATCGCATGAACGGAAGTTCCCATGTGTGATGAACGATGGTGGCCAACACGATGCAAACCACCCAATAACCTAGATAGGCTGCCACCGAATGATCCTTCACCGCCTTGAAGTAGGGGTAATACACGGGAAGGTGGACCAAGTACAATGCGAAAGAAATGCGGCTGATGAACGCAACACCACGCCCCCAACGACCTGTTCGGCGGAAGTACACGAGCAACGGAAGCAACAACGCCATACAGATGGCCGATACCAGGAAGTAGATGTTCGCACTGAACCACACATTGTGCCAGTCCTGCGCGTGGAACAAGGTGACCAGACCAACAATACCCAAAGCGAACAGGAGTTGTCGAGCGCGCAAGGTCGGTGGTGGTGAATGATGCATCAACCACATGGCAAGGACGCCCCAGGCAATGGCATCCAAGCGATGCACCACGATCATCCCCACGAAGGCATCGAACAAATGGGGTGATGCCAATGTGGCCCCAGCATGGTACCGCGAGACGATGGGGGCCACTAGAAGCACGACCGTCGCCAAGAGGAATCCCCACTTGAACGACCGTCGCCAAGTGAACATGACCACCAACAAGGGTAACAGGAGGTAGAACCATTCCTCCAACGCCAAGGACCACGACTCGCCGAAGAAAAGGTCCACCGGCACGATCAGGTTCTGGACGAGAACGAAGAAACCAGCCACGTTCATGTTGAGGATGCCGGGCCTGATACCGGTGTAGACCAACCCGATATTGATGAGCAAGAACAAGTAGTAGTTCGGAAGCGTACGCAGCCAACGGCGTTGCCAGAGGTCCAGTACGGTGGACCATATGGGACCATCGCGGGCCTCTAGACGACGGTACGTGATCCCACCCACCAGGAATCCGCTTAGCACGAAGAACAGCCCCACACCATCACGCGCCAGAAAAGCCGGCTCATCGAACCCCGAAGCAGGAAGTTGGCCGGCCGTGTGCCCATAGACCACAAGAACGATGGCCGCAGCACGCATGAGGTCCAACCCGAATATCCGCGACTGCTCACGTGTTCCCACCGCCGTGAAAGTAGATCGTCCGTAGTGAGCACAACACCACCTTGGCCTGCTCGCTGGGCACGAACCTGCCACGATATACCTTAGGGGACCGCAGCAATGAAGCATGACGCAAGTGACCACAGGACGGATGGCGTTGAACACACTTTGGCTGGTCACGGCCGTCAGTGTTCCGCTCAGCGTGCGGCTCTTCCTTCCCAGTATAGGCACCGAGATCATCTTTCCGGCCGAACCGCTGCTTGGCCTATTGAGCTTGTTCGTGGTGATCAAGTGGCTCCGCAGCCCTGCACCTTGGGATGAGCTACGCTCCACCTTCCGGACCACGGTAGCGCGTTTGGCTTCGGCGTGGGTCCTGATCCACATCTACTCTGCGATCTTCTCCACGGACCCCATGGCCTCGTGGAAAGCCGTGGTGGTCCAGAGCGTTTACGTGATCGCACTCTTGGCAATACCCATAAGTGGTTCCGGAGGATATGCAACGGTGTGGAACGTGCGTTGGAATTGGCATGATGCGGCGTTCCTGCTGGTGGTCACCTCCACGCTGACGGCATCCGCGATCCACGGTCTGGACCGCATGGCCGTGAATTTCGCACCCTTCCCGTTCTACAAGGACCACACGCTCTATGCCGCTGTGTTGAGCTTCGTCTTTTTCCATGTCCTGGCCAAGGTGGATGACGCGTTGAAGGAGCGATCCATCCGCATCCGGACCACCACATTGATACTACTGCTCGTAGGCCTTTCTGGCGCTTTGGTGCTGAGCTACGGAAGAGGTGCGTGGATGGGTACGTTCCTCGCCTTGTTGCTGTATGGTGTGTTAGGGCTACCACGGCGCTGGTCGATCCTGCTGGTCTCGACATCGGTCGTCCTTGTTCTGCTCGCCTTGTTCGGCGCCCCACTTGCAGGTCGTCCGCAGTCGCATGCCTCACAATTGCACGGCACCGGACCGTTGCGCACGTTGCGGTCGTTCACCAATACGACCGGCGACTCCAACAACATCGACCGGCTGATCCGCTGGAAGGCCTCCATCCGCATGTTCCGGCACGCTCCGCTCACGGGTCTTGGTGCGGGCACATGGCAGGACCGATTCGAGCACTACACCACACCGGAAGAACGGGGAAGGATCAGCGGCGACTTCGTGTTGGATGATACCAAGTGGGCCCCGGCATTCGGTGTGGGGAGCGCCATCCGTTTACGTGATCACGCAGGCAACATCCCGGGCAATTTCGGTTCCGCACACTCGGAATATCTGCTCGCCTTGTCCGAGACCGGGCTTTTTGGTGGCCTATGGTGGCTGGTGGTCGTGCTACTGGTCGTCCACCACACGTGCAGGGCTTTGCTCCGTGGGCGGCAGGACTTACGCTATACGTTGATCTGGTGCAGCGGCCTCGCTTTGTGCGCATACCTCACGCATGCGTTCTTCAACAACTTCCTGGACGATTGCAAAGCCGCGTTCCTCTTCTGGCCCAGCCTGGCGATCCTATGCAGCGAGACGTTCAGGACACCACCGACTCCCGCCGCTCCACCACCTTCGGCTTGACGTGTCGCTCTTGGCCAGACGAAGGTTGATCGTCTTCGAACGGAGGCTCCTTGGGCCCTTCGAACCAGTCCTGGACCATCTCCCTCACTTCATGCTTGTTCCGGGTCCATGCAAGGCGTGCCACGATGGCGAGGATCAACGCCACTACAACGAAGAGGAGGGTTCGGAACATCCCGGCCCAGAGCGGATCGGGACGGGGATCGGCCATCGCTTCTTGGATCAGGAAGAGGCGAGGCAGATGCTCTTTTCCTGCCATGATGGATGCGCTACGCTGAGCCGAACGCAGCTGCGCCAACTCACCGTTGGCAACGCTCAAACGCGCGCCAACATCCACCATCTCCAGCAGTTTCGAATCTGTGGTTGGAACCTCGCCAGCAGGCAACAACAACTTCGAGAGCAGTTGGCGTTCCCGTTCCACATCAAGCGCCATGTCGCGACCGAGCTTCTCATAAACTCCGGCCACACGTTTGAAGTGCGCCGCAGCGCGTTCTTCCAAATTCGCAGCCAGTGCCCTATGCAGATCAGCAGCTAACCACACGGCCATCTGTTGGTCACGATCGGCGACAGTGATGCTGAGCCCGGTACGATCCTCATACAGCACGGTGATACGACTTCGCAGCTTGGCGATGACGTTGGCTTCGCGATGTGGCAGATCATCCGGCAGTCCGTAATGCACACCCAATCCGTGCTTGTCGGCGAGCCGCTTCAGGGTACTCTGGCTCACCACCTCGTGCCTCAACCGACGCATGCCATCACTCGGCGTCACCCGCAGGTCCGGCACAGCATCCGTCGTACTGAACGCTTCATCCAACGAGACCACCACAGTAGCGGAATGCATCGGTGGATGGTTCAGGTTCACGACCACGCTGATGGCCACGGCGACCACGGCGACCCCGAGCAGGAGAAAGCGTTCATTCCATGACCAACGCAGTATGATCGAACGAACCGAGTTTGGATCCCGCACTGTTGCCATGGAGAGGTTAAGTCGTGAAGATATCAAGATCCGCCATTGTGGGTAGGTCCAAGACACGTTGACAAGGCGTTGTGCTGCCTTGGCCTAGCGCTAGGCGAAGGCTTGCATATCGCACAACCTGCGATACTGCCCGTTCGCATCGAACAGCTGTTGGTGGGTACCCCGTTCGATGATGCGCCCTTGCTGCATCACGCAGATCTCGTCGCAGTGTTGGATCGTGCTCAGGCGATGCGCGATCACCAAACTGGTGCGGCCTTCGAGCATCTTGTACAGGGCCTCCTGGACCAGACGTTCACTTTCCGTATCAAGTGCGCTCGTTGCTTCATCCAGGATCAGTATCGGCGGGTTCTTCAACACGGCACGTGCGATGCTGAGGCGTTGTTTCTGCCCACCGCTCAACCGGTTGCCACCGTCACCGATATTGGTCTGGTAGCCATCCTCCAATTGCGTGATGAACTCATGCGCGTTGGCGATCCGCGCAGCCCGTTCCACATCGGCCATGGCCATACCGGGTGTACCGAACGCGATGTTGTTCGCCACCGTGTCGTTGAACAGGATGCTGTCCTGCGTCACGATGCCCATCAACGCGCGTATATCATTGATCCGCAGATCGCGGAGGTCCTGGCCATCGAGTAACACCTTCCCTTCCGTGACATCGAAGAAGCGCGGCAGCAGGCCGGCCATGGTGGTCTTTCCACTTCCGCTGGTGCCAACGAGCGCCACGCTCTTCCCTTTCGGGATGGTCAGTTGGATGTCTTGCAGCACCGCCTTCCGTTCGCGGTTGCTCGTGTCCTTGGGTGGCGCCTCGTAAGCGAAGGTCACGTTCCTGAACTCGATACCCTCGTTGAACCCGCTGATCGCTTGGGCGTCCGGTTTCTCCTTCACCGTGTTCTCCACCGCCAGCAGATCGAACAAGCGTTGCCCGCTGACGGAACCCCGCACGATGGCCGAGTACCCTTGCGAGAATCCTTTGATCGGTGGCAGCAATTGCGAGAAGATGATGATGAAACCGAGGAAGCTATCTCCGGTCAATGTGGCATCCGGCCCCAGCACGTAATAACCACCGAGGTAGGCGATCGCGGCCATCACCGCAGCACCCAGCGTTTCGCTCAACGGGGAAGCGATGTCCTGGCGGTTGAGCATGGCGAAGCTGCTCCGCGTGAGCATGTCGTTCTCGCGTGCGAAACGTCGGCGCATATCGACTTCACCATTGAAGGCCTTGATCACGCGGATCCCGGTCAGTGTCTCTTCCACACGGGCGAGCAGATCGGCGTTCTTCTCTTGCACACGGGTGCTCTTGCGCTTCAAACTTTTGCTGATGCGTGCGATCAACAGGCCGCTCACAGGTAAAAGCACCAACGCGATCAAGGTGAGTTGGGGCGCAATGGTGATCATCGTTCCAAGGATCAGCAGGATCGCGATCGGTTCCCGGAAGACCATCTCGATGTAGAACATCACCGAGTATTCCATCACGTGCATGTCGTTCGTGATCAGCGCAAGCAGGTCTCCTTTGCGTTCACCGCTGTGGTAACGCAAGGGGAGTTCCAGCATCTTGTCATACACCGCTGCACGGATATCGCGAACGA
>Ga0116158_10004514_pt1 | contig 11884 bp, 13 predicted proteins | sample AD_UKC052_MetaG_FD_89883 | JGI IMG/M metagenome (GOLD analysis project Ga0116158, IMG submission 89883) | Active sludge microbial communities of municipal wastewater-treating anaerobic digesters from USA - AD_UKC052_MetaG | ecosystem: Engineered > Bioreactor > Anaerobic > Digestate | place: USA... | reverse complement strand
TTAGAAGTTGATTACATTGTAAATGCAGCAAGACCATCATTACTTGGCAGCGGTGGTGTTGATGGTGCAATTCATTCAAAAGCAGGAGGTGAACTTAGGGAGTTTTGCAAAACACTAGGTGGTTGTAGAGGAGGGGAGGCGAAATTCACACCAGGTTTTAATCTAAAAGCAAAATACATTATTCATACAGTTGGCCCAAGATATTTATGTGGATCAAGTGAAGAAATTGAAAAATTAAAATCTTGCTATACGAATACGTTAAAGATTTATTTAGAACATCAAATACAAACAATTGCCTTCCCAAATATTTCTACTGGTGCTTATGGTTTTCCTAAAGAACAGGCGGATGAAATTGCAATTCAAACCATTAATGAGTTCTTAGAAAAAAATAATGTAAATGGTGAAATCATTTTCGGTTGCTACGATGATGAAAATTACGGCATTTATAAAGAGAAACTAAAACAATAAATAATGAGCAGGCGACTACCAATTTATTTTCTCATTGATGTTTCCGAATCTATGGTTGGTGACCAAATACAACTTGTAGAGGAAGGGCTGGCTACAATTATCAAAGAATTAAAGTCAGACCCATATGCCCTGGAAACAGTTTATATTTCAATTATTGCATTTGCGGGTCAAGCAATGACTTTAGTTCCCTTAACCGACATTATAAATTTTTATCCCCCAAAATTCCCAATCGGTGGGGGAACATCTTTAGGTAATGGTCTGGGCCAATTGATGTTTGATTTAAGAAGGAGCATTATTAAAACAACTGCAGAACAAAAGGGAGATTGGAAGCCAATCATATTTTTATTTACTGATGGTGTCCCGACAGACGACACAAGACCAGCATTTCAAGAGTGGAAGCAGAATTGGCAGAAACAGACAAACTTAGTAGCAGTTTCTTTTGGGGAAGCAACCGACTTGCATTTGCTAAAGGAACTTACCGAAAATGTTTTGCTTTTCAAGAACACAACAGCACAATCCTATAAAGAATTTTTCCGTTGGGTAACAGCATCAATTAAAACAAGCAGTGTAAGCGTAGATAGCAACGGATCTGGTTTCGAGTTGGCAAAATTGAATGATGAAGTCTTAGGCAAAATTGATTTATCAAAGAACTCTACAAAACCTACCATAGTTGATACAAATTTTGCTGTATTTGTTGCAAAATGTCAAAACACAAAAAAGCCTTACTTAATTAAGTATAAGAAAAGCACATCGCAAACAGATTTCAGTCAGGAGTTAAATTTAGAAACGCTCTATTACAGATTGGTTGGAGCATATCAAGTTGACAATTCATATTTTGAACTTTCTAACGAAGCAAGTTTAAATCAAAAAATCAGCACAGATGAATTGGAAGGTTTTCCAACTTGTCCCTGCTGTGGTAATCAATATGGTTTTAGTGTTTGTGAATGTGGAAAATTGCATTGTGTTGGAAATGAATTGGTAAGTACCTGCCCTTGGTGTGGCAACCAAGGCGAATACGGAAGCGGAGGAGATGCATTAGACATAAATAGATCACAAGGATAAAATCATGCATAACATGATGTGTGAATTTGATGAAATAAAAAAATAGTAAACATAGAATTGAAGGACAAAAAATGAGTGCATTTAAACCATACTTTGAACAGCTTTTACAAAAGCACCGAATAAATGTTGAGAAGCATCATATACCTTTGTTTGATGCTTTTGTTAGCGAAGAATCAATTCTTGAATCATTTGATCTAATAAGAAGTACACAACTTACCATGATAGATAAATGGAAAGAAAAAACACAAATTGAAGACATTAAGGCAAAACAAATTGTTTTGTCTAACGGCACAGTAGGCAAACCCTACGAGTTTATTTTTGACTTTTCACGACTCAAATTAAACGAGTTGGGAGATTACAATATTGAGATTGATGAAAAAGTTGGAATAACATTCAGCAAAACTGAAAATAAAATTTCGGGAGTACTAAAAGAAGCAGGTGAACACATTTTGGTTTTCAATTTCAAATTAAAAAACGCTGAAGAAGTAACACCGTTTCAGAAAAAAGAAATCAAGCTAATAGTAAACCCTGATCCGAAATCACTTTGGAAAAATCTTGATTCAGATAAAGCAGACCCATACTGGAAAGAGGACAACATTGCAGGTCATTTAAACTTTGATACCAAAAAATTAGTAGTTTGTTCTAAACGAGGAAGAAGCCATGCACACGAAGCTAAATTTAGAGACGATGCTTTTGAATTTAGTTTTTTCGAACAAGGCGGTTGGGGAATAATTGCAATTGCAGACGGTGCTGGTTCAGCAAAGTTCAGCCGCAAAGGCTCTGAATTAGCTTGTGTTTCTGTATTAGAATATTTTGCAGGTTTAAAAGATGAAATGTTTGTTGAAATTGAAACTGCTATAAGAGCTTACCTTACAGTACAAAATGAAGAAACTCTTAAAGCAGTAAGCAGTCAGTTTATTACTCATTTAGGCTCAGCAGCACTTGCAGCACAGAATAAAATCAGAGAAGAAGCAACAGCAAAGAGTGCAGAAATGAGAGATTTTTCAACCACTCTTATTTTTTCTTTAATTAAAAAATATGAAAACAAATATGTGATTGCTGCTTTTTGGGTTGGTGATGGTGGAATTGGAATTTACCACAAAGACAAACAGGAACTTTCTGTTTTAGGCACACCCGATAGTGGAGAATTTGCAGGGCAAACTAGATTTTTGACAATGAGTGATATTTTTACTGATGGTGCTTATGCTAATCGCGTAAAGTTTAAAGTCATAGAAGATTTCACAGCTTTAATTTTAATGACTGACGGAATCACAGACCCGAAATTCCAAACTGATAACAACTTAAGTAGAATTGAAAAATGGAATGAGTTATGGGCAGACTTAGAAGGAGCAAATCAAGACAAGTGTAAAGTAGATTTTTCAAAGCCGATTGAAGAAGTTGAAGCAGATTTAATGATTTGGTTGGATTTTTGGAGCCCAGGTAACCATGACGATAGGACAATAGCTATATTATTTTAATATATATGTATAAATCTTATATTGCAATTGATTTATTTATTCCTTTAAGCATTAAAAAATCCTTTTTTGGCTTTAATAAAATTGATATGGAATATTTCGATGATATTGATTTTTTTTGTTTCCTTTTGGTTAAAGGGCAATTGAAAAGTAAAAATGATTTAATTTATTATAATAATAAGGAAAATGAAGGAGCTATCATTGCATTTGACAATTACCAATTAGTTGACTCGAAAAATCCTATTGAATTTTTAAAATATTCTGTGTTCAAAATTAATCTAACAGCAATAGATAATTTTTATGATGAAATAATAATAGGTGCAAATATTTATGAAGCGTTTAAAAAAAAATGGACTTTGCTAAATTCTGAAGTAGAATTTGCTTTAGTAAAAAGCGGAACAATTTTACCTAGACATAAAATTAAAATTAATTACAAGGCAACATATTTTGAATTTTGTAAGTTTAGAAAAGGAAATGAATCATGGGAGATGGAATTATATGAAGGTCCTAATTTTCAATCCATTAATCAAGCAATAAAAATTAGGTTAAACAATGAGTAAGACCATCACAGTAAAAACGGCCGAAGGTAAAACTTATCAATTTGTTGATGATGGCTCCCCTATGCAAGGAGGTATGAAAGATGTATATTTCGCCCCCGATAGGTCTTATGTAATTGCTTTCTTCCGGGATAAGCAAGATTTCAATTCTAAAGAACGTTTGACGAATATTGTAAAACTATTTCGTGATAGAATTTTTAATCAAGCTGGTGGCGAATATTGGAAAGATTTATTCTGCTGGCCTTATGATATGCTTGAACACAATGGGCAAGTTGGTATTGTTGTACCTGTCTATCAGAAACATTTTTTCTTTCAAACTGGATATAATTCTGCCGGAAATGCTATTGCATCTATAAAAGGTAAAGAGAAAGAAGGGAAATGGTTTGCCTCCGCACAGTTCAGAAACAAGCAATTCAAATTACATTTGGACAAAGCGGAATTAGGAGATTGGTTCAAATATTTTTTGGTTTGTATCAAAATAAGTAGAGCAGTGAGAAGAATGCATGCAGCCGGATTGGCACATTCAGACCTATCCTACAAAAATGTTTTGATTGACCCAGTAACAGGTCGTGCAGCAATTATTGATATAGATGGCCTTGTTGTTCCAGGAAAATTTCCACCCGATGTAATTGGAACTCCTGACTTTATTGCCCCCGAAGTAATGGCCACTAAACATTTGGGTAAAACTGATTCCAATAGAAAATTACCAAGTATTGCTACGGACCGGCATGCTTTAGCAGTTATGATTTACATGTATCTGCTTTACAGACATCCATTAAGAGGTGGCAAAATTCACGACTCCGACCCACAAAAGGACGAAGAACTTGGAATGGGTTCAAAAGCACTATTTATCGAACATCCCATTGACAAGTCCAACCGGCCCAAACTCAATCAAGTTAAACCCACCCAATTACCTTGGGCTGATGTAAATAAAATACCTTATACTGTAACCGGACCTTACTTGAAGGCATTTTTTGACAAAGCCTTCATTGAAGGCTTACAAAATCCGAGTGAAAGACCAGCAGCGGCGGATTGGGAGCAAGCATTAATCAAAACTGTGGATTTGATGCAACCTTGTCAAAACCCGAGTTGTGAACAGAAATGGTTTGTGTTTGATAACAGCAAAAAACCTTGTTGCCCATTTTGCGGTACTCTGTATAAAGGTCAGTTACCTATATTGAATCTTTATTATTCGCCTAAACCTGGCAACTATAGGCCTGAAAATCAGAGACTTATGGTTTATTCTGGTCAGAATATCTATCAGTGGCATGTAAATAGAAATATTTTTCCTAACGAAAAATTAACCGTAGACCAAACAAAGCCTGTTGCAGATTTTCATTTGCACAACGGAAGATGGATTCTAATTAATAGAAAGCTAACGCAGTTGAAGGATTTAACTGAAGATAAAGAAATTGCAATTGGTTCAAGTCTTGAATTGACAGATGGCAAAAAAATTCTACTTTCAAAAGAAGAAGGTGGAAGACTATTAATAGTTCAATTAGTAAACAATTAAAAAAAATAAGGAAATTTAATAATGGATAATCTTATCAACCACCCAGGGGTAATTGTTATTTTTGCAATAGTAGTACTTGGAATGTTAGTACTTGATTTAGGCGTTTTTAATAAGAAAAGTCATGCAATTTCCAATAGGGAGGCCATCATTTGGTCTTTGGTTTGGATTAGTATATCTATGATTTTCAGTGGTTTTATTTACTTCATGACCAAAGAAACTTCTGGATTTGAAAAATTTGCACAATTTCAGTCAGCTTATTGGATAGAAAAGGCATTGTCTGTCGATAACTTATTTGTATTTATTCTGGTTTTTGGTTTCTTTAATGTTCCAAAGGAATACCACCATAAAGTTTTGTTTTGGGGGATTTTGGGTGCATTGGTAATGAGAGCCATTTTCATATTTTCGGGTATTGGCATGATTAAAGTGACTTATATAGATGAAATAATAAAGGGCAATTTTAATTTTGGTACATATATTACGCTCAATATTATTGGAGTGTTACTTCTAGCAGGTAGTATTTATTCCTTTATTAGGAAGGAAAAAACCTTTGGTACAGTTCTTTTCTTCTTCTCCTTATTATTATTCAGTCTATTAAATGCACATCATATATCTCCAGGCATAAGAAATGTAGAAATTCCACATATCAATTTATTGTTAACCGGATTCGGCCTATTTTTAATTTATGCGGGCTTTAAGTCCTGGTTTGTAAATGATGATGACGATGAGGAAAAAGATTTCAGTACAAGCCCAGGGGCTAAATTTGTACATAGATTTTTTAATGTGAGTAAAAATTTTGATAAGGACCAATTTTTTACCATCGAAAATGGCATTAAAGTTGCAACACCATTATTAGTGGTAGTAGGGGTCATTGAATTTACTGATCTTCTGTTTGCGGTAGATTCTATTCCTGCCATTTTTGCAATAGCTCCAAATGACCCTTTTATTTTGTATACTTCAAATATTTTCGCAATTTTGGGTTTGAGAGCTTTATATTTTCTGCTTGCTAATTTCATTCATATGTTCAGTAAACTTAAATATGGCCTGGCAATAATCCTTGCATTTATCGGATTAAAAATGGTGATAGCACCATTTTACCATATTTCATCCACTGTATCTTTAATAATTGTTGCGGGGGTTTTGATTCTATCGGTATTATTATCAATCTTAACAAGTAAAAAGGATGCTAATGAAGCTGCTTAAATCAATTATATTATTTCCATTTTTTATTTTGGGAGTTGTTTTTTATATGTTTTGGTACATTCATGGTGGCAGAAAAAGGTTTTAATACATTAATAAATACTTTGGTTTTCTTTAATTTTTGCTTGTTTTTTGATGAAGAATGGGATTTTTTTTGGTGGAGGCCCAAAAGTAATGTAGGTATAAGTAGTATCAAAAACACAATCCAATGAAAAATTAATTAGTACAGATAGTAGTAACTTTAATATTTAGATATTACTCAAATGATTTCTTCTGAGGATTCTGCTGCTAATTCAGAACTGATTAAAGTAATTTAAAAATTGGAGAATGATTTGTCAAACAGAGCTGATTCTGAAAAGCTGAATCAGTTGTCTGAACTTAAAATAGTATTAAAATATGTTAAAACAAGCAATAAATTAAAGTCTTTTCTTTTATCTTCAGGTAAATGGATTTTTGATTTTGCTGATGATTTTGGAAGGGAATTCTTAGTTAGTTATATCAAAACCCAATAAATTCATTTTGTCATCATCTAACAATTAAATTTAATTAATTATGCAAAACAAAATCGCATCGAATTCAGTACTTTTAAAATTGAAAGCAATTGATCCTCTCAAAGCTCAAATGATTTTAGCAAAAGTAAGAAATGAAAATGTTGAAGCATCTGGTTGTCAGTGGAAATGTAGCGGACACAACCAACCAAAGCACAATAAACTACGCTAAATGATAGCCTTCGAAATTTAGTAGCTGTATCAATATTTTTTTTGATGCAGCTTTTATTATTCCTAATAAATGAGTAAAGAAAAGTTCAAGATATTATGCAAACCGATTAGTGGTAAAAAGCTAATTGAGATTTATCCAGAGTATTCAAAATTTCTTTTTCCTAATTTTATTTCTGAGACACCAGGTAATGCAATAAAAAAGATTACTAAATTCTTTAAGCAATCGCCTTCCATAAACGGAAATAATATTTCTGGAATAGTTGCTATACGAGATAACCTTTTTTATATAGCTGAGCAAAAGAAATTTATCAATGCTTATGCAATAGTGGCATCACATACTCATTGGGTAGACCGCAAACCAATTATTTACCATTTCCTTGAAAAGGAGAACAAATACATCATTGGACCTCATTCAATTAATCCTGACGAAACTTATTATCCAGTATCATTTGCCTTTGATGATAGATTTCCTTTGGTATTTGAATGGTGTGAGGCGAAATTGATTAACGAGAATGAATTTAAAATTGCTGTTGACATTGTGATGAGATTAAACGCGGAAGTTTGTCAATATAATTACCCTTTTGGAATTGCTATTGAATTTCGGTTCAAATCTTCTTTATTTGAAAAACCCATTCCTTCAATTGAATTACCGATTGAGGAAAAGGAAAATGAATTCTTTGGTTATTCTGAAATTGTAACGCTTGAATACTTTGAAGCAAACCAACAAGGGGAAGAAACTGAACAAGTAGCTTGGCAACCATTCTCTGACTTAATGTTAGGTTTAAGTCTTGATGAACTAGAAGTGCTGAATGAATTACGCCTACTTATCTCACAAGAGAATAATATTGATGCTATAAACCTAATTGATACTATAAGAAGACAAATTGACAAGGGATAGTTGTTCCAAATCACTAATTGGAGCAACACTTCTTGCACTACCGGGAGAAGGTTACGAATTATTGACGCCTGTATATTTGCTCAACATTATTAATCAACCATTTAGCGGGCAATCAACCGTTTGGTACCACCATTATCGCCTGAGCCATCAGTTGCTGCCTGGCAAATTCATGGAGGGTCTTGAATTTGTATCAATAGAATTGCCTAATTTTATACCAGCCAATTACCGGGAACGTAAGTTAACCGCCCTTTGGCTTCGTTTTTTAAAAGATATAAAAGATAAAAGCACCATGATACCGGAAGAATTACTGGAAGTGCCCGAAATAGCAGAAGCCGTTGAAGCACTCAAAGAAAGCAGCTACAGCCCGGAAGAACTGGAGAAGTATGAAAAATACTGGGACATTCTTCGCACCCAGCAAACCTTTGTAAACGATGCGCGAAGGGAAGGTGAAGATAAAAAAGCGAAATTTGCTGCGCAAAAGCTTTTCAAAAGAAGGTTTTCTAATGAAGATATTTCTGAAATTACCAGCTTAGGCACTGGCGAAATTGAAGCCCTCCAGAAAGAAATGAACTAACCTGAATGCCGCTTTTATATTGGGGTTAGGCTTTATCTTTACCTTTCAGTTTAATTTTCAACTATAATGGATGCCTTGTTAAGAACCATCATTACCCCAAGCAAGCAAAAAATAACGCTTGAATTGCCCGAAAATTATATCGGAAGGAAGGTGGAGATTCTGGCTTATCCAATTCAGGAGTCTGAAGTGCTAAAAAACCTACCTGACCCTTTTTTAACTCATTTTGTAAGTGAATCCTCACTTTCCAAAGATTGGCTAACTACCGAAGAAGATAATGCATGGAACGATTTGTAAAAGGTGATATTGTCGTTATTCCATTCCCGTTTTCAGATTTGTCGGGAAATAAGCGACGACCAGCCATCGTTTTAGCCAATTTGCAAGGCGATGATATTATACTTTGCCAGGTTACAAGTCAACAATCCAGGGATAAATACGCTATTTATTTACCATTAAACAAAATCGAAGCGGGTTCATTGCCCTCGGATTCATTTAACAGGCCAACCAGGATTTTTACAGCCGATAAAAATATTATCATCCGCAAAGCCGGCAGGATCACCAAATCCCTGATGGAGGAGGTCATATCCACCCTAAAAAGTATCCTGGAATCCTGACTTTCCACTCCAATTTTCCCCTACCTTCATTTTTTATATGCAAAAAATTATCCTCATTACAGGGGCTTCCTCGGGTATTGGAAAGGCATTGGCAGAGCAAATGGCCGCCAATGGGAATACCCTTTTATTGGCTGCCAGAAATATGGAGGCGCTGGAAATGCTGAAAATGACCTGTGAAAATAAGGGCGCCGATGTCCACCTTTTCAAGGCCGATCTTTCCCAAAAGACAGGGGTGGATCTTCTTGCGGAGAAGGTTGCCGCTACAGTGCCTTACTTATCTGTACTGATTAACAATGCGGGCATCAGTCAGCGTTCGCCGACCGAAATGACAGCAGAACAGGTTGACCGGGACATTATGGAACTGAATTTTTTTTCGCCGGTAAGGCTGACAAAACTGCTTTGGCCGCTTTTTTTAAAGGCCGATCATGTTAATATTGTCAATATTAGCAGCGTTACCGGTACTTTTGGCTTTCCGCAACGTAGCGCTTATGCTGCCTCAAAACATGCCATGGAGGGATTTTTTGAGTCGTGGATGCTGGAAAACAAGCACTTACACATTCACTTTACCACGGTAGCACCGGGCCGCATACTCACTAATATATCCCTCAATGCCTTAAAAGCCGATGGCAGCCGGCATCAGGAACTGGATGAAGGACAGAAAAATGGGATCAGTGCGGAAAAATGTGCAGAAAAAATTATTGACGCCATCAGCAGGAACAGGAGGAAAATTTATATTGTGAAGGAAGAAAGGATTTTGCTGATGGCTTATCGGTTTTTTCCATCGCTTTTTGTTTATTTGGTAAAAAAATTGGGGTTAAAATAATGCAGCAACTTATTTCGGGGATTCAGCAGATAGGAATTGGCATACCGGATGCGGAATCTTATTTCACCTGGTTTAGAAAGGCATTTGGTTTTGATGTAAAAATATTTGATGACGAAGCCCATGCTACCCTGATGACCCGCTACACGGGTGGTGAGGTGCATTCAAGGCGGGCAATACTCGCTATGAACATGAATGGAGGTGGTGGCGCGGAGATCTGGCAATTCACTAGCCGGGAAACCACTTTCCCCGGAAATCAACTGCATATTGGCGACCTCGGTATTAATGCCGTAAAAATAAAATGCTCCGATGTACCCAAGGCATTTGAGCACCTGAAAACAAGGGTGGATTGTACCGAACTTTTCGTTTCACCTTCCGGTGACCATACTTTCTGGATAAAAGACATGTATGGTAACCTGTTTCAGATTGTAAAAAACTGTACTTTTTTCAAGAAAAAGCCCTACATGATGGGCGGAATGGCTGGCGCTATTATAGGGGTAAGCGATATGGATATTTCTATGAAGTTCTATCGCGAATGCCTTGGGGTGGAAAAAATCGAGTATGATCAGTCGGGTTTTTTTGAAGACCTTGGGGAAGCCAATAAGAACCGGCAATTCAGGCGGGTTTTATTATCGTTCGAAAATCAGTTTTCGGCCCCTTTCAGCAAACTGTTTGGCCATGTGGAGATAGAACTGATGCAGGCGCTTGACCGCGAACCGGTAAAAACCTTTGAAAACAGGTTTTGGGGCGATGGGGGGTTTATCCACTTATGCTTTGATGTATGTAATATGAATGCCTTGAAGGATCGCATGAAATCGAAAGCAATTGAGTTTACTGTAGATAGCGCCGATACCTTTGATATGGGTAAGGCAGGCGGGCGGTTTGCCTATGCTGAGGACCCCGATGGTACCCTGATTGAAATGGTAGAAACGCATAAAGTGCCCATTTTCAAAAAAATTGGCTGGTACCTCGACCTGAAAAAAAGGGGTCAGCACAAACCGTTGCCTGATTGGATGATCAGTGCCCTGGGATTGAACCGGGTGAAGGATTGATGGTTTTCCTAACTCGTATCGGAAGGAGAGATTACACTTTCCCTTTAATAAAGCACCCCTTTACAATTAGAGCCTGCAATGCCGTAAAATGATTTTACTTGGCGAAAAAAGCCCTCCGTAGATACGGAAGGCTATCCCTTGGAAATTTATAAATAGAATGTAAAGATTAGTTTCCACCATGGGAAGAATTGTAACCTTCCTGAGGAGAAAAAAATGGAGGTATCAGCTCAAATACCTACCAATACTATAGGTGGAAATCGGGTATGTTTTGATAAAACAGATGCTTTTGAAATGGATTGGCAAATCACTACATTTTTTTGTGCGCGATGATTTATTTACTTGATTTTCCATCATTCCGCCAATCGTCACCTTCCCAAAAGTCAATTAATTTATCCCACTTTGATTTTGAAAGGGGTTTTAGCCATTGGTTAAAACTGGTATAATAATTAATATCTGATCCGCCTATGTTTTGAATATCTTCAAACATTCCAACAACAATTAAGTTTTCTACTTCAGTGTCGCAATTGTTTAAAATGCTTTCTACAGCATCAAAAAAAATACTGAAGTATTCAATTTGCCCATTTTTAAACCTTTCGATAATGAATTTTGAAATTTTTCCAATGTCATAATAATAAAGACGTTCAGTTTGGCCATTTTCGTATTCTCCCCTTAAGTATTTCCCAAACCATTCTTTCAAAGTATTGTCAGATGAATCAGGGTTTGAAAAACCTGGTCAATACTAAGTATTGTAAACTTAAAATTTGAATTTTGTAAATTTGGCATGAAATTGAAATTGTCAGTATACCTAAGTCTGTTTGTAAGAGTCCCCAAATTTCGGCAGTTTCAAAATAGAGTATTCTATTAATTTTAACCTGTCAAAATTTTATGAAAAAGACCAGATTTACAGAAAGCCAGATCGTGGCTGCTATCCAGAAACA
>Ga0116158_10004513_pt1 | contig 11885 bp, 9 predicted proteins | sample AD_UKC052_MetaG_FD_89883 | JGI IMG/M metagenome (GOLD analysis project Ga0116158, IMG submission 89883) | Active sludge microbial communities of municipal wastewater-treating anaerobic digesters from USA - AD_UKC052_MetaG | ecosystem: Engineered > Bioreactor > Anaerobic > Digestate | place: USA... | reverse complement strand
GCCTTCCTTTATGATCTGCAGTATAGGTTCGTAAATAAAATTTACGGGGTGAATGTCGATAAACTTAATGTACTGGCGCCATTCCTTGTTAGCGAGTTTAGCCGCCTCTTTATCACAAGGCATGTAAATCACATCAAGCATTAGCTCCCTGCAAAGCGAAAATACTTTTTCCCAATCTTCCCTGCTGATCATGGCAGCGCTAAACGATGTGTAATGCGGATTGGCTTTTGAAACAAATCCATCGTATTCAGCAATTACCTGGAACTTGATGCCATTGGCACCAGCCTCCGCAGAAGCTTTCACTAACGTTAACAGGTAGCTTATATCGCCCTGGTGAATAAAGGCGGTCTCCGTGTAGAAATAACTTTTATCAGGCATTTTTTAATGACACTTTAGCTGATGGATCATTTTCAGTTCTTTGTTTTCCCAATGCGGTACAGTGCAGGTTGATGCCGGCGATCTCCGGGTGAGCATCCAGGAAAGCAACGATCTCTTTTGCGGTGGCTGTAAATAAACCATCACCATACCCTTTATGAAGCGCTGTAAAAAATTCATGGTCTTCCGCATAGTCGAGACCAAGGCGATAGTCTCTTTTTTCAATTTTTCCTGTGTAGCTTTCATCCAGGTGCTGCACATTAAAAAAATCAGTCTTTAAAAAATAATACAGCCAGTATTCTGTGAGACCATCGTTTTTCTTATCAACGATCTTTTGCATGGCTGCAGGATTTAATCCAGAGAGGTATAAACCGATGGGCATATCAAAAAGATGGATCAGATCGGCATTGGTTTTTTTAAATTGCTCTATCATGGCCGGTATCAGTTCAACCGGCACTAAGGGGCAATCAGCCGTCATGTTGATCACGTAGTCGAGACCGTATTTGATCCTTGCCTCATTGAGCCTGGCAATCACATCTTCCCTGTCGCCACGATAGCAATGAATATTTTCTTTTATTGCCACTTCTTCCAGCGGGGCATCTTCTTCATCTACAGAAGTGCAGATAACGATCTCATCCAGGCAGGGAGATGTTTTTAAGCGTCTTACCAATTGTGTAATGTAATTCTCATTACCAAAAGGCATCAGCAGCTTCTTTTTCAGCCTCGACGATTTTAAACGGGCTGTTATTAAAAATCCAACTTTCATTTTTCTATCGATTCAATTATTTGCAATACTTTTTTTGAAGTAGCCAGATCAGCATTTTCACTTTTACCTGTGCTGATAAAAGTTATAAAATCCTGCGCCTGCCCCAGGTACATTTTTTCAATGTCAAAGAGTTCCTGTCCGTAGATCCTTTCCGGTACCGTTTCGCTGTAGGGTGTAAAAAGCATTTCCGTCATATCCCAGGTATACTTGCCTTTATCAGTAAACAGCTCGGCGATGTTTACATTTTTAGGGGAAAAAAAATCCAGTTCAAAATTGATCCTGGCACCGGCAGCCGTTTTACAACTTACAAAAGCAAAATCATCCGTGTCAATTTCAAGCGGGGAAATTTTATCTGTTACACCCACTGTTTGTACCGGTTCACCAAACAAATACAGCATCAGGTCAATTTCATGGCTCAGTGTTCTGATAACACCACCGCCCAGCTCTTTTTTTGCAGTGTATTCAGTTCTGTAATCTGCATAAGGATGCCACTTGGGCAAATAATAAGAGCGTTTAAAACTTAGCTTATAGATTTTTTCCTGGGCAGCAATTTCCTTTATTGTATTGATCAATGGCAAAAAACGTACGCAGTAAGCAACTCTCAGGTGTTCGCTGTAAGCGGCTAATTTTTCTGCATCTGCAGCAGTATCAGCAACAGGTTTTTCAATCAGTGTTTTTATTCCTCTTTGTAAAAAAGGCAATGCAGTTGATACATGCAATGAAGTGGGATTGGAAATGAGTACGCCATCCGGTCCGTAAGCCAGCGCATCTTCCAGGTTGTAAAATTCTGTAAAGCCACTTGCTTCTTTCAGCGTACCTTTCTTTGTACGCAGTACGGCAATATCCACACCAGCTATTTTTTGCAAACAGCCTGCATGACGCTGGCCGATAGAACCCAAACCAACAATCAATATTTTCATGCCTGCCCTCTTTCTAAAATGGTTACCAGTTCCATTGTTTCCTGCATCGGAATATTTTTTTCCGGGTGTTGTACCACATTTATAAATTCAGCCAATGAATTTTTAAAAGCATTGAATGAATCGCTGAATGTTTTACTGATATTTCCTTTGGTTCCAAAAAATTTTATTTCAAGTGGTGATGGTATGTTGCCGGTAGTTTTAAAATAACCATTTGTATTTTCCCAATGCACCAATACCTGTTTCTGATAGCTGTCGCCAATATGTTTTACATCCAGCAACCTGCCCCGGGCTGGCAACTGGGCTATCACAGGTTCCAGTATATGAATCCCATAGGTTTCCCATTTCTTCATGATGCTTCCTTCCACCATTTTTATTTCTCCAATGCTTTCTTTTTCATCATCCGTCAACAGCAATTCTTTTGCATACCGCAAAGAGCTGCAGGAGAAAATTTGATTGGCACGCTGCTGTGCCGCCCACATTTTTTCAGCTTCACCTATTGTAACAGCAAAGGGTTTATCAATAAAAACGGGAATGCCTGCCTTTAAAAAAGGTACCGCCATTTCAGCATGATTTTCTGCATCATCCCTGGCCAGCAGCACGGCGTCCACACTTCCAATCATTTCTTCCAGGCTGTTTACCACATGGCCGATCTTTGCAGCAGCTGCAATATGTTCCGCCACTCCCCTTTCCTGGCACCATACATGGGTTACTTCTGCTAAATGACCAAGGCTATCCTGGGGGAATTGTTGTTTTGCCAGGTAGCCCGGTATTACAGGGAAAGGACAATCCTTCATATATGCAGCATCATAACCATTGAAAATAGCACTCCACGAATAGGGATGCCCGTTACCTTCACTCATACCAATCACACCCAAATTCAGTTTATTCATTTCTTTGGCCAGTTAGAAGGCATTAAAATCTGCTCTGGAATGATCACTTTGTTTGGTTCCAGTTCAATCCCCAGCTGCATATCACGAATATTGATGAGCAACTGTTGGGCATTCTCCACGCCAACAATTATTGTATCAATAAAAGATTTACCGGCTGCATAATGCAACAATGCACCTGAAATATTATGCGTTTGCTGCTGCACTCTTTTTATCATTGGTTTTACCACATCAAAAAAAGATGACAGTGTATTGGTATCTTTAAAAAACAACCCTTGTAGAAAAGCAGACCTGGTATGAATTTCACAACCTTTCTCTTTCAACGATATCATTAAACTCTCAAACCGGTTATCAAAATAATTATAAGGAACCTGTATGAGTTCCGGTATAAAATTTTTGTTCAGCAGTTGGTTTAATTCTTCTGTGCTGTTTAATGAAAACCCTACTTTCTCAATCAATCCCTTTTGCTGCAGGTCTTTCAATATTTTCCACTGCATGGTATCATCCAGTATTTCTGCCGGGCGATGGGCCAAATAACCATACAATTTTTTTACCTGTAAGTGTGCCAGCGTTTGTTGCAGTTGCTGTTCAATTGAATTTTCCGCAACAGGCGTTATATACTTTGAAACAATACGGAAGTTCCGGAGATCATTTTTTCCTAACACAGCTTCCGCATTTCCATAAGCGGAAGCAGTATCCAGCAAACTGATGCCATGCTGTGCAGCGGCCTGTAATATTGCTTTGACTTCTTCAGCACTTGTTTGCCCGTTTGCATTACTGATACCATAAGGCAGCCCAAACTGCACCGTACCAAGACCTAATTTATTTGCCAGCATAAAAAGTATGGATACAGTCAATTACATAAGCCTGTTCCTCATTGGTAAGTGTTGGGTACATGGGCAGGCTTAAACAATGCTTATAATAATTTTCTGATTGAGGCATATCACCTTCCTTCCAGCCAAACTGTTTGTAGTAAGGCATCAGGTGGGTGGGAATATAATGCACCTGGGCGTATATTTTTTGCTGTCGCAGGTAATTGTATAAACCTAACCTGTGGGGAACTTCAATAATGTATAGATGATACGCATGTCCTTCTACTGATCCTGAATGACCTTTAATATATTCCTTACCTGCAAATGCTTTTTCGTATTGAGCTGCTATTGCTCTTCTTCTTACCAAACCGGCATCCGCTCTTTTTAACTGGCTTGTACCCAACGCCGCCTGGAAATCGGTAATGCGGTAATTGTAACCCAAGGTCTGCATTTCCATATACCATCCGGGATACACATCACCGTCAGCTGGCTGTCCTGCAGCAAAACTAATATCGTTTGTAAATGTTCCTGGCTCTTTTGTAATGCCATGGGTACGCAACTGCAATAATTTCTTATACAGTTTTTCATCGTTGGTAGTAATCATACCGCCTTCGCCGCAGGCAATATGTTTTACCGGGTGAAAGGAGAAGATAGCCAGTTCTGCAAAATTGCCATTACCACAATGTTGCTGCACACCCTTGCTGTCGGTAAAATAACCACCGGGTGCATGGCAACTGTCTTCAATCAGCCACAAACCATATTCGTTGGCCAGTTTTCTAAAAGCTTCCAGGTCAACAGCACGTCCGGCAAAATCAACCGGCACAATACCCTGGTAAGTTCCTTTGGGTGATGCTTCCAGTAGTGCTCTTACTTTGTTTATGTCGAGCAGGTAAGTTGTCGGATCTATGTCTGCGAAAACCACCTCCCCACCACAATATTTGATGCAATTGCTCGACGCAGCAAAAGTGATGGGAGGTGTAATTATTTTTTGTCCTGGTTGTACATCCAGTGCCAATGCACATAAATGCAGGGCGGCAGTACCGTTTGCTACAGCTACCGCGTAGGTACAACCGATATAGGCTGCAAAAGCATTTTCAAATTCAGCAATTTTTGGACCCTGGGTTAAGTAATCACTCAGCAGGGTTTCATTTACTGCTTCCAGGTCTTCTCCGGTTATATGCTGGCGGCCGTAAGGGATAGGGCCGAATGTTTTTTGGCCTGCTATTGTATTACTAACGGTTTGGGGTATTGTATTACTCATTGGGGGGAGTTTAATTCAGTTACACTTCAAATGCCGGGTCCACATGTTCTTTTATTAATTCACGCAGGCCTTCTACCGTTTCCCATTCTGTATTTTCACCAGAATTGTAGCGGAAACCAAAGGGTACTTTTTTACCATTAAAATGAGATAAAAATTCCTCCAGCTTCCAGCGGTGTGAGGAGGGAAGAATGGTATAATACTTTCCAAGATCATACGTATAATAAGAATCCGAATCGGTGATCATTTCCTCATGTATCTTTTCTCCTGGTCTGATACCTGTTACCTTTTTCTCACATTCGGGGCCTACTGCTTCTGCAACATCCAGTATTTTATAGGAAGGTATTTTGGGTACAAATATTTCTCCTCCCCAGGCATGTTCCAAAGCATGCATCACCATATCCACCCCACCCTGTAAAGAAATATTAAACCTCGTCATTGTGGGTTCGGTAATGGGTAATACCCCTGTTTTTTTCATCTTTAAAAAGAAGGGAATTACAGAACCATTGCTGCCCATTACATTACCATACCGCACTACACTAAAAACAATATCATTCCATCCCCTGATATTGTTGGCTGCTACAAATAATTTATCAGATGCCAGTTTGGTTGCCCCATACAGGTTTACTGGCGCTGCAGCTTTGTCGGTACTCAAAGCAACCACCCGGGTTACCTGCGTTTCAAGACATGCGTTGATCACATTTTCTGCGCCGTTGATATTTGTTTTTACACACTCACTTGGGTTGTATTCTGCTATGGGAACATGCTTCATTGCTGCAGCATGTATTACATAATCAATACTCTTCATTGCCCGTTTTACCCTTTCATAATCCCGTACATCGCCAATAAAAAAACGTATTTGCGGATATTTATCTGCAGGATATTCCATCCCCATCTGGTATTGCTTTTGCTCATCCCGGCTGAAAATAACCAGCCGCTTTACATCTGGATATGTTTTAAAAATATGGCTGGTAAGCGCTTTGCCTAGCGATCCAGTACCACCGGTAATGAGTATGCTTTTTCCGTTGAGCATTGTTATAGGTTTTGAATATTTAGTGAGCTGTTTAAGTTTATTTGTGCAAGAACTTCTGTACCAGGTACCGGCGGCGAAAAATATCAGCCTGCCGTTCGCCTCTTTGCCCCTTACAACCTTGTTTCCTTGTTTATAGTTCCTGCAAGGCAACCATGCGTTTAAACATTGGTGCTGTTTCAGTCAGCTGCTGGTAAGTACCTGCCTGTTCTACCCGGCCATTGCTCAGTAACACGATCCTGTCTGCATTTTTAATGGTGGAAAGGCGGTGTGCAACGATCAGGATGGTGTACTGACCTTTAAGCGCATCAATATTATCCTGAATCGCTTTTTCTGTTTCAGAATCCAGTGCAGAAGTTGCTTCGTCCATTACCAGGATGTCAATGTCCTTATACAATTCCCTGGCAATAGAGATACGCTGCTTTTGTCCTCCACTCAGGTTGATACCATTATTACCCAATACGGTAATATCTTTTTCCGAAAGACTGTTGATGAATGCTGCTATCGATGCTTTTTCAACTGCCTTGTTGAAGCGGTGTATGTTTTGCTCTGTGGGGTCGGCCCATAGTGTTATATTGTTAAAAATGGTATCGTTAAATATCACAGGATCCTGGGTAATGTATCCTATCCGCTGCTGAAAAGAAGCTGCATTTAACTGCGCCCGGCTGATACCATCAATTGTCATCATGCCTTTGTCGGGAGGAATCAGGCCTGTCAATATATTTACCAGCGAGGTTTTACCGCTCCCGCTTTCTCCTGCAAAAGCAATGGTTTCATTTTTACGGACCGTAAGGCTTATATTATCCAGTACTATTTTATCACCAAAGCTGAGCGACACTTGCTGCAGTTCTATCGCGGAAGAGAACTGCTTCGACAAAACGGGGCCTTCATGTTCTTTAGCTGCATCCAGTTCGTTTTGAAAACTTTTCATATTGTCGATGGAGCCGGAAGCTGCTAAAAAATAATTCCAGCTGCTTTGCATTAAAAGCAATGCCGTTAAGGCCCTGTAAAAGAAAAGCAGGCTTATAAGGATAGGACCCAGCTGTGCACCCAGGAGTTTTACCTGAACCAGTATTACTGCGGCCACTACAAAGATCAGGAGCGGCTCCCTGGCACCGTTAATAACAGCGGCGAGTACCCCAATACGCCGGTTACTTTTTTCAAGCAGCAGCAGGTTATTTACCAGCCGGCCGCCAAAAAAATTTATCAGTCCTGTTGCCTTTAAATATTTGTAATTACCCACATGCTGTATGATGAGCCCCTGGAAGTTATTGGCATCCTTTGTAAGTATGGCAGAAGCCTTTTTAGTATTGCTGTTGATCCTTTTATAAATAAAGTTGGTTAAAGCCCCGCCAATGCTTACCAGTACTGCAAAACCGGGATCCACATAAAATGCAAAGCCCATATATACCATTACCAGTACAATTTGCTGCAGCGCCATGAAGTAAGAGATAAAGGCACGGGAAACCCTTTCCACCTCTCCACTCATGGTGTTTTGTATGCGGCCTGCATCGGCGCTGATGAATGATTTAAACGAAATAGTATTAAGCGCACCCAGCATCCGGAGTCGTATTTTCCGGATAAATAATTGTTGAGCGTTTACTACGTACGAATCACAAGCATACCTTGCAAAGCCTTTGAGCATAAAGAAAAGACATAGAAAAGCGAGTATCGAAACAATGGTGATACTGATACCCATGGACTGCATACCCTCCACAAGAAATTTTAATTTGCCCAGCTTCTCCGGGTTAGTATTACTGTTTTCATCTGCCATTTGCAGCAAGGGTAAAAACATAGCCAGGCCAAATCCATCCAGTATACCCAGCAATACATTCAGCCCGATAAGAATAATCACCCTGTGCCGCAGGTATTGGTAAAACCATGCGAAATTTTCAAAATAATTATTCAGCAGCTTCTTAATCCTGTTCAATACAATTTGTTTATTGGGAAATAAAGCCGATTATCCATTACCCAGCATTTTGGAGAAGAATGATTTTATTTTCTTCCAGATGGATGGACTTTTTTTGTTGTCTTCTATGGTATAACCATATCCGTAACCATAACTGTAGCCGTAGCCATAACCATAGCCATATCCTTTGCCATAGTTGTAGCCCATGATACGTTTGTTGATAATACCGTTGAAAACAATATTGATATTGGGCAGCCCTCTCTTTTGGTTGATATCATTGATAAGGTTGAGGAATACAAAATTGGTATAATTGTGCCGGATGATATAGATAGTGGCGTCTGCAATATTGGCCAGTATTTTGGCATCAGTAACGGCTGCCACCGGGGGTGAATCTATAATGATATAATCAAAACGTTCTTTAAGTGATGAGATCAGTTCTTCTAATTTAGGACCGCTCAGCAGCTCTGCCGGGTTGGGCGGAATAGGTCCGGAAGGTATTACAAACAGGTTTTCAATAGTAGCATGTGGTTTAACCACATCTTCCTGTTTGGCTTTTCCAATCAGGTAATTGCTAAGTCCGGGGTCACGTATAATGCCCAGTGGTTTACTGATCTTTGGCTTACGCAGATCAAACTCCAATAATACCACTTTATCGCCGGTAAGGCTAAGACTGATGGCCGCATTGATGGCCACAAAACTTTTCCCTTCTTTGGGTATAGACGATGTACACAATATCACTTTGCATTTGTCTTTGGATGCTGCAGTGATATAATTGATATTGGTCCTGAGTTCCCTGAACTGTTCTGCTATCAGGGTGCGCTTGCCCGGACCAACCACTACGGGAGATATTGGGTCATGCGGATGAAAGATGAGTTCGGATATAACGGGAAGGGGTAACGCACTTTCAACCTGTGCCCTGAATAATATTCTTTTACTGGCAAACTCCCTGAAGTATATGTATACCATAACCGCCATTAAAGCCACTAATATAGCGATCGTATATATTTTTTTGGGTTCTGGATAAACGATTCCACCAGCTTCCGGCCTTTCAATTACCCGGTAATTGGGCACTATTGATGCCGCAGCAATAGCAGACTCTTCCCTTTTTTCTAACAGGAAGGTAAAAATGGCGTTCTTGAGTGCCTGCTGTCTTCCAATATCCAGTAACTGTCTTGATTTTCCGGGAATTGTTTTTAATGAGGCCATCATCCTGTCGTATTCACTTTGTAACTGGTTGCGGCCCTGCACCAGGTTGATACGGAGGTTGTCGATACTCTTTATTATACTGGGTTTCAATTTGCTGATTTGGTTTTCCAGTATCGGCAGTTTGGTGTTTTTTTCCCCAGTTTGCTTTTTTAGTGCTTCCAGTTCAGATTCGGTTTTATAAAGCTCGGTCAGCAAACTATTTAGCACCGGGTCGGTGGTACCCAGGGTTGCAGGTATGGCATTTTCCGTGCTGTTTCTTTGTCTCACATATTTGTCAATTGCACTGAGCACATCCAGCTGCACTTCAATTTCACCTTGTTTTGATAAGTTATCCTTCGACCTGTTAAGGTAGATCTGGCTTTCTGCATCCAGGTCAAATACCCCGTTCTGCGTTTGAAACATTTCGAGGTTCTTTTCTACACCGTTCAATTCATCCGAAACCAGGCTGATCCTGCTGTCTAAAAATTTTTGTGCATTGGCGTAAATCCTGCTTTTGTAATCCAACATCGAACTGCCGTACAAGGTGATGAGGTTTTCCAGCATCGCTACCGCTTTTGCCGGCACCGGGTCATACAAAGTAAGGTCCAGTATAGATGATTGTTTAGAAATGGGCTGCACACCAAAGGATGCTTTTAACTTTCCGGCTGCATTTGATACAGGTGTTACGGTTACTTGTAACTTATTGAAATTGGAATACCCTTTATATTCCGGGTTTTTTACCCAGCGGATAGTACCTATACGGCTATTCGCAAAACTGTCCAATGTATAAAGTCTGCCATCATATTTTACCTGGTTGCCTGTAAGTTCTGCATCTGCTGAAAAAGAAAATTTTACAGAATCGGGATGAGCCATCTCCATTTTAAATGGGAGGTTCGCATCATAATACTGCGATGTTCTCACCAGGCCTTTCTGCATGTATGATATATTCAACTGCATTTTTATGGCGAGTTGTGTCAACAGGTCTTTTGAGCCAAGTACCTGCATCTCCCTTTCTGTTTCATTGGACACGTTCCTTGTATCCAGTTTTATTATCTCGTTTAGGTTAGCGCTTTTCTGCTGCGTTTCATCATTTACAACCAGCCTTGCTTTTGCCTGGTATACGGGTACCTGGTACCGGAGATAAATACGGGCACCCACCACACCCAGTGCTAGGGCCAGCACTACCAGGGGCCAGAATGGCAATATCCTGTACAACAGCCGTTGTATCTGTTCACCCTGGTCTACAACCTGTTCCTGTATCCCGAATTCCTGTTGGTTATTGTTTGGCATTAGGTATTCTGATTAATGATTATTTTCCTGCTATGTTTACTGCTGTCAGTATCATGGAAAGCCCAATGGCCACGATACTAACGTACTGGGGTATACCCGACCGTGAGATGAACCTTGCTTTTACCGGTTCAATATATACTACATCGTTGTTCCGAAGGTAAAAAAAAGGCGAATTAAAAAGGTCTTTCGACAGTAAGTTTAATTTGCCGATCTTCCGTTCCCCGTTTTCTTCTCTTATTACCGTTATATTCTCCCGCTTGCCCAGGTCGGTAAGGTCACCAGCCTGGCTGATGGCATCAAGTATTGTCACCCTTTCCGTCTGCATTACATAACGGCCGCTACGGGTTACCTCTCCCAATACTGAATAAGAGTAATTTAAAAAACGCACATTCACAACCGGGTTGCGGGTGTATTCTTTAAACAGATCGGTGAGATTTTTTTCCAATTGCATTCTCGACAAGCCTTCTGCCTGGACTTTTCCTAAAAAGGGTATTTTAATTTTCCCATCTGATTCTACCAAATAACCTATTATAGCACCAGTTCCACTGGTACCTATATTACCGTTACCTCCTCCTACACCAAGCCCGTTACCCGAATTTAATACTGTGAGATCATCCAGGTTGCTGCCCCCCACACTTATCCACAACTGGTCATTCTTTTGAATGGCATTTTCAAAAGCTGCTTTAGCTGTTTTTACACTTGCAAAAGCGGTACTGTCTGTAAGATCGTTAAAGTATACCACCTTTTTAGTAGAAGTGCAGGAGGTAGAGCTTACAGCACACAATAATACGAGTGCCGCAATGATGCACCCATTAAAAAACCTTGATGTAATAACTAACATTTTAGCATGTTTAATTAATGGTAAAATAAAGGTTAAAAGGATATACTGTATATTTTTTGTCAAATGCATGGCTTCGCCTGCCTCAGTCACAGTAATAAAATAACCGGGGCCCTGATAGAAGCCATTTTTATTCATAAAAAGGTTGTGATCTTAAGAGTCTGTGTCCGTCAATACTACGGGGCGACGAAACCCTGATTAATAACCCCTTATTAGACTCTTTACAATGAATTTTTACTGCATTATAAATGTTGCCTGCTAACAGCATGAACAAGGATAAAAAATCAGGCGCAAAAGTACCTTTTTTTTCTTTGGAAACAAGTTGTAAAACAGTATTACAGACGCCTTTGTGTAACTTATATTACTATCTCACAAATCCAATGAAAAAAGCGGAACACAAGTGGTTCCGCTTTTCAACTTTTTATTAGCCCCTTATCCTAAAGCTACCCGCTTAAAGCCCGTAACTTTTAATTCAGCATCTGTGCTTTTAAGATACTCAGCAACAGATTTTGCATTGTCTTTTACAAAAGGCTGTGCCATCAGTGTGTTGTCTTTTAAAAACTTATTCACTTTACCTGCAGCAATTTTTTCAGCCATTTCTGCCGGCTTGCCTTC
>Ga0116158_10004509_pt1 | contig 11889 bp, 12 predicted proteins | sample AD_UKC052_MetaG_FD_89883 | JGI IMG/M metagenome (GOLD analysis project Ga0116158, IMG submission 89883) | Active sludge microbial communities of municipal wastewater-treating anaerobic digesters from USA - AD_UKC052_MetaG | ecosystem: Engineered > Bioreactor > Anaerobic > Digestate | place: USA... | reverse complement strand
TTTTACCGGAATTCAGGCAGGCCCATGCGTAGCACTGACCCAGAATTCATCTCCATGGACAATTTTCTTCTCAATTTGGCCACGACGCTTCATGTCTGCCAGGAGGAGTTGTACTTGTGAAACCGGCAACCCGCTGGCACTCACCAGATCCCCGGTCGTTGATGGTCGCCGGAGAAGCGTCATCACGATCCGCTTCTCCGCTTCCGGTTCAGGCGGAATCTCCCCCGGAGAACCAATGGCCGATCTGCTTATGATCTCGACGTTCGACAAACCGATCATGCGCTGGATCCCTTTGAGACAATCAAGTGTTGCTACGGCGACCGAGTCATCCGTCCCGGGCCTGTCGAGTGAATTCAGTTGAATCCTCTCCGGCGAGATCTTGAGGATCGCCTCGCGCAATGCCTGTATCTCGTCAGCCCCATCATTCACTCCCGGAACGATAAAGACCTCCAGCCAAATACTGCCGGCAAACTCCTCACGAAAGCGTATCAGACCTTCGACAATATCGCGCACATCAAGGCCGGGAAGTGGCCGATTGATCCGCACAAAGGCATCCTGCGTCGCGGCATCCAGGGAAGGAAGAACCAGATCGAATATCCGGGCTTCTTTCCGCACATGCTCATCCTTGAGCAATACCCCGTTTGTGATCAATGCGAGCCGTGTTCCCGTCATCTCTTTGATGCGTTTCGCCAAATTTCCGATTCCTTGAAACAAGCACGGCTCTCCCGAACCGGCAAACGTGATCCAGTCCGGCGCAGGATGCTCGTCCAGCCAAACACGGAGTTCATCCAGAATCTCGTCTTCAGAAAACCAGTCCCCCCGGGTTTCAGTCTGGTCGGTTGTCGCTCCGCATTCACAATACACGCAATCGAGATTGCACGTTTTGTACGGGACACAATCGATCCCCAAAGAGCGTCCAAGACGGCGTGACGGAACAGGTCCAAAGATGTGCATAGCCCCTCCAGAAGAACAAAAACTGCACCATAGCGTGACTTGTTCCCTCCTCGAAAGATATCTTTAATCACGATGAACGAAGAACAAAGAAAATTCACCGACCTTTCGACCAGAAAACAACTGCGGGAAGTCGTGACGCATGTCAACGCCCTGCAACTCCATCTTGTTCGGCACGGGTCTGAACTGGCTCATGATCCCCTGACCGATCCATCAATTCATGGGATTCTTCAGGAAATTGACCATAAACTGGACTGGATGGCAGACACCGGGCACTTTCCCGGTCGTCTTCCCCGCTGGAAGGACGCCTATGACACCATAGTCAAGATGTTCCACTCAAAAACAGCCCGGAAAGCCATTCTGGCGGCCACCAACAACCTCTGGCACGATATGGCAGAGCGGGCAGAAATCTCTGTCCGTGAAGAAAATTTCATTGTTCGAACAGATGACAGGACGACTCCTGCCGGACCGGCGTTCCCCTGCGATATCGTCCTTGACAACATCCGGTCCGCGTTCAATACCGGCTCAATCATCCGCTCGGCAGATGGTTTCGGTGTCCATGGTGTATTTCTCACCGGTATCACTGCCGACACTAACAACCCAAAGGTCCAGAAAACGGCAATGGGCGCGATTGCAGGAGTTTCAATACAACGGCATACTTCGCTCCACACCCTTATCAGGGAGAAAAAAGCAGCCGGTTCGACAATCTATGCGCTGGAAACGGTTGAAGGTTCGGGAAATCTCATGTGTGAGAAGTTCTCATACCCGATGTGCCTTCTTCTGGGCAATGAAGAATACGGCATTCCCGAAGATTACCTTTCGGCAGCTGATCGGATCATCCACATTCCCATGTACGGTCTGAAAAACTCGTTCAACGTTGGCGTCAGTTGTGCCATAGTCCTTTACGCAGCCCGGCAACAATGGGATTCGGACAAAACCAGCCTCCAGTAGCCAAACCACCCTGCCGCAGGTTGCTCCCTATGGTGCAGTCGCCTGTGCCTGAAAAACCCAGCATGTCGGGGCTTGCTAGACAATCGCTATTCTCGCTTGCCTCAGTTTATCATGAATTTCCTTGAGTGCCGGCAAATCATGATCACGTCGCTCCTGTGATATCCGCTTTTCAAGCGCCACAAATGTGTCTTTATGTGGATCCTCGATCAGGCAGTCCGGTCGGGCATCGGCTGCTTTCGTCGCGAGCAGTTCCTGAATAACCTCGGCAGACTGATGCATTCTGCGTGCCAGAGTTGTTCCGATATCCAGAAAAAACGAGGGTTGAGCTTCAGCAACACTTTTCAGATCATCCTTCCGGATAACCGAGAGCACGCACTCGGTTTCCGCTTTCATCCTGGCAGACCTCGGTTCACGCAAGAGAAGGCTCATCTCGCCGATCACCTCTCCCGGTTGATTGATCATTGCCACCGGCTTCTCGTTCTCTCCGACATAAATACCCAGTTCCCCGGACTCCAGAATGTAGAGCTCGTCCCCCTCATCACCCTGCTGGCACACACAGCTTCCTGCGGGATACGTCCTCAGCAAAGAACCAAGCTGCTCCCCGTCCAATTTTATCACGGTCTTGCTTGCCAGATTCCTGAAACTGACCCCGTACTTGTATGTCAGACTTCCCGCGAATTCGTCATGGATCGTCTTCAATGACGGAAACCGTTTCTCTTTCCATGTTCCCAGAAGGCTGTCCACAATATCCGCCACAACCTTCGCATACTCATGCGACCTGCGCTGCCTGGATGACATGGAATCCATTGTTCGCTGCAAGACTCTGTTGCAATCCCGCAATTCAAGTGCGATCTGCCGCGCAATATTGAATCCGACATTATAGTGCTTGATCTGCATTCGCAGATTCTCGACGGGAATGGGCTTGAACACTGCATCGTCGGCGGCTTCGGCTGTCAAGGACCTGACTACGGAAAAACCGTCTTTCCAGGTCAGAAAGACCTCACCGGCTCCAAAAATGACATTGGCGGTTGTCAACTCAAACGACTCGGCTCCAGGAATCATGAATATGACCTTCCCTTTTTCAAGAAAAAACGCACTTCCCGGGGCTTCTCCCGACTTGAAGACCGTCTTCATTCACATTCTCCCATGGCATGACTTCCGGGCCGGCACGCTTCCGTTCCCACCACCCTCACTCTACACCCAATCGCGTCCCCGGGCCCGAGTTTGTTCCTCAAAAAACACTCTGACCAACACACGCCCCTTGAAGAACATCTGCCCGGTCCCTCCTGCGGATTATCGGCATCCCTTGCGGTCAAACTGAAAACAGGTGTATACTCAACTCCATCATGGTACCGGAGGACAGGGATGGCTCGCGAGACACTTGAACGCAGGGATGACCTTTTTCAGCAGTGGCAGCTTCGTTCATGGTTTGGAGAACAGGATATTATTGATCCGGCCTTCGAAGACAATCTTCACTCCGTCTGGGAGACACTCTTCTCCAGTCTCTACGACGACCTCGCTGAACGCCTGAACAATCCGAAGGCCCGGGACGCCCTCTTCCTCGAATTCACGAACACGCTTTTTCCTTCGGCACTGGATAACTACAAGTGGTACGCCAGCGAGAAACGGGGTAGCGATATCGGTCTTTTGTCAGCACTCGACCGGATCGCCACCGAGGGCTGGTACATCGAGCTGCTCTCCCGTTTCTCCCAGACCTACTAGGGTCTGTCTCTGCCACGTCGTACGGAGGATCCGCAGTGCCCCCTGGCAAACTCACAAATGCCGTCTCGATAGCTGTTGCCTTCCTTGTTCCCGGCACTGTCATCAATAGTCCGGTCTTCGATGCCGAAGGAAATCTCCTCATCGAAGAGAAGGTCCCCATTACCCGGGAAATCATTGATGCCCTGAAACAGAAGCGCATCGACCGGATTTATTATGTCCAGGCCGGAAGGCAGGGCCCTCCCTCCGACCGGAAACCATCAGCAATCGAACCCGATCTTCTTGACAAAAAAATTCTCGCACTCTCCGAGGATGTTTTCTCCGAAGTGGCCACCAGCGTCCGGGAGAACACATTTATCCAGACAACCGGCGTCCATCTCCTTGTCGATCTGATTCTCAAAAATCTCTCGGCCAAGGAGATTCTCCCCCCTGAATTTGTCTCGCCCAAACCGGCCTCCCATGGTTTTCTTGGACATGCCCTCCACACCACGGTCCTCTCCATGTTCATCGCGCTCAAACATGGTTTTGAAAACACTCTGGTCAAGCAGATCGGGATAGGCGCATTTCTCCATGACATCGGAAGTCTCAAACTCCCCCGGGAGATGGTTGACAAGGAAGAGTTCGGCTCCGAGGAGGAGAACGCACTCTGGAAAAAGCATCCTGCTCTTGGTTTTGAACTCGTCAAACTCAATGGGCAGCTCTCCGGAACCGTCCGGAAAATCATCCTCCTGCACCATGAGACCATGGATGGCACCGGCTACCCTCTCGGCATCAACGAAAAAGACGTCGGATATTACCCTTATATTGTCGGGCTTGCAAGCGCCTTTGACTGCTTCGTCAGCGAACGGGATTTCCGCAAGCCGCTCCCTCTGCGGGAAGCACTTCTCAAGCTGATCAGCTTCTCCGGATCCGTTTTTCCCCCATATCTGGTCCAGCTCTTTGTCAAGCATGTTTCCAAAACACCGGCCGTCTCGAGCAGTTACGACATCGGGCAGTTCGTCATTCTTTCCAGTCGGGAAATCGCCCGTGTTCTCGTCAACATCCCCGGAAGGCCAGACAAACCAGATGTCCTCGTCGTTCGTCTTTCTGACGGAAGCGACGCCATCCCGCCATGGAAACTCTCCCTTGCAACGGATCCGGTCCGTTCCATCGCCAAAGGGATTTCGGGAGAATTGCAGCAGCAACTCGAACGCCGCTATCCACCAGGTGACACCTGAATGCGCCGAGTTATCCATACCATATCCGTCATCCAGTTTTGGCAGTCTTCCGCCGGCTCCTCTTCCCATGCTCTGGCCAAAAAACTCTCCCATCAGGCACAGCAACTCCGGATTAAACTCTCGTTCAAATTCGCCCAAGCGGTTCTCTCGGGGCAATACGTCGGCCAGGCAAACGATCTCCTCCGGGATCTCACCATGGAGATTTCTGACAGGGGATACCTCTCATTGCTCTACTCCCTCTATGACCAGACAGAACGCAACCGCCAGACAGAAAAGAACAGACGGGCTTCCGCCCAATCCAGACGCATCTCCAATCTTGACGAGAGGCTTCGTTCCGCGAGCCCGGAAAAATATCGGCGTCTTTCTGAAGCCCTCCAGGAAGAGGCTCGTCTCCGCGGCCTCGATCTGCCGCCGTCCATGCTTCGTGACCATTGCCATGTCTTCCGCCAACACTTTGACTGGTCCACGCCCCATCGTCTCAAAAAACTTCTCGCTCTTTCCGAAGAAAGCTTTCATCAGCTCATGTGCCGTTTTGCTACTACGTTAGCCCTCGCCGCTTCAGACTGGAAAAATGGGATCCGTTTTGACTGGAAACGCTTTGGCTATGCCGGATTTGACCGTGCTGACTACCGCATGTTTCTCGGGGAGCGGAAACGTCACCTCGATACACTCGGCCTGACCCATGATTCCGACCATGAAACCATCCGCAAGCAATACAAGGCCCTCGCCAAGCAGCACCATCCCGATCTTGGTGGTAACCCGGAGCGAATGAGAGAACTCAATGAAGCCTACGCCGCCCTGATGTCGAACCCGTTCATCAACAAGCCACATGCACCATAGCCAAGAGACCATCCCACGGGAAAACTGCACCATAGTCCCCCAGCCTGCAGATTCATCCCGGCACATACAAAGTCAGAGATCATCCGGGTGGGGGCAATGCACCATAGGACGGCTCATGCCAAACCGAAACTGCACCATAGGGGGGGCCATCCCGGTTTTACAATCCCAGTACGCCACTATAGAAAAAACTAGCCATCAGAAACCCATCGTGCACCACATGGTGGTGCGCCCCTGTCATTTCCGTACTCCCGTGCACCATAGGATGATGCATTCAAAAAATTTGCAGTATTATCGTGCACCATAGAGCCTCGACATTATGCCGGCAAAAGTCATTTTTTCGTTTTCGCTTCGGCCTTCGATTCTCTCTTTCATCCCTTCAACAAGGTCATACAGGTGTTCGACGATCCTTCGTCGCCCTGCCCCTGCGTATTTTCCCGGCTTCAGCGCTTGGTCTGCCATCATCTCAAGAAAAAGTACCGCAAACATGGGGGTCCGGGACGACAAGAAAAAACGAACGCGCTCGGTGACAGCATCCAAATCTTCGGGAGACACCTTCCCGCCACCCCATTCTTCCCGAATCCGTCGGACGGCAAGAGCCTTGAGCCCTGCTTCCGAAAAATTCAGCGTATCATGAAAACGCACCATGGAGAGAGACAGAAATGCCGCTTCAAAAAGTCCGGGTGCCAGATCGTACCCTTGCAAGAGAGCCTTGAACTCTCCAAAAAGCGTTTCGTCCCCGGCGGTAGCAAGAACCGCTATCAACTCCGGAAGAACGGGCCGTGGTGACTGAAAATCCATCGACCTGACAACTGTCATGAGTCCATTCGCATTCGTCTCGCCAACTGTCCGGAATATTTTCCTCGCCGCTTCGTCCAGCGGTTTCTTCCCCATCCAGTCGGCAAAGCTCTCCACCACACGGACCGTCCCGCCGGGTGCCTCACACATGAACCGCACCATGGCTCCCAACCTGGCAGCATTCGTTCCATTTCCATACCAGCCCGGGCCCTGCCCAAGCCGGGTCCGGAGTGCATCCACCATCTCTTCAAGCGTGTTGTCTTCGAAGATTTTTTGGATCTGTCCCGGAGCCTGCACCTTGCCATCAAGGACATCTTCCAGAGATCCGCTGCTGCTGCACGACATCGTTACACAAACCAAACAAACCGTCAGGCACCTGAAACCGCTCATCACTTGTTGTCATCCCTCATGCTGATAATCTGTTTTCAAATCTTGAAGCGGTTTTACACTCCGGAGAGTTCCTGAGCCAACCGCTCTCCGATCCAGACCACCTCGTGAACCATCTCCAGCATGGTCGCCTCCGTAAACGTTTCCGGTGCCACCGCCAGCAAGACAAGATCGTCATCCATCAACGCAACCCGGCCATACCGCAAATCGGCAGCCAGTCTGAGCATCTTTTCAAGTTTCTCCACAGCTTTCTCACCGCGATAATCTCCAATCCGGGTAAAGAATGCCAGCAGGACTTCCCGCTCTCCATCCCCGGAGGGACAGCTGTTCAACCTGAAAAAAACAACTCTTGACCGCTCTTCATCAACGGGGATCTCAAGCACCCAGACGTCACCATCCTGCTTGCTCACCCCGCCCACAGCCTGTGCAAAATCGAGCATGAGTGTTTCGAGTGTCATGCGATTTCCCCCGTTTTTTGTACTGGGACAACCCTACCACAGTTTGCATGGAGAATGCAAGCACTGCCTGCCGCTTTTTCCGGAGAACACAGTCCACTCCACATTGGCTATCTTGAATACGTACAAAGAGGTGTTGTCGCATGGACAAGCTTTCAACAACAGTGGATACATTGATCGCAAGACTGGTCGAGTCATACCAGCGTGGTGGTGCCAACGGCATCAACGGTAAAATCATCCCTTCGCGGGAAAGCATCATCACCATCCTCCGTACTCTCCAGTCCCTCCTGTTTCCTGGATACTACGAAGACGAACCCATCAATGACAGCACCATCAAGAGCATCACAGGCCAACGTCTCTTTTTTGTCTACCGCCGACTGGCGGAAGAAATAGAGAAAGGCATCTGCCATGACTGCCAGGAATCGGACAACTGCCATTCCCATGACACCTGCCGTGCACGCGCGCATACCATTTCCATGATCCTCCTCGAGCGTCTTCCTGATCTCCGGGAGACCCTCCTCAAAGATGTCGATGCCCTCTTCGAGGGAGATCCTGCGGCAAAGAGTCGCTCGGAAATCATCCTGGCGTATCCCGGGCTGGCCGCCATTTCCGTATACCGGATAGCCAATATCCTCTATCGCGAAGGGGTACCGCTCATCCCGCGCATGATGATGGAACATATCCATCATGAAACCGGGATCGATATCCACCCCGGGGCCAGCATCGGTGAACGATTCTTCATCGACCACGGCACCGGCATCGTAATCGGAGAAACGACGGTCATCGGCCAGCGGGTCAAGATCTACCATGGCGTTACCCTTGGTGCCTTCTCCGTTGCCAAGGAAGCCGCAGACACAAAGCGGCACCCCACCATCGAGGACGAAGTCACCATCTATTCCGGTGCCACCATTTTGGGTGGTGAAACCATCGTTGGCAGGGGATCCGTTGTCGGAGCCAATGTCTGGCTGACCCATTCCGTCCCGGAATATTCAAAAGTCAAATAACCCCCGCAAGCGAGGTTCTTCATGCACCTGTTTCAACGCAAGTCCATCTCCAGGCAGAATCTGGTTCTTGTCTCCGTGCTTCTCACAGTGGCGGCAGTTCTTCTTGTCATCATTGCCGGCCTTTCCGCAACGCCCGATCTCCCCAAGGAAGTACTCGACGCTAGGAGCCTGGATGAAGCTGGAAAACCCGAGGAAGCCCGCTCGGTCCTCGAAAGGGCAGAATCCGCCCACCTTGATTCTGCCGTCTATTCCTTTGAACTCGCCATGCTTTCATTGAAGCATTTCGATGACTTCTTCAAAGGAAAAATCAAGACAATCCAGGCAACAAACCCCGGTTTCAAACCATTTGGCCGTGCCGTCCGCATGAATGACATCGACGGCAACAACCTCGGATACCTGTTGCGGGACCTTGATCCTGCGATAGAGATTCTGGACCGGGCTCTCGCGCGCGATAAAAAACACGTTCAGGCGTGGCTTGAAAAAGCCAATTGTTTGGCCGAAATGGGCCGTTTTGACGATGCATTGGCGATTCTCTCCAATGCATCCCTGATTCTTCCGGACGAGTATCGCATCCCCTACCTTTCAGGGAGCATCCATCTTCATGTCGGACAAGTCCCGCTCGCTGCGCAAGCCTTCGCTCTTGCCAGCAAAAAAAACAGTGATGACCCTGCAGCGGCACTTTGGCATGGGATCACTTTGCTCAGCCTTGGCAAGCCACAGGAAGCCGAGGTCGCCATGGATCGGGCAATTTCAAATTCGGAATCCGCTACAAATCGCGATGCCGAACGGGCTGTCCACGAGATGTTCAGTTGGTATTACGGACGGCAGAAATATCCCGAAGCGTTCCTTTGGGGAAAGAAGCACCTCCCGATCGCCAAGAAGCAACCCAATCTCTTCCGGGCACTCGCCATCTCGGCCTACATGTCGGAAAAATATGATGATGCACGCGAACTCCTCCCGGAAGCAATCAAACTTGGTGGTGACGATGCTCTGGCCCTGGCTCTTCTTGGACAGATCCGCACAACGGACGGGAAATATACAGAAGCTGAAACGCTCTTCCGCCGCTCTCTCAAACTCAAGGAGACAGCCCAGGTTCTTTCCCAGCTTGGCAGCATCTATCTGGAAAAACTGAACCAACCTGAACAAGCCATCCCGGTCCTCCAGCGCACCATAGATCTCCAGCCTGATCACTATCTGGCCCGTTTCCAACTGGCTTCAGCCTTCAAGGCTGCCGGACGAACACCTGATGTCGAACTGGCAGCATGGCGGGCCTACCTCAAAACGGCTTCCTCCATAGTGCACCCCGAGCTTGCCAGCCAGGAAGCGCCATTCATCAAAAAAGCGCGGGCGCGCATTACAGAATTGGAAAAATAGGTGCCATCCCCGGGAGAAATGCACCATAGCAACTCGCCGGCCCCTCTCCCGGGGCCGATAGTTCACACCTGCCGGCCTGATGCCTGTTCATCATTCACAAAAACCTGTCATCAATCCTGATTATCAAGATGCAACTGCACCATAGCGTTTCGCCAGATCCTCGCCCCCCTCCCAAGCCGCTCCATAGACAGTCCTCGGTATTTTTCTGCACACCAGGGGCTCTGTTTTGCTCTGAACAACCTCATGCCAACCATGCAGGATGAAAATTTCGTATCTTTGCAGGACAAACCCCAACCCTGTAATGGAGGCTTCATCCACATGTCCAATATCATCGAAGTCACAGCCCGCGAGATCCTTGACTCGCGCGGAAACCCCACCGTCGAAGTCGACGTTCTCTGCGCCGATGGCTCATTCGGTCGCGCCGCTGTCCCGTCCGGTGCATCAACCGGTGAACACGAGGCCGTAGAACTCCGCGACGGAGACAAAAGCCGCTACCTCGGGAAAGGCGTCCTCAAGGCCGTCGAAAACGTCAACGAGATCATCGCTCCCGAACTGATCGATATGGACGTCACCGACCAGGCCTGGATCGACCGGACCATGCTCGAACTGGATGGAACCGAAACCAAGAGCAAGCTCGGTGCCAACGCCATCCTCGGCGTCTCCCTGGCTTGCGCCAAGGCAGCCGCTGATTACTGCGGGCTCCCCCTCTACGCCTACCTTGGCGGCCCCAATGCCCGCCTCCTTCCCACCCCGATGGCTAACATCATCAACGGTGGCGCCCACTCGGATGCCCCGATTGACTGCCAGGAATACATGATCATGCCCGTCGGTGCCAAGACTTTTGCCGAAGGTCTGCGCATGGTCGCCGAGACCTTCCATGCCCTCAAGAAGGTTCTCAAGGATCGCGGGCTTTCCACAGCTGTCGGCGACGAGGGCGGATTCGCCCCGATGCTCAAGGACAACGAAGAGCCGCTCCAGGTCATCATGGAAGCCATCAAGGCCGCCGGCTACGAGCCCGGTCGCGACAAAGACATCGCCATCGCCATGGACCCGGCCTCCAGCGAGTTCTACGATGCAACCAAGAAGAAGTACGTTTTCAAGAAGTCCGACAAGCGCGAGCTTTCGGCCTCCGAGATGGTCGACTTCTGGGAAAATCTTGTCAACAAGTATCCGATCATCTCGATCGAAGACGGTATGGCCGAGAATGACTGGGAAGGTTGGAAGCTCCTCACTGATCGCATCGGTGATCGTGTCCAGCTTGTCGGTGACGATCTCTTTGTCACCAACACCAAGTTCCTCAAGAAGGGTATCGACAGCGGAACAGCCAACGCCATCCTCATCAAGGTCAACCAGATTGGCACCCTGACCGAGACCCTCGAAGCCATCGAGATGGCCAAGAAGGCCGGGTATACGGCCATCGTCTCACACCGCTCAGGTGAAACCGAGGACAGCACGATCGCCGACATCGTTGTCGCCACCAATGCCGGCCAGATCAAGACGGGTTCGGCCTCCCGCTCGGACCGCATCGCGAAATACAATCAGCTCCTCCGCATCGAAGAGGAACTGAGCGAGATCGGCAGTTACGCCGGCCGGGATGCCTTCTATTCAATCAAGAAGGTCTGATTGATCAATCGCTATATGTTGTAGATATAAAGCCCACATGCCACCATATGTGGGCTTTTTTGTGCCGTAAAATGTAGATAAGTGCCTTCATTTGCCAAAAAGTGTATACATATACATCGACACGAGGACACCTCGGTCTGGCAGAAGGAAGGACCCCATGAGCGTAACCATCCGTGAACGAGGTACCAAAAAGGGCCGGCAACTTTGGGCCGACCTGGTACACAACACCCACCGCCGTAAGGCCGATCTTCCGGGATGCATTCTGACCGGTGACGCAGCCCTCGACAAAGTCACCCGGGCCCGGGCCAACCAGATAGCCGCCGAACTCTTTGCGGCCTTTGTGGAGACCATTGAGCACCCGCCAACCGAAAGCCTCGTCATTCGCGAGAAAACCCTGGAATTTGTCTGCACCGCTTATGTCAACCGTTCCGCCGACATCGCCCCGAATACGAAACGGTTGAACGAGTCAAGCCTCAAGAACATCTACAAATACCTCAGCACACTTCCCCACGACCAGCAACTGACACAACAGGAGCTCTCACATTTTTCCTGGCCGAACTGCGAGAACTGGCT
>Ga0116158_10004508_pt1 | contig 11890 bp, 11 predicted proteins | sample AD_UKC052_MetaG_FD_89883 | JGI IMG/M metagenome (GOLD analysis project Ga0116158, IMG submission 89883) | Active sludge microbial communities of municipal wastewater-treating anaerobic digesters from USA - AD_UKC052_MetaG | ecosystem: Engineered > Bioreactor > Anaerobic > Digestate | place: USA... | reverse complement strand
CGAGTGCCGCTCAGTCCTCGGTCTGGTGCTTCGCTTCGCTCGCGCCAGCCCTGCGGATTCGCGGCACTCGCGTGCACCAGACCTCGCACGGAAAGTCCGTGGAAAGCGCATTCGCCGGCTCTGTCGCGCCTCGATCGCGTGGTTGCCGGAACGGCCGAGTCGAGGAAGAGACGGGCGCGCCCGCCTCTTCCTCGACACCCCGCGCAACTGCTCCGGCTCATGATGTGTGTCGTGTTCGTGGGCTCTTCGTGGGGTCGATGAACCTCAAGCGGCCACAAGCGGGGCGCCGATAATGCTGCCTCCGCCGTGGCGCGATAAAGCACTTGCACTTTGCGAGCAGACATTGGACGCTCGAAGCCCCACCGCCCCGAGCGCACCCATGACCCGTTTCCTCGCCGTCTACACGATGAAGCCCGAAGACGTCGCCGCCTTCCGTGCGCGCCCCAAGTCCGAGCAGGACGAGATCGACACGGTCGGCCTGAAGGCGTGGGAGGAGTGGCACAAGCGCAATGCCGCGGCGATCATCGCCACCGACGTCATGGTCGGCAAGACCAGGCGCGTCACCAGGTCCGGCATCGCCGATGCGCACAACCAGATCGCCGGATTTCTCATCGTCGAAGCCGCCGACATCGCCGCCGCCGCCGCCCTCTTCCAGGACCACCCGCACATCACAATCTTCCCCGGCGACGGCATCGACGTCATGCCCGTCGTCACAAAGCCGCCAGAGGACTTGCCGTCATGAATCAAGCAACCGCCAGGACCGCCGCCAACTGGCGCCGCGTCTATGCCATGCCCGTGGCGAGCGTCTATCCCGCCTATCTCGCGAAGGTGGAAAAGAAGGGCCGCACCAGGGCCGAGGTCGATCAGATCTTCTGCTGGCTCACCGGCCACAGCCAGGCCTCGTTGGAAGATCAACTGGCGAAGAAGACGAGTTTTGAGGATTTTTTCGCCAAGGCCCCCCGGCTGAACCCGTCGCGTTCTTTGATCACCGGCGTCGTCTGCGGCGTACGTGTGGAAGACATTGAGGAGCCGCTCATGCGGGAGATCCGCTATCTCGACAAACTCATCGACGAACTCGCCAAAGGCAGGCCGATGGACAAGATTCTGCGCCGGGACCCGGCCTCCGCCTGAGAGGTGTCGCTCGGCCCGCGAATTGCGAGCGCGCGGTATCCGTGATCGGTTTGTGCTGGTGGTGTCCGAAGGGACAGGTTGTTCGGACATTCAGGGGGCGATCAAAATTCGACGGGGGCGCGCTGGGGCTGGCAGAGGCGTATTGTGGTGTGCTCGGGGCGTCTCGGGGTGGTCGGGCCGAGGGCGTTGCGGGCGGTGATCGTGAGCTCGCCGGGGCGGGCGGCCGGGCGGGCGAGGAAGTAGCCCTGGCCCAGGTCTGCGCCGAGTTCACGGACGATCTGCAGCTCCTCGGCGGTCTCGATGCCCTCGGCGATGACGAGGATGCCGAGCTCGTGGGCGTAGCGGATCATCGCGGCGAGCAGGGGCACGCGCGGGTCGCCGTGGTGCAGGCCGCTGAGCAGGCCGCGGTCGAGCTTGACGTAGTCGGGGCGCAGGGCGGACAGGTAGAGCAGGCTGGTGTGGCCGCTGCCCATGTCGTCGAGCGCGACGCGGGCGCCCTCCTCGCGGTAGCGGTCGAGGATCCTTCGCAGCAAGGTCAGGTCGGGGAAGGCGTGGGCCTCGGTGACCTCGAAGACGAGGCGCTTGATGTCGGCGCCGCTGTCGATGCAGCTGCGAAAGGTGGTGTTGAGGCAGATGTCGGGGTCGTAGATCACGGTCGGCGAGAAGTTGATGAACAGACGGGTGCCGGCCGGCAGCTGCGGATAGGCCTGCACGATCGCCCGGCTGCGCGCGCGCGCGTCGAAGGCGGCCTGCTGGTCGTGCGCCGCGGCGGCCGCGAGCAAGGGACCGGCGCCGATCTCCCGCTCGCCGAGGCGGGCGCGCACGAGGGCCTCGTAACCATGAATGGCGCCACCGTCGAGCGTGGCGATCGGCTGCAGGTCGAAGCGCAGGTCCTGGGCCGCGAGCCCGAACCACGGGCTCTCGTAGCGGCCGGCCCACTGCTCGAGCGCGGCGGTGCCGGTATAGTCGATGCGGGCGCCGTCCCACGGGGCCGCGCGCACGTCCTGACGCTGGGTGTAGGTCAGCGCGTCGCTGAGCTGACGCAGCAGCGGGGCCAGCTCGCCGCTGACCAGCAACACGTCGCCCTCGCTGCGTTGCAGCTCGCTGCGACCGTCGAGCAGGCGCACGAGCTGTTGGCGCACATGACTGGCGCGCGCGAACAGGGCGAGGCCAGAAGAGACGTCGAGCTTGGTGCAGCGCACAGTCTGACAGTCACAAAGGTGGGTCATCGAGGCCTCAGCGGCGGCCGGGTTCGGATCTGCGCATACAAGGATCCAGGCCGTCTCGCTGCCAGGGTGTGCGCAGTGGTCGGGACCGACGAGCGTTCAATCGCCGCGGAGACGTTGATCCACCCCGCGGCCATGGACCGGCTTCGGTGCGTCTGCAACAGCGCAGGAGGCGCCTGACGAGCTGCGGACGATGAGGCCGGTCGAGGCTGGTCGAAGAGACAGGTCGCCGCGACCGCGGGCGTTTACATCGCGGTCAGCGGACGGATCTTCGCGCGGAGCGCCTCGATCTCTTCACGCACGATCTGCTTGAGGTGGGGAATGTCCTCGAGGGTCATGCCGATGGTGGAGATCGGGTCGCCGATCGCCACGCGGGCGCGGGCGCGGGCGAAGCGCCAGTCGTGCACGGGCAAGGCCGAGGCGGTGCCATGCACGGCGAGTGGGAGAATGTCCGCACCGGTGGTGATGGCGAGCTGGAAGGCGCCGTCCTTGAACGGGCCGATCTCGTCGGTGAGCGAGCGGGTGCCCTCCGGGAAGATCATCACCGGCATGCCGCGCTTGAGGTATTCGGCGCAGCGGGCCATGGCGCCGCGCGCCGAGGCCTTCTCGCCGCGCACCACCGGGATGTCGCCGGCGAGCCACATCGACCAGCCCATGATCGGCACGCGAAACAGCGAGGCCTTGCCGAGCCACTTCATCTCCCAGGGAACTCCCGAGATCAGGAAAGGGTCGGCCTGTGAACAATGGTTGCTGACGACCACGGTGCGGCCGGGCATTCGCGCCGGCAGCGGGCCGACCACCTGGAAGTCCCATAGCGGGGTCATTCGCGTCACGATCACCGCGGTCTTGCGATACAGCGACCCGGTGATCAGGCGGTTGCGATCGAAGGGCCAGGTCAGCAGGGCGAGCGGGATCAGGAGCAGGAAGCAGCACAGCGACAGCACGAGCAGCTCGAGCCAGGTCCACAGGGCGAGGGCGAGGGCGAGGGGACTACCTGGCTTTGCGGACATGTCGAACTCCGGAGCGGGGCCGGCAGCGCGGTGCCGGGACCCGAGCTCCATACCACGAGGCGCGGCTCAGGAGCAGAGTTCGCCGGCCCGGGCGCGCAGGGTCGCCTTGAGCAGCTTGCCCATGGCGTTGCGCGGCAGCTCGGCGACGAAGTGCACGGCGCGGGGGCGCTTGTGCGGGGCGAGGGCGGCGGCGACGTGCTGGATCAGGGCCTCGACCTCGGGGGGCGCGGCGGGGTCGCGGGGCACCACGAAGGCGACGATGCGCTCGCCGAGGTCGGGGTCGTCGACGCCGACGACGGCGGCCTCGCGGACCTCGGGGTGTTCGGCGAGGCAGGCCTCGATCTCGCCGGCACCGATCTTGAAGCCGCCGCTCTTGATGAGGTCGGTGGCGCGGCGGCCGACGATGCGGATCGCACCATCGGGGGCGCGCGTCGCCAGGTCGCCGGTGTAGAACCAGCCGTCGGCGTCGCGCACCGCGGCGGTCGCGGTGGGATTGTTGAGATAACCGGCGAAGACCTGGGGTCCACGCACGGCGACCTCGCCGATCGTCGCGTCGTCGTGGGCGTCGATGGTCCGCCGCTGATCGTCGACGAGGCGCAGCTCGACGCCGGGCAGGGGCGGGCCGACGCTGCCGGGCTGCGGGGGACCGGTGACCGGGACGGCGCAATTGATCAGGGTCTCGGTCAGGCCGTAACGCTCGTATACGCCGCGGCCGCACAGCGCGGCGATCCGCCGGTGCTCGCGGAGGCCGAGGCCGGCCGAGCCGGAGATCAGCAGGCGGGCGGCGCCGAGGTCGTGGGCGATCGTCGGGTCGGCCTCGGCGGCCTCGGCGAGGCGGTGGAACATGGTCGGCACGGCGAAGAGGATCGTGCGGCCGTGGCTCAGCGCGCGGGCCAATGGCGCGGGCTCGAAGCGCGGCAACCAGTGCAGGCGGCCGCCGATGCGCAGGCTGCCGAACCAGCCGAGCACCAGGCCGTGCACGTGGAACAGCGGCAGGGCGTGGACCACGGTGTCGGCCGCGGTCCAGGCCCAGGCGCCCGCGAGCGCGTCGAGGTTGTGGGCGACGTTGGCCGCGCCGAGCACCGCGCCCTTCGGCAGGCCGGTGGTGCCCGAGGTGTACAGCACGAGCAGCGGGCGCTCGTCGGCGTCGCGCTTCGGGACAGGTCCCGAGGGACATGTCGCATCGAGCAGGTGGTCGAGCGCGAGCGGGCGGCCGAGCGGGCCCGCGGGGGCCGAGTCCGGGTCGGCGGCGAGGCACAGGCGCGGGGCGGCGTCGGCGGCGACGTGGGCGGCCTCGCTGGCGCCGAGGCGCGGGTTCAGGGGCACGCTGACGACCCCGGCGAGGGCGTTGGCAGCCAGCGCGAGGGCGCTGCGCAGATCGGGCTGCGTCCACACGCCGACGCGGTCGCCGGGGCCGACGCCGAGGGCGCGCAGGGCCGCGAGGTGGCGAGCCGCCGCGGCACATACGGCCGCGGCGGAGAGCGTGTGATCGTCGACCGTCAGGACCGGGCGGTCGTCAGGCGCGGCGAGGCAGGGGAACAGCGGCGACACGGGCCGAGCTTGGCGCAGACGGGCCGCGAAATGAAGCGTCGCGGACAGGGCAGGGCGACGCGAGGGCTCAGGCCGAGGCGCGGGTCGGACGCTTCCAGCCGGTCTGCTGCTGGGCGTAGGGCCACCAGGTGATGGCGTGCTTGGCGATGAGGCGGCGCAGGGCGTGGCGATTGGTGCCGAGCATCTCGGCGGCCTCGACCAGAGAGCCGGTGCGATTCAGGGCCTCCTGGACCAGTCGACGCTCCGCCTCCGACAGGTTGAGGTCGGGGAGGGTGATCGACATGAGCTTCTTGGCGGGCTTCATGCGGAGCCCTGATATAGCGCGGGGGCGTCGTGGCCGGCGCGCTTTCGAGCGCGGGTTTTCGCACGCGCCGGGGTGGTCGCATGGCTTGCCGGGCGCGTCGCGGCTGGCGTACGCGGGCTGGATGACGCAGTGCTCGCAGCTCGAGCTCGACGAGGCGGGGCTACGCGGGCTGGTCGCGGCGGCGATGGACCGGATCTGCGGGCAACTGCAGGGGCTGGCGAGCCAGCCGGCGAGTGTGACCGAGGGCGGCGCCGAGCTGGCGAGGTCGCTGCGCGAGCGCTTGCCGCGAGATCCGAGCCCGGTCGACGAGGTGCTGGCGACGCTGTTCGAGCGCGCCTTGCCGGTCAGCTTCAACACCGCGGGGCCGGGTTATCTTGCGTACATTCCCGGGGGTGGGCTGCTGCACGCGGCGGTCGCCGATCTGATCGCCGACGCGATCAATCGTTATGTCGGGGTCTGGCGGGCGGCGCCGGGGCTCGTGCAGCTCGAGAGCAACGTGATCGCATGGCTGTGCGAGATCCTCGGCCTGCCGCCCGGGTCCGGCGGGGTGCTGACCAGCGGCGGCTCGCTGGCCAACTTCAGCGCGACGGTCGCGGCCAGGGCCAGGCTCGGCGAGAACTTCCTCGACGGAACGATCTACACATCGGTGCAGGCGCATCATTCGGTGGCCAAGGCGGCGCAACTGGCCGGCTTCCCGGCGGGCAATGTGCGGGCCGCCCCGGTCGATGCATGGTTTCGCGTCGACGTCGCGGCGATCGCCGCGCGCATCGCCGAGGATCGGGCCGCGGGGCTGCGACCGTGTTTGATCGCCGCGAGCGCGGGCACCACCAACACCGGGGCGGTCGACGACCTCGAGGCGCTCGCCGAGCTGGCCGCGCGCGAGGGCGTATGGTTGCACGTCGACGCGGCGTACGGCGGCTGCTTCGCGCTGACGGAGCGCGGCCGGGCGGCGCTGCGCGGCCTCGGTCGCGCCGACTCGATCACCCTCGATCCGCACAAGGGCCTGTTTCTCCCGTATGGCACCGGCGCGCTGCTGGTCCGAGATCCCCGGGCGCTGCGCCGGGCCCATGCCTCGCAGGCCGAGTACCTGCCGCCGATGCAGGAGGACCCCGACTTCGTCGACTTCTGCGAGCTCTCACCGGAGCTGTCGCGCGACTTTCGTGGGCTGCGCTTATGGTTGCCGCTCAAGCTGGTCGGCGCGGCGGCCTTCACCGCGGCGCTCGACGAGAAGCTCGACCTGGCGCAGCACGCCCACCGGGTCCTGTGCGCGCTGCCGGGGGTGCAGATCGTCGCCGCGCCGCAGCTGTCGTTGCTGGCCTTTCGCCATGTGCCAGAGCACTTGCGTGCCGATGCGGCGGCGCTGGACGGGCACAATGCGCGCCTGCTGGCGGCGATCAACCGGCGCAATCGCGTGTACCTGACCTCGACGGTGCTGGACGGGCGCTTCGTGCTGCGCATCTGCGTGCTGTCGTTTCGCACCCACCGCGATCGCGTCGATGCCGGCCTGGCCGACATCGCCGCGGCGATCGCCGAGCTGTCCTGAAGGTCAGGTGCCGCCGAACACCGGGGGCCGGCGCTCGAGGATCGCGCGCACGGCCTCGCGGTGGTCGGCAGTGTTCTGGACGATGCCCTGATAGGTGGCGGCGAGCTCGAGCGCCTGCTCGAGGTCGGCGTCGAAGCTGCGATAGGCGGCGCGCTTGGTCAGGCGGACCGCGAGCGGGGCGTTGGCGGCGATCTGCTGGGCGAGTGCGCGGGCGGCCGGCAGCAGCTCGGCGGGCTCGACGACGCGGTGGACCAGGCCGATGCGCTCGGCCTCGTCGGTGTCGATCAGGCGGGCGGTGAGCATCAGCTCGAGCGCGCGCGGGAAGCCGATCGTGCGGCTCAAAAAGTAGGCGCCGCCGTCTCCGGGGACCAGGCCGACCTTGACGAAGGTCGAGCCGAGCTGGGCCCCGCGAGCGACGATCCGCAGGTCGCACATGCACGCGAGGTCGAGGCCGGCGCCGATCGCCGGGCCGTTGATCGCGGCGATGATCGGCTTCTCGAGCAGCGCCAGGCGCCGGGGGATCCGCTGGATGCCGTCGACGTAGCGGCGGCGCAGGTCGACCGGCCCGCCCGCGAACATGCCCTCCTGCTGGAGCATCCGCTTGAGGTCGCCGCCGGCCGAAAACGCCGCGCCCGCGCCGGTGAGGATGACGCAGCGGACCTCGTCGTCGCGGTCGGCGTCGTCGAGCGCGCGCACCAGGCTGTCGACCATGGCCTCGCTGTAGGCGTTGCGCGCGTCGGGGCGGTCGAGGGTCAGGAGCAGCACGGCGCCCTCGCGGGCGCGCTGGAGGTCCGGGAGATCGGGTGCGGACATGGGCGGCGAGACTAACCCGGCGCGGCGCCGATGGGGCGGCCTCGCGCGGGTGCGCGCACGGAGGCGCGCCGGGGGTCCTGATATAGTGCGGCGATGACCCGAGGGATCCAGGGGATACGAGGCGGCGCGATGGTGGGGCTCCTGGCGCTCGGGGGCTGCATCGTGACCAATCCGAGCTACGTCGGCCCGACCGATAGCGAGGCGTCGACCTGGGCGTCGACCGGGGCGACGACGACGAGCGACACGATGACGACGACCGTGAGCGACGGATCGTCCACCGCGGCGAGCGAGCCGACCTCGACGAGCATGCCGACCTCGACGAGCATGACCAGCATGCCGAGCACGACGATGCCGCCCGGGGTCTGCGGCGACGGAGAGATGAATCCCGGTGAGGAATGCGACGACGGCAACCTCGAGCCCCTCGACGGTTGCAGCGAGAAGTGCAGGCTGCCCGGCTGCGGCGACGGCGTCGCGGAGGGCCCGGAGGAGTGCGACGACGGCGACGACGACGATGACGACGAGTGCCTGAATGCCTGCAAGCAGGCGACCTGCGGCGACGGCAAGGTCTTCGCCGGGGTCGAGGAGTGCGACGACGGCAATCCGGCCGAGAACGACGGCTGCCTGAACAGCTGCCTGCTGGCGCGCTGCGGCGACGGGGCCTTGCACGCCGGCTTCGAGCTGTGCGACGACGGCAACACCGAAAACAACGACGGTTGCCTCGGCAACTGCGTGCCGTCGGAGTGCGGCGACGGGGTGTTGTGGAAGGATGTGGAGGAGTGCGACGACGGGAACATCGACAACGCGGATAGCTGCGTGGATTGCATCTCGATGCCGTTTCGCATGGTGTTCCTGACGAGCGCGATCTTCACCGGCAACATCGGCGGCCTCGCGGTGGCGGATCTGAAGTGCCAGACGCTGGCCGACAGCGCCGGGCTGAAGGGCACGTTCCTCGCCTGGCTGGGCGACAAGGACAAGTGGCCCGACAATCGCATGACCAAGGCCACTGTGCCGTATCTGCGAACCGACTATACGCTGGTGGCGAAGAATTGGGACGAACTTATCGACGGATTACTGACGGCCCCGATCGATCGCACCGAGACGGGAATGGCGGCTCCGTTAGGCATGGGCCCCTGCGGCATGGGCCCGGCGGTGCACAGCAACATCGCCAGCAACGGCACGGTCTACGACCTCAAGGGCACCTGCAGCGACTGGAAGTCGGAGGCCGGCTCGACCAGCGCCGGTCAGCTCGGAATGAACCAGGGCGTCGGCCAGTGGACCTTCGGCTGCCCGATCAGCTGTGGGTACAAGGCGCCGATCTATTGTGTGCAACAGTGATCGCGTCGGGGCGATAAACCAGCCCCTGACTCCTGTTCGCGTGCTCGCCGACTGACGACGCGCAGGGACCTGGAAGGGCAATTCCGCGCCGCGCGCGCACGCGCGTTGCCCTATACTTCGCGGATGCGCGCACGCATCGCCGTCTCCTGGATCGCCGCCCTTTCACTCGCAGTCGCGTGCGCAGCGGATCCGCCGGCCACCGCCGCCACCGCCACGTCGACGACCGGTGGCTCGACCAGCAGCGGCGGCGAGGGCGTGGCGACGACCACGGGCGGCAGCACCGAGGTGAGCGCTGGCAGTGGCGGCGACGGGGACAGTTCGGGGACCAGCAGCCCGGTCACCACCACTGTCAGCAGCAGTAGCAGCAGCAGCGGCAGCAGCAGCAGCAGCGGCAGCAGCAGCGGCGATGTGGTCACCACCGGCGGCTCCGGCGAGCCGCCGCTGCCGGGCTGCGGTGAATCGCCGCCCGGGGACTTTCATGCCGAGCCGAGCGCGCCCGCCGATGACGCGACCGTGCCCGGGCCGATGACCGGCCTCGAGGTCACGATCGGCGGCGAGATCCTTGCGGACGCGACCGCCGACTTTCATCTGCGCGAGGTGCACGGGCTCAGCGACGCGGACGACTTCGCGATCGTCATCTTGCCGGACACGCAGAACTACACGCAGTTCCCGGGCAACTACCCACAATACCAGGCGCAGACCGAGTGGGTGTGGGCCCACCGCAACACCGATCGCATCGTCGCCGTGCTCCACAACGGCGACGTCGTCCAGCACGGCAATGTGATCGAGGTCGAGTGGGAGCGCGCCGACACGGCGATGACCACCCTCGAGACCACGACGGAGAAGTTCCTCGACGGGATCCCCTACGGCATCGCGGTCGGCAACCACGACAACGGCGCCTACGCCCACGACGACAAGCCCTTCAGCACCCACCTCTTCAACAAGTACTTCGGCGTCGCGCGCTTCAAGGGTCGGGCGTACTACGGCGGCCATTACGGCGACAAGAACGACAACAGCTGGATCCTGGTGCGCGCCGGGAACCTCGACGTCCTGATGTTGAGCCTCGAGTACCGCGGTGAGCTCGGCCAGGACCCGAAGGTGCTCGCGTGGGCCAAGGGGGTGCTCCAGGACCACCCCCACGCCCTGGGTATCGTCAACTCTCACCATATCGTCAAGGCGAACGGCGACTTCGCCGCTGAAGGCAAGCAGATCTACGACGTGATGAAGACCGTCGACAACGTCCAGCTGATGACGAGCGGACACATCAAGGAGTTCCGGGCCCGACGCACCGACAATTTCAAGGGGCGTACGATTCACTCGATGCTCGCCGACTATCAGGACCTCATCGTCGCGGCCGACAATTGCGCCGGCGGCTGCGGCTATCTGCGCATCTGGCGGTTCTCGCCGAAGAAGAATCAGCTCAAAGTCGAGACCTACTCGCCGTCGCTGGGCAAGTCGATGACCGGCCCCGAGGAGCAGTTCACCCTGACCGTCGACCTCTCGGCGGCCGCGGGGGTCTTCGAGCTGCTCGGCAAGGCCAGCGGCCCGGGCGAGACGCTCACGTATACCGTCGAGGGGCTGAAGCCCGGCGCGACCTACGAGTGGTACGCCGTCGTCAAGGAGTGCGGCGCGAAGGTCACGACGCCGACGCTACAGTTCACGGTGAATTGAGCCGAGCTTCGCCCGTCACGGCGTAGAAGCGGCACTTTCGCACGGATCGGGCGTAATCTCTGCCCGGAAGCGCAGGTTGCGCGTGTCTCGCAGAAGCAGAACTGCGCCGGTACTCTTGCGGCCCTCGCCTGCATAACAGGGTTTACTATATGGAGCATAGTTCGGTTCCGTGGACCCTCGATCATGAGGATTCGAGCCGCTGCGCCACGTGGTGGCGCAGCGCGCGGTCCTGCCAAGGGCCCGACATACCAGCGGACTTGACGATTACCGATCGCCGCGGTGTCATCGCGGGTGCCTCGCGCATCGCGTATATCGTGGGTTGACCGGACATGGATTGGCCAGAGCGCTGCGCGCCGTGAATTGACGGCCAATCCGGGTCGGGCTATGCGTGTCGAAGATTCTCTAAAGCGCTAACTTGACCGTACAGGGCGGCGAGCTGTTCATTTCAGCGAAGACGATCTTGCCGAAGAAACACAGGTGATCATGTCACAAGCTGCCGTCCACAATATCTTTGTCGTCGAACAAGAGAATCAGGTGGATCGGCGGCTCCGCGGGGTCCAGTTCGGGGCCAGCGTCGCTCCGGCCTCGCCGGTCGACTCGAACGTCGTCAATCCCTCCCGCTCGTCGTGGATCGGCCAGGATCGGCGCTTCGCCCGGATTCGAGTGCTGACGGAGGCCTGCCGCACGCTCGGCTCCACCCCGTCCATCGAGGAGATTTATCGCGTCGTCATGCCGTGCGCGGCCGAACTCCTCGGCTCGAAGCAAGCCGTGCTGATGTTCCCGGATGAGCACGGACTTCTTTTTGTGCGCGCCGCCTTCGGCGTCGACCCCGAGGTGCTCGTCCTCTGCAACAGCGCCGAGGACAGCGTCGATGCCTGCCTGCAGCGGGCCTTCGGCGCCGTATCCCAGGAACATATCCTCGCGGTCCCCCTCCTCGTAAAAAACTTGATACCCGGGCTGCTCGCGGTGCACCTGGCGCGCGCGCCCACCGAGGCGGACAACCTGGTCCTCGCCGCGCTCGCCGACCAGGCGGCGGTCGCCCTCGACCAGGTCGGCCGAACCCCGCGCGGAAAGACCGAGGAACTGCTCGGCCTGCTGGTCGACGCCCTCACGGAGCACGTGATCATCGTGCTCGACGTCGAGGGTCGGGTGGAGACCTGGAACCATGGAGCCGCGCGCGCGCTCGGCTATACGACGGCCGAGGCGCTGGGGCGGCCCTTCGTACAGTTCTATGGGCCCGGGCAAGACGACCTGGCCGTGACCAGCCTGGGCCTCGCGGAGGAGCGCGGGCGCCACGAGGGTGAGG
>Ga0116158_10004488_pt1 | contig 11934 bp, 10 predicted proteins | sample AD_UKC052_MetaG_FD_89883 | JGI IMG/M metagenome (GOLD analysis project Ga0116158, IMG submission 89883) | Active sludge microbial communities of municipal wastewater-treating anaerobic digesters from USA - AD_UKC052_MetaG | ecosystem: Engineered > Bioreactor > Anaerobic > Digestate | place: USA... | reverse complement strand
CGGCTTTTGAAGGCTTGGACGCGGTCAGGGTCAACACCGTCAATTACATCGACTATAAAAACCACCGCAAATTATCTAAAACGGGCGGAATTTACATTAGCGTCGGCGGCGGCGCGGACCGAATCGACGGGCTTTATTCTAAAATAGCCGCCGCGCTCGATATGGTTGCGGATATGCGCGGAGAATTGAATGAAAATATACTGCCTTATCTTCAAATGGCCGCCGACCGCCTTAACTTTCGCTTATATAAAGTTAATCGGGCCGGTTCGGCCGGCCTCGTTATAAAAGCCGGGACGGACGAACTCATTGCGGATAAATTCAAGCTGTTATAATAAAACATCCCGACATCGAAGCTGGAAGGAATTTATTAAAAAATGATCGTTAAAACTAAATCTTTCGAACAAACACACAGGCTCGGGGAACGGTTCGGAAAAAATATTTGCGGAAATAAATATTCAAAAAAATTTATATTCGCGCTGGACGGCGGTCTGGGGAGCGGCAAAACCGCTTTCGTTTCAGGCCTGGCGCGCGGCCTGGGCATAGACGGGCCGGTGCTCAGCCCGTCTTTTACTATCGTCAAGGAATATAGCGGAGATTCATACCCGCTTTATCACATGGATCTGTACAGGCTTTCAGACACGCACGATCTTATGAGCTTTGATTTTTACGAATATGTGAGTTCCGAAGAATTCGTTACCGCTATCGAATGGGCCGGCAAGTTCGGCGATATGAACTACCTGCCTGAAATTCCGGCTATATTTTGCGTCATCTCGCCGGATAATCACGGAGATGAAAATTCGAGGATTTTTAAATTCCGTTTTGCCAATATGAACGATAAATTAAAAAAAGAGATCGCGGCAGTCGATTAATTAGCTTCCGCATTTGACAAAGCGGCCGACTTTTGTTAAAATTAAATATAAATTTAATAACGGAGAAATTCAATAAATGAATATCAATACAATACTAAGCGAGCAGAAATATAAAATACTTGCGGTCGACGATAACGAAAACAACCTTAAAATATTAAAAATGATCCTCGAAAAAGAAGGGTACATCGTCGATACGCTTACCGACGGAACTGACGCTCTGAACTATATCAAAGATAACCGGCCCGATCTCATACTGCTCGACGTTTTAATGCCGAATGTCGACGGTTACGACGTTTGCCGCGAGGTCAAAAGCAACGAGATCACTAAAAGAACGCCTATAATTATTATATCCGCGCTTAATCAGCTCGACGACAAGCTCCGCGGAATCGAACTCGGCGCCGATGAATTTCTTACCAAGCCCATCAATAAAAGAGAACTTCTTACCCGCGTTAAAACCCTGCTCAAATTCAAGCACCTCGACAGCCAGCTCGAAAGCTCGCGCAACGTTATCATGTCTTTCGCTTTCGCGACTGATTTTAAAGACCCTTTCAGAAAAGGCCACTCCAAGCGCGTTGGTATGTACGCCACCGAATGCGCCAAAATGCTTAATCTCACGCGCGACGAAGTCATAGAAATAGAGTTCGGCGCCTACCTTCACGATATCGGTAAAATAGGGGTGCCGACCGAGATCCTTCAGAAAACCGACGCGCTTTCCGAAGCCGAATACGAAATTTATAAAAAACATCCCATGCTCGGCTATGAAATATGCGCCCCCATGCAGGCTATGACCCGCTCGCTTTCGGTCATTTTGCACCATCACGAAAAATTCAACGGCACGGGTTTTCCCGACGGGCTCGCGGGCGATAAAATACCTCTCGGCGCACAGATAGTCGCCGTGGCCGATTCATACGATATCATGACACACGGGCTGTTGAACCGCCCCGCCATATCCGCCGCCGAAACCGTCGATATTCTTAAAAACGATTCCGGCGCGAGATTCAATCCCGAAATCGTAAATAAATTTTTAAACCTTCCGCTGCAGGATATAGAAAGACTTTCAAATATTAAAATGTTCGCCAATATGTAATTTTGTTTTTAAATTAATTTTTATCTTAATCGAGGTCTGTTTTTATGAATTTAATCGATATAATCAAAAACGCCGGTATCGTCGGAGCCGGCGGCGCCGGTTTTCCCACGCACGTTAAAATGAACGCCAGGGTCGATACCGTTATTATAAACGGCGCCGAATGCGAACCGCTTCTGTGCAAAGATAAAGAGCTCATGAAAAAATTTCCCGACGAAGTTATGGGTGGGCTGCTTCTCGCCGTGGCTAACGCTTCCGCGGAACGCGGAATTATCGCCCTCAAAGGAAAAAATAAAGAGGCCATCGAAAAATTCAACGCTTTGATAGCGGCCAATAAACTCGAAGGCAAAATCAAAATACACGTTCTCGGCGATTATTATCCTTCTGGCGACGAAGTGGTCATGGTCAACGACGTGCTCGGACGCGTCGTTCCGCCTGGCGGAATACCGCTCAATGTCGGCGCGATAGTTTCAAACGTCGAAACCTTCTATAACATTTTCATGGCATATAAAACGTCGGCGCCCGTTACCGATAAATTTTTAACCATAGCCGGAGAAGTGGAACGGCCGGTAACGCTCAAAGTGCCCATAGGCGCCAGAATTTCCGATATCATCGGCTACGCGGGAAAAATCCTCGTTCCCGATCCGGTTTTTATGTCGGGCGGCGCCATGATGAGCGAAGTGGTTTATGACCCCGAAACTCCCGTCACTAAAACGTCTTCGGGTTATATAGTGCTTTCGGCCAATCATAAATTTATACTGCGTAAAACTCAAAAGTCTCAACAGTTCAGAAAAGTAGGCAAATCCGCGTGCGATCAGTGCTCCTACTGCACCGAATTCTGCCCGCGCTACCTCGTAGGCCATCAGATCGAGCCGCACCGCGTTATGCGCACGCTTCTGATGAGCTCCCAAAACGAGCCGCTCATAACTAAATGGGCCGCCAATTGTGTAGAATGCGGCCTGTGCGGGTTCTATTCATGCCCCGAAGAGCTTCTGCCGAACTTCATGTGCGCTACCGTCAAACGCGACGCCGCGGCCGCATCCGTTAAATTCGAAGTCCGCAAGGAAAATATAAAAGCCCATCCCATGGCGCAATACAGAAAAGTGCCCATCAAAAAGCTTATAGCTAAAATAGGCCTCGCCGGATACAGCGACCACGCGGATTTCGACCCGGTCGAAGTCAGGCCGAAATCGGTAGTGATCAAGCTGCGCCAGCATATAGGCCAGCCTTCGGCCCCGGCGGTTTCGGCCGGCGAGCTCGTAAAAAAAGGGCAGCTTATCGCTTCGGCCGCCGCGAATAAACTCGGCGCCGACATACACGCGTCGATCGACGGAAAAGTTTCCGCCGTAACCGCCGACGCGATTATTATAAACGGGGGAATGTAAAAATTATGACTAGCAGAGCGATTGGAATAATAGAATCGTCGTCGGTCGCCATGGGATTTCTTATTGGCGATACCATGGTAAAAGCCGCGAATACCGAATTATTACTGCTCAGAACTATATGTTCCGGCAAGTTCGTGGCCCTGGTGGGCGGCGAAGTGGCGGCTGTCAAATCGTCCGTAGAAGCCGGAATCGAAGCGGCCGCGCACACGCTGATAGACTCTTTCGTGATACCCAACGTCCACGAATCGGTTTTTAAGGCGATCAAAGGCGCCTGCGATTTCACTAAGCCCGACGCGCTCGGCATCGTAGAAGCCTTTTCGGTGGCGTCTCTTATCGAAGGCGCCGACGCGGCCGTTAAAGCCGCCAATATCGAGCTTATAGAAATAAGGCTCGCCATGGCCCTCGGCGGAAAAGCCTACTGCACCATGACCGGCTCGGTTTCAAACGTGCGCGAGGCCGTGGAAGCGGCGGCCAGGATTATCGGCGAAAAAGGTCTTCTGGTAAACTCAGTCGTAATACCGTCGCCCAAGCCTGAAATTTTCAAGGAAATTATATAGCCGCCCCGGCCGCGCAAAAGACCTTTCTGCGGCTGTTTACGGCTCCGGCTTTTTTCGCGTCGGGAAAACTATAAATTTAGAATATTCAACGGGTAATATGTATGCCGCCAGAAACTAACACCATCCTCGAAGCCTGCGATATTAAAACATATTTTCCTATGCGCCGCGGCCTGTTTCAAAAGCTTTACGGCTATAAAAAGGCGGTCGACGGCGTAAGCTTTAAAATTTCGCGCGGCGAAACGCTCGGCGTCGTCGGCGAGTCCGGATGCGGGAAATCGACGCTGGGAAAAACCATAATGAGGCTTATCGAGCCGGCGCGCGGCAACCTCTGGTATCACCCGCCGGCCGCCGAACGCGCCGCCGGCGAAAACGGCGCCGCTAATTCCGGCGGTCCCGCGCCGGTGGATTTTTTCCGCATAGGCGCCAGGGCCGATCTTTTTAAATACAGGCGCAAATTCCAGATGATATTCCAGGATCCGAACCTGAGCCTCGACCCCAAATGGCGCGCCTATCAAATCGTCGAAGAGCCGCTTATAGTGCACGGCATATACCCCGATAAAGCCGCGCGCCTCGAATTCGTTTACGGCCTGCTCGAAAAAGTCGGAATTTCAGCCGAAATGGCGGATCGCTATCCGCACGAATTTTCCGGCGGGCAGAAGCAGCGCATCGGCATAGCGCGCGCCCTCGCGCTCAATCCCGAAATTATAGTCGCCGACGAGCCCGTTTCGGCGCTGGATGTTTCCGTGCAGGCGCAGGTTTTAAACCTTATGCGCGACCTGCAGGCCGAGTTCGGCCTGACTTATATTTTTATTTCGCATAATCTTTCGGTAATAAACCATATCAGCGACAGGGTGATGGTGCTTTATATGGGGAGGGTCATGGAGCTCGCGCCCGGCGAAAGATTTTTTGAAAAACAATACCATCCGTACTCTAAATTATTAAAAGAATCCATACTCACCTTCGACGAACGGTCCAGAGAAAAATTTTTGAAAAAATTCGAAAGCAACGAACTTACGCATAAAGAAGTTTCCGACCTTTCCATAGCCGATAAAAACGAAGTTGAAACTTCGGGCGATTATTGCTACTTCAACCCGCGCTGCGAATATAAAACCGATATCTGCCTTAAAAAACGTCCGCCTCTCGTTGAAATAGAGCCGGAACGCTTCGCGGCCTGCCATAACTATATAAAATTAGCGGAGGTTAAATAAGATGAATTGCAAAAAATGCGGAGCGGGCATACCCGAAAGTAATTTTACCGGCATTTGCGGCAAATGCGCGTTCTCCATATTCCAGAACGCCCGTACCGAGCCGCTGAGGCCTGTGCGGGAAAAGAGCGGCCCGTCCGCCGAGCCGCGCTACGCCGAACATAAACCCGAGCCTTCGGCCGCCGCCGAACCCGCTTCAGCCTATGAATCCGCCTCGTCCGACCTTAACGAAGAAATAGAAATTACCATACTCAACGGCTTTATAAACGACCAGTACATGCTCGGCAAGGTGCTCAACGAAGGCTTTAACGATAAAATGCTGCGCAACATATATTCAAAACATATATTCAGGATGATACAGGACGTTTACGCCGGAGTGGGACGCGAAAAAGTCGTTGACGCCATTATCATCAGAAACAAGCTCGAACAGAACAAGCTTTTCGACGATAATATGAAAAGATTTTTCGATATGGTCACCAAATCCAAAGTGCCTCAGCTTTCGCAGGTCATGGCCTACCTTAAAATACTGCGCGAGGAAAGCTCTAAAAACCAGCTGCGCGAAATCACCCACCGCATAAACAACTTCCTGAAAGGCGCCGATAAAGAAGGTAAAATGAGCTTTATCGATTTTTCCAGCGAAATAACCAAAGAAATAAGGGATATCCAGAGGGCGCAGTCTAAAAAAGAAATCCAGCTCATCAAGGCGCAAATGATAGAAATCGCGCAGGACATCAATCTGCGCGAAGTCGAGGGCGAAAAAGACTGTCTGGGTTACTCGCTGAAGCCGTTCAACGATCTGAGCAGCGCTATTTCGGGCCTCAGGCGCGGATTTTTATATGGCATCGCCGGCGCGCCCCGCCGCGGTAAAACAAACTTTACGCTCGAGCTGGCCACGCTAGTCGCGGCCAACAGTAAAAAACCCGTCCTGTTCTTCACGTGGGAACAGACGAAAAAAAACCTCACCTACAGGCTTCTTGCAAAAGAAACGCGCATCAATCCCGATACGCTCCAGCGCCGCCGCATTAAAGGCGTTCCGGAAAACGATATGAAATTCGCGCAGGGCTGGGTCAAAATGGAACAATACATGGACTGCCTCTACGTTATAGAAGGCACTAAAGAAGACACCGTCGACAGGATCAAGGCCCATGCCTATAACGCCATGCAGGACCATCAGACCGACGAAGTGCTCATCGTGTGCGACTACATCCAGAAAATGCCGATAGCCAGAAATTACGATTCCGAAAAGTTCAGGGTCGAAGAAATATCCACAGATCTCAAGCGCCTCACTATCGAACTCAACTGCCCGCTTATAATCATTTCGTCGCTCAATAAAGAAGGATGTATGATCGAAATCACCGAAAACGACGACGAAAGGCCCGGCCTGTACCACTGCAAAGGCTCCGGCGACATCGAGTACGATCTGGACTGCGCGATGATTCTGAGCAAAGACTGGGGCGATTCTAAAGAATTATATAACCAGATGGCGCATCTGGCCGAATCGCTCAATAAAGATCCCATACACCTTCCTAAAATAGACATATTGAGCCTTCATCTCGATAAAAACCGCGACGCGCCGGAAGGAAAATCGCCGTGCGTCCAGTACTTCTTCTTCATCGAAGAAAACAGGTTCTTTGAACTGGGCTTTAAAGAAAGCACCAACGCATACAGGTTCAGCCGAATCGAAGCGCTTCTCAAAAAACTTATGAACGAGGGTTTCATAAAATTCCGCGATATCGAAGGCGGCCCGCATAAGACGCTCATGGAGCAGGCGAGCGATATCAGCAGCGCGCCCAACCAGGATATGAGGCCGAAAATCAGACTCAAAAGGTAATTTAAAGATAATGTTTTAATAACATTATTAATTTGACACCATATTCCATTTTTGATATAATCTATCCAAACATAAAATAATAACTATAATAATTAATTTTTACTTTATATAACGAAATTGTAAAGCGGGTGGTATGTTATTAAACTTAACCCAGAAGTCGAAAAAATCGTCATGAGTCAAAATTACGAGGAAACGCACTGTAAAGCCTGCGGCCGTTATGTCGGCGCGCTCGAAGTGTGCCCTTTCTGCCGTAGTTTCAATCCTAAAAGGCCGATCGTCCGCCTGATCAAATACCTCACTCCGATCATTTCGGTCCTCGGGCTCTTCGTCCTTCACTACATCGGCCTCAATTACGGAAACCCCGAAGTAAAGCTCGATACGCTCACCAAGCGCAGTAACTTCGCCCAAATAACAACCGCTGCCGTCGTAAACGGCCCGCTGCGCTATTACGCCGCTACAAATAAAGGCGAAGACGGCGGCGGCTCGATCGAATTCGAAATCGACGACGGAACCGCGCTCATGCTTGTGCGCTGCTACGACGACGCCACGCGCGAACTCGTAGAGGCTAAAAAGCTTCCCGCTTTCGGCGATAAAGTTAAATTGCGCGCGAGCTTCCAGTACAAAGGCAAGGGCGGCTTTCTCATACTCGGCTCCGAAAAGGGCATCGATATCGATAGAAAAACGCCGGAAACGGCCTCGCCCATTAAAGCCGTCAACGATAACGCGGGAGATAAATTCAAACGCGGCGATATCGTTAAAGTGTCCGGCCGCGTCGATTCGGTCGCAAACTCCAAATACGAAATTAATATCACGCTCGATTCCGCTACTTCCGAAAACCAGATCACGGCCGTTCTTCCGCTGAGCGTCCTGCAGGCGAGCAAACTCGTTAAAGACGAATCCGGCGAATGGACCGCCGCGCCGCGCGCCGGCGATTTTATTACCGTCAGCGGGGCTCTTGAATTGCGCGGCAGAAAAGACGATAAACATTTCGTGATAATGCTTCCGGCTGTGGAAAGTATCGTTAAAACCAGCGAAGAAACCGTTAAAAAAGACAATATAATGTAATTCTAACGGATATTTTCGATATTAACCAGATTAAAGTTACGATATAAATTGGAGGATGGCATTGAATAATCAATCGATCAAGCAGATGCAAATAACCGAAACGGAAGCTGACGCCGCATCCGTCGCCGATATTGCGGATAAATGCCCCAGTTGCGGGCGGGCGAACCCGGAGCGCAAAAAAAGGTGCGCTTACTGCTGCACTCTCACCTCGCCGCGCGAAAGAATAACCGTCAGGGCCATGAACTTATCTACTATAATATTATTTGCGGCCGCTATAGTTTATTTTGCCATAGCCGTTAATCTTAAGCCGCAATACACGCCTATCTCGGCTCTCGGCGAATCCATGAATTTCCAGCATGTGCGCGTACTGGCTAAAGTGCGCTACCTGAGCGAATTCAAAGATAAATACGAAAAACGCGTTACCATACAGCTCGACCTCGAAGATTCAAAAGACGGCGGCGGCGACGATTACGAAGGCCGCATCAAACTCAAAGCCGAAGGCGAAGTGGCGAGGGAACTTAAAGAAAAAGGCCTGTTACCGGCCCGCGGCGATATAATCGACGTTTCGGCCACTCTCTTCGCAGGCAAAGGCTATCGCACGCTCAGCCTCGGCACGGCTGAATTATTAAAGGTCGTAGATAAATCCAGCGAATTCGCCGCCGTAGAAGCTGACGTTAAAGCGCTTCTCGCCGCGCCCGATAATTTCAAAAATAAAAAAATTAAAATTAAAGAAGCCGTCATAAAATCGAAACGCGGCAATCTCATAATCGAGATCAACGACCCGGCCGATGCAGCCGTCACAATTCTCGTATTCGGCGTGGATCCGTCTAAATATAAAGAAGGCCAGAAAGTATCCGTAAGCGGCATGTTCGTTTTTTATGAACGCGGCGGTTACTGGGAAATTAAAGTTAACGAAGACGAACCGGAATCCGTAGTCGTCTTAAATTAAGCCAGCAAAGGGAGGGCTTTTTAATCTATGGAAACATCCATCGTAATATATTCAATAGTCGCTTCGCTCGTCGGCGTAGTTATTGCCATGGCGGCTTCGATCATTCCCGGCCTTCATATCTATAACGTCATCGCGCTTACGATGCTTTTCGCTTTTACGGCGGCAGACCTTTTTACAAACCTTCATCCTATCGTTCTGACCGGTTTTATGCTTGGCATGGTCGTCGGGTTTTCAATGCTTTTTACCGTTTCATCGCAATATTTTCAGCCCAACGACGAAAGCTTCCGCTCGATCATGCTTCCGCACGAAAGATTCCTCTTAGAAGGCCGCGCGCATGAAGCAGTTATGCTCGGCGCACTCGGAAGCCTTATCGCAATTTTTATCATAACGCTTTTCTTTCCGCTTATTCCGTCCTTTTTCTCGCTGGCGCGGGCCATCATACAGCCGCACGGCTACTGGCTAGTCGGTATGGTTATGTTTTTTATACTTATGACCGAATGGCCTAAGGACCACGGCGTTGGTAAAACCGGATGGCAGAAGTTCTGGGATGGCTGGGTTCAGCTTTTAATGGGCTATTTCACTTTTATCGTGGCAGGCATACTCGGTATGTTCGTTTTTTACCGCACTATCGTTCCCGTTGAAAACGCGTTCCAGTCGCTGATGCCTCTTTTCGTCGGCCTGTTCGCGGTGCCGTCACAAATTATGACCTTTATCACCAGAGTAAAAGTGCCTAAACAGCATATTTGCTCTTCTGTAGAATCCGCTCCTCACGACGTTATGCGTGGCAGCGCGTCCGGGTTCCTGGCCGGAATGTTCGCCGCTCTTGTTCCCGGCATGACGCCCGGGCCTGCGCTTTTATGCACCGGCCATCTTACCGTCACTTCCGGCGAGCGCCAGTTTTTGATCGGCGGCGGCGTCGGACGCGTTTTATACTACGTCGGCGCGCTTATGCTGTTTTTCATGCCGGGCGTTTTTATGAGAAGAGGCGGTGCGGCAATTAATATCAGCCTTTTCTTCGTGCCCGAAACTCCCGAGCAGTTTTTTCTCATATCCGGAATTATCGCGCTTACCGGCGCGGTATCGTTCCTGCTTATCGGATGGTTTTCGAAACTATGCGCCAACCTGGTTGAAAAAATTGATTATAACTGGTTTTCGGCTGTCGGCTGCGCGCTGTTAATAGTGCTTACCATCCAGATCACTCATTGGCAGGGGTTCGTTCTGCTTTGCGTAGCCACGGCCCTCGGCCTGGTTCCGAATATGTGGCACTCAAGAAGGCTCAATCTGCTGGCTGTTTTAATGGTGCCGGTAGCGCTTAATATGTCGGGCGCGGGCCCGGCGGTGGCAAGATTCTTCGGATTCTATTAAAATATATATCTTTGTAATAATAAAAATATAAGGGGTTTTTCAAGAAATTTCATTATAAATTGTTGAAAAGCCCCTTGCTTATTTATAAGGAGGCGGTAAAATGATACGATACGTTTATGCCTTGAGAGATGATATTATAAAAATCAGATCGCCTTATAATAAAGAACTAATAGCCGAACTTAAAAAAATCGGAGGTTATAAATATAATTTCGATCAAAATTATTCGTCGATTCCTAACGGGCATGAAAATTTCCTTAAATTAATGGCTATCGCTAAAAAATTAAATATCACTTTTGAAGACTACGATCTCATTGACAGCACGCCTCTAACTGAAAAACCCCGCTGCACCGGGCAGGAATTTAAACCCGCCGGCATAGTTGCGGAAAAAATTAATTTTAGTTTGCCGAAAAAAAATGATCATTTATCGGCCGCCTCTTCTTTTAAACCTGTCGTCAATAAACCTGAATTAAGAACCGATCCGGACGAGACTTTATATCAATTGGAAAGCGCTCTTCTTTCAAGGCGTTACAGCCGGTCCACTGTTAAATCATATTTGTATCATGTAAATAAAATGCTTGAATATGTGAAGAAGCCGCCAATAAATATAATTGAAGATGATATAAAATCATATATTCTTAATCTGGCTACTTCCGAAAAATTTGCCGTTTCATCTATGAATGTAGCTATAAACGCTATTAAATTTTTTTTAAGTGAGATACTTAATAAAAATTTCCTGATGATTTCGGTCAAACGGCCCAAAAAAGATAAAAAACTTCCGGTTGTATTAAGTTTCGATGAAGTAAGCAGGCTTATTACGGCTGCTGAAAACTTTAAACATAAACTATTGCTGATGATAATATACTCGGGCGGGCTGCGAGTCGGAGAAGCTGTCAAATTAAAATATGAAGATGTCGATTTTGATCGTAAAACTATCAGGATCACTTCGGGTAAAGGGCGCAAGGATCGTTACACTATCATTTCGAAAGCTGCTCTTGAAAGGCTTAAGCTTTATATGGAACCTGCGCCGGCCGGCCCGTGGATTTTTCCGGGCGCTGATTCCGGCAGGCATTTATCCATAAGAAGCGCCGAAAAAATATTTGAAACTGCGCTTCACAAAGCGGCAATTAAAAAAACGGCCTCGGTGCATTCGCTGAGGCATTCTTTCGCGACGCACCTTCTTGAAAGCGGCGTCGATATAAGATATATTCAGCAGCTTCTCGGGCACGCGAACATAAAAACAACGGAAATTTACACTCATATTAGCAACAAACATCTGGGAAATATAGTAAGCCCGTTAGATAATATTATGAATTAAATTTGTATCAAAAACTATAAATTTCCAGTCAAAAGCGAATTTTTATTCGTGTATTCTCCACTATCCGGAGCATACACGCACACTTGTTCGTATATCACCCCTCGATGTTTTGCCATATACGAACTTCCATAACTTCATATTCAACAGCCATAATGCATTTACACGCAACTTTTTTCGTTAATTGAGGCGTTGTGCGAAAGCCGCCCGAAGACCGCTAGGCTGCATTCGATAAATTCCAAAGTTAAAAGTGATTGATTCGGGTTGTATTCATCCCAGGCGCAAGGCGCGCCAGTATATCACGTCGCCTCG
>Ga0116158_10004487_pt1 | contig 11935 bp, 9 predicted proteins | sample AD_UKC052_MetaG_FD_89883 | JGI IMG/M metagenome (GOLD analysis project Ga0116158, IMG submission 89883) | Active sludge microbial communities of municipal wastewater-treating anaerobic digesters from USA - AD_UKC052_MetaG | ecosystem: Engineered > Bioreactor > Anaerobic > Digestate | place: USA... | reverse complement strand
GTTGCCTCCACATGAGATCGTAGTTGCCCTCACATGAGATCGTAGTTGCCCTCACATGAGATCATAGTTGCCCTCACATGAGATCGTAGTCGCCCCCACATGAGATCGTAGTTGCTCTCACATGAGATCATGGTTGCCTCCACACGCGACCCTGGTTGCCCTCACCTACGATCACATGTGGGCAGCCGTGCAAGCCCACCGCCTGGTGCATCGGGGTGTTGCTGGTGCAGGGTGCAGTTCGCTGCGCAGGGCATCGCGGGGTTCCGGGTCAACGGACACGAACCGAATGACCTTACCCTATAGTATGGTATAGCTTGTGGACGGTGGCCACGGGTCGCCCCTGCGCCCATCACCTACGCGGTGGCGCGGGTGGGGTGGCCGCCGAAGCATCCAGGTGCGTTCCGGTCGTATTCCGTAGGCCATCGAAAAAGCTCAAGGGCACTTCCAGGAAGAACGCGATGCGCTCCATCTCCCAGAAATAAGGGGTGCGGCTGTCGTTCTCGATCTTGCTCAGGCGGCTCTGCTTCATGCCCAAGGCCCGCCATAGCTGGGTCTGGCTCCACCCCTTCTGCCCTCTGTAGTATCGGATGCGATCGCCCAAGGTCTTCAGCTGTGGCATGCGCAACGCCCATGTGTAAGGAATACATGGTTAGACCAAAGATGTATCTAGCAGTGCACATTTCCAAATGGCAGGGGGGCTGGGTGGGAAAAGGCCGCCCATGCCCAAGGAGTGGTCGCACCGGACGGGGGCACGGTGCCGGACCACGGAAGGCCCCCAAGCCACCGGACCCCTCGGCTCCGCCGCCTGCACCACCCGCTGGAATACCTGGAACCCCACCACCGGCCTTCAAACCCCTTGACCGCTATACCGCTATACTTGGATCCCATTGTGCGCGGCCGTTTGGCCGGCGTCAACAACGAGTGGGGCCCCACCTGCCGCTTCAAGATCGATCCCGTGCAGGCCGCATGACCGCTCACCAAGCTCATGGACATCCCGGGCAACGCCTTCCTGAGCTGCGGAGCCACACGCGCCTGGGGCAACGGCAACTATGTGCACGCCCGGCCGGTGAGCGGTGCCACCCAATACCAGTTCCGCTTCCGACTCGATGCGGAGGGATTCCTCGCCGTGCGCATCAGTAGCACCTACTTCGTGCAGCTCAACTGGCTGAGCGACCCGCTGCAGAGCGGCAAGACCTATCAGGTGGAGGTGCGTGCATTCAAGAACGGCGCATGGTGTGTGGACAACGGCAACCCCACCGGCACTGCACCCTTCGTTGCCTGGGGCGATGTGTGCGCGCTGACCATCGACAACACGCCCGCCAACAGCGGCAACCAGAACATGGCAGCGGAACAAACACCCTTGTTAGACCCTGCATTGGACCACGCAACGCCCCAACTGCTGGTGTACCCCAACCCCAACCGAGGCGAGCAGCTCTTCATCACCCTGGGCGGCTTGAAAGATGCGAGCGAGCCCGCGACCCTGGACCTCTTCGATGTGAGCGGCCGCCCGGTCCTGACCCGCACCATGCCGTTGCGGGACGGCGCAAGCACGCTGCTTGACCTGGAAGGGAACCTGAGCCCGGGGACCTACCTGCTGGTGATCACGGTCGATGGACAGCGCATCAGCGAACGGATCGTCGTGGAGCAGTAGGGTGACCAAGGGCATGCGGCCTCCTCACGGCAGCACGAAGCGCTCTGTGTGTTGCGCGTCGTCAGAACGCAGCACCAGCACATGCACCCCGGTGGCGGTGAAGCCCGTGTCCGTGCGTTGCCCGCCTGCCGCACGGCCGCTGGCCAGTTCGCGGCCTGCCACATCCAGGATGCTCCAGGTGTAGACCGCCGATGCTGTGCCCGGTGGGGCGATGCTCAAGGCTCCCGTACCGTGTGCGATCCACGAGCTGCCCGGCACCGGCGCTTCCGCTTCGGCCACATTGTTGGAGAGGCAGATGGGCGTCCAGTTCATGCCGCTGGTGACGGTGGGCTCAAAGGGTATCGCCACGCCCAGCGGTGAGAAGGGATAGGCTACCACCGAGCTGGACAGCGCCTGCCCCGGGGCGGATACCGGCACCCAGCTGGCGCAATCCGGACAGGCTTCCAGCTCTTGGTCCAGATGGGTGATGACCGTGAGCGGAAGTTCCCCTTCATAGTAGAAGCCACTGACCCAGAGCCCGCCGTCCGCCCTCAGGACCGATCGGGGAGAGACCAGCTCGCCGATCGGGCTGGTGTACAGACGGCTGGACGATAGGGAGGCGCCCACCTCTGTCAACAGCACGCCACCGGTGCCGAAGGAATACGAACTGCTCAGCACCGTCCAGGTCCCATCACTCCGGGAAATGATGTCACCGGGTATGTCCGTGCCTTCACCGCTGAAGGTGCTGCTCCATTCCAATTCACCTTCACTGTCCAAACGCGCCAGGGTCACATCGATCGGAAAGTCACCGCTCCCGTTCGTGGTCCCTGCCACCAACAGGTCCAGACCCTCGTTGGCTGCGATGCATCGGCCTTGGTCCTCCTGCACGCCGGTCAACACGCGTTGCCACAGCACATCGCCCGCAGCGTTCAGGCGCATCACCAGTTGGCCGACCGCCGCCGTGCCAAAGCCTACCGTTCCCACCACCGCAAAACCACCATCGCTCAAGGACACGATATCACTACCAAAGCTGGTGGGGCCGGCAATGGCGCGGCTCCACTCCATGTTGCCGTTGGCATCCATTCTCACAAGGGCCAGGTGTGCTGCACCCGCATCGCTGAGCGTCCCCAGCACCAGGCATCCACCATCCTGCGTCAGAGCTAGTCCAACAGCGTGGTCACCGCCGGCCGTTCGCACTACCGTGCTCCAGAGCGGCGCACCATCCGCGTCCACGGCCATCACCCACAGGTCGTTGTCCAGGGCCGCATTGCCCAAGGCTTTGGTGGAGCCGCACACCAGGGCCGTACCGTCCGCCCGCAGCGCCACGCCTCCCCCCAGCTCATGACCGCTGCCCCCATAGAGCCGCGTCCAGAGCGTGTCCCCCTGCGCATCCATGCGCAGCAGCAGCAGCTCGCCATTGTTCTCAGGTACCGCCGTGGTCCAGCCCACACCCAGCACACCATCGTCCGGCATGCGCACCAGTTCTTCCAGCACCACCAAGGCATCGCTCCCCAGCCGGGAACAACTGGTGCCGCCCTGGGCATGGGCAGCCAAGGCAACAACGAAGCTGAGGACTGAACAGATCGAGCATTGCATGGGCACACGGTTGGATACCAAGGCAAGATAACCGACCCAGGGACGTGGAAGTGAAGGCGGTCTGCCTTTTGAAGCAGTTCATATACACTCCCAAAACTCAGCCCCCCCCGGTGAGGGCGGGGGGGGGTGTTGCACGAAGGGGATCGCGTGGCGCTGCGCTATGCCTCACGGCAGCACGAAGCGCTCCGTGTGTTGCGCGTCGGCAGAACGCAGCACCAGCACATGCACCCCGGCGGCCGTGAAGCCCGTGTCCGTGCGCTTCCCGCCTGCCGCACGGCCGCTGGTCAGTTCGCGGCCTGCCACATCCAGGATGCTCCACGCATAGGCGTCCGATGCGGGGCCCGGTGGGGCGATGCTCAATGACCCAGCGCCGGGCGTGATCCACGAGCCGTTCGGCACCTCAACATCGGCTGTGGCCACATCGGTGGAGAGGCAGATCGGCGTCCAGACCATGCCGCTGGTGACGGTGGGCTGGAAGGGGATCGCCACGCCCATGGGTGAGAAGCTGTAGTCCACCACCACACTGGTGAGGGGCTCGCCCGGGGTGGAAATGGGCACCCAGTTGGCGCACTGCTCACAGACCTCCAGCTCGGGATCCAAGCGCATGATCTTTCCTGAACCGATGGCAGAAATGCTGCCGCAGACCCAGACGCCGCCGTCCGAGGCCATCGTCATATCGTAGCCCGAAAATGCTGGATCGGGCCCGGTATAGAGGCGCGTGGATAGCAGTGAATCCCCCACTTCCATCAGCACCATTCCCACGGGAGCAGTAGGTGAATACACAGGCCCACCGACCACGTAGGAGCCATCACCGCGGGCCATGACCGCATAAGGGATGATCTCCAGATCGTTCATGTAACTGGTGCTCCATTGCAGGTTGCCCGTACTGTCCAGCACGGCCAATACGGTGGACGACTGAGCCGTGAGCGGGTCATAGCGGTTGCCACCGATCAACAGCCCCCCGTCGTTATGCTCGGCGATGGTGGATGCGAATTCGGGAAATGGACCGCCGATCGCCCGCTGCCAGAGCACATCGCCATCGGCGTTCAAGCGCAGCACCAGCATGTCCTCGTTCGAATCGCCGATCGTGCGAAAGCCCGCCACGGCAAAGCCTCCATCGCTCATGGCCACCACCTGCGAACCATAGCTCCCATCGCTGTCCATGGCCCTGCTCCAGACCAGTTGGCCCTGGGCATCGAGCTTGATAAGGGCCAGGCGCGCAGGGTTGGTACCGCCCAGCGTGGCGGACACCAGGCAACCGCCATCGGCGCTCAACGCCACCCAACTGTCCACATCATTGCCCGGCGTGCGCACCACAGTGCTCCAGAGCAGCTCGCCATCCAGATCCACGGCCAAGACCCACAGGTCATAGTCCAAGGGCGACGTCGCGGTGGACCGGGTCGTCCCGGATATGATGGCCACATTGTCGTCACGGATCACCACATCCTGCCCCCAGTCCGAGGCCTCACCACCGATGCGGCGGGTCCAGATGGTGTCGCCGACGGCCCCCATGCGCAAAATGAACAGATCCGCATTGGATGGCTCACCTCTTCTCATGCTCCCCACGCATAGGGCTCCATCATCCGGCGTGAGGGCAATGGCCACGAACGAAGTGCTGTTTCCGAAGCCAATAGTGGAACAGCCGCTCAGCGACTGCCCCTGAGCATTGGGCATCGCACACAGGAGAAGGATGGCACGAATAATGGATCGCATGGGCAGGGCGAACGGATCTGTGCAAGATAGACGGCCCACCTGCGCAATGGTTGTGGCACGGGCAGTGAACGACCGACCCACACCCCCAGAACGCAGCACCCTCCGCCGATGAGGGCGGGGGGTGATGTACGATGATCGGATCGCAGGATCGAACTGGGCCGTTCAGGCCGTCGTATCCATACCGTAGGCACGCGCTGGACTATCACGCAAGGCCCTGATAGCGACCGACGTGTATCTGGAAAGCCCATAGGACCAACCGAACGTGAGCGGCGCGAGGACGGCCCGCTTCCTGAAATACGAACCCAGCAGGGGCCACATCGCCGACGCCATCAGTACAAGGTGCCGCATCTTCCGTATAGCGTAAAGGTGGGGGAATAGGGGGGCGAGAGATGGGTGAGGCGTACTTTGGGGACGAAATGAGGGGGGTGCCGGAATATCTGCGCCTGACGCGTGCCAACGGTCGTGCCCCGCACAAGCCGGTGTTGCTCCTGGCGGTCCTGAAAGCCTTTGATGAAGGGATCATCACAGAGAATCGGGTCGAGCCCTCGGCCGAACTCATCAACCTGTTCAATGGCTATTGGCAAGCACTGGTCCACGACGACACGTTCCAACGGCGGTTCTACCTGCCCTTCTTCCACCTGAAGAACGAACGCTCGGGCCTTTGGACCTTGCACACCTTGCCCGGCTTTGAACAGGGTCTTACGCGGGGGCGCGACATCAAGAGCTTGGGTGCGCTCATCGCTTTCGAGGCCTATGCCACGTTGCGACCTGAAGTGTATCAACGTTGGCGCAGCGCCGAGCATCGCGCCGCTGACCGGTTGATACTGATCGCCCACTACTTCAACGGACAAAAACTGCCTACCGCGTTGCCTGACCACCTGCACGAATTGGAGCGGCAGATCGTACACGACAGCCCCGAAGCCTACGTGGCGCGCCAACTGCAACGACTGCAAGTGGAAGAGGAGGAAGAGCAGGTCCTACGTGGTGCCGCGTTCAAGCGCAAGATCCCTGAGCTCTACGACCACCGCTGCGCCATCACCGGACTGCGCGTGCAGAACCGACGCGCGGTCAACCTCATCGATGCATGCCACATCGTGCCCTGGGTGGATTCGTTCGATGATACCATCGGCAACGGTATCGCACTTTGCCCCAACATGCACCGTGCGTTCGATCGCGGATTGATCAGCATTGCCCCTGACCATACCGTGTTGGTAGCTGCCGACCTATTGGAGAGCGCGAGTAGCCATGCGATACGACCCTTCGCAGGCCAACGACTGATCCTGCCGAACGATGAACGCTATTGGCCCGCGCCGGAAAACTTGGCGCAGCATCGGGAGCGGTGGGGGTATTGAACTAGAACTGCTGAAAGGCCCAGTTCTTATGCCACTCCAAATAGGCGGGATGTGGACCCTCCGTGCCTTCCGGGACATCCAGTGGCTTGCCTTCGTAGGCCTTGAATTCGCGCGCGATCTCTGGTTCTGAGAATTGGTCGCGCAACAAGGGGCAACACCGCATCTTTAGGTCGGCATCGAACGTGATGAACCCTCTGTCGAAGGCGCGATCGTGCAACGCATTCAACGCGATGCCATTGCGGACATCCAATCGGTGACCATGCGCCACCTTCGGAATGATGGCATCAAGCCCTGCAGCGACCACGGGGTCATCCGGGCCAAAACGCTTCCACGGCACGATGTGTGAGGCCACCAAGAGTTCGGGAATGGCTAGCCCGGTCAGGGCACAACGGCCACCATAGGCGTTCAGCACCGCTTGGCGAAAGAAGCTTTGGCCCCTTCGCTGTGTGACCGTAGCCAAGTATTCGGTTTCCATTTCCGGCACCAGCACCACCCGTATCGATTCAGGCCGTACGTCCACCGCCGCAAATGAGAAACCGGCTACCAGGGTGGTCAGTAGCTCTTCACTTTGCACGGCAAGCACTTCATGATCCGCCCGGTACTCGGCCCACACCGCCCGGTCCAACGCGCTCGCACCGGACAGTCCTTTGATGCCCCGTGCCGCCAAGCGCTCATCCAAACTGGCCAAGTTGCTCAGCTTCATGGCCAAGCTGGAGGGCGTGCGTTCCATACACTCGGCGATCTCGATCAGCACCGGGTTGCCCTTGTCGAACTTGCCGAACGGGATCTTGTCATACAGGTTCAGGAGTATCAGCAGTTCCTCACGCGACCATGGTTTGCGGGTGGTGGCCATCGGTATCCCTGGTATTTATCCCCGAAGTTCGCTAACCTGGCCGAATGGACCACGACAAGGAATTCGTCATTCGCCTCAGCGGCCTTGACCTCGGCCAAGTGATCGATGGGTTGGAAGCCCGCGCTGAGGCGTGGCGGTTTACCGCCGAATACCTCGAAACCGGTGAAGCGCCGGATGGGTTTGTGATCGAGGAATGTGAGGATGCGGAGGAGGCGCGGCGGATCGCGGAGCACTACCAGCGGATACTCGCTAGTATCATTCAACAGCAAGCCGAACAGCGCGACCGATGAACCGCTACACCTTCACCTGCCTTTGGCGTCCAACCAAAGACCAATGGCCCGGGCATGGCGCCCAGTGGCGCGGGGTTACCGTGGTCATGGACAGCACGGATAGCCCAGAACTTGCGGCTTGTGATGCCTGCCTCCACCTGATCGCCGTGCGGCGCGGGCAGGCGAAGGCGGTTTCGGTAACCGGTGGGCAGGCTGGACAGGGTGTACCGCTGTCGCACATCCACTTCAACTGGAACTGGTACAGTGGGGTGGTGACTTGGGCCGGTTCGGTAGTGGAGGTGCGATGAGAGTACAAGCGGCGGGGTTCGAAGCAGAGACCCAGCGGCGGTCTAGGTGAGGCTTCCAGCAAGCAGCACCCTGCCATTCGGGAGTATTTCGTTCGGGGCGTAGAGACACCGGAGAAGAGATGGGTCAAGAGTGCTCTTCTACTTGCTGGTTTGTAGACTTGTGTCCTCCGCGTATGGAGAGTACGATAAAGCCCAGTAGCTATGCACAAACCGAGAATCTGGATTGAGAAGACTATTGTGCGCGGTCGACCTGACAGAACTGAGGGTGCACACGCACTCGGGAAGGCCCTATGGTCTCCACAGATAGGCGGGACCAATGGCAAAGCCTATCAGAACATGACCGAAGTCCAAGAAGGTGATTGGGTCGTTCACCTCATCAACAACGGTCCTATTGTAGGCTATTCCATTGTCAATGGTCCCAGAGATGACTCATTCACGGGGCCCCCAAACACAGATTGGGTCGGGAAAAGCTGCTTTAGGCATCCACTGGGGGGGCTACAGCGGTTCAATCCTGAGTTCACTCGAGATCAATACTTGGATAATCCTCAGTGGCGCGAAGCGCTCCTTGAGGTCTTGAAGCGCAACCTTGGTTCCGGCCGACTGTTCTACAACAAGAAGCTCGAACTCAATCAGGGTTCGTACCTAACGGAGCCAACCATCGACCTACTTGCACTATGGAATAGGATGTATACTGAAGCCAATGGAAGGGTGCTACTGGATTTGGATCAATTCGACATCAGACCCAATGACACGCCTCGGCCCACTGCCATGGCAACGCCTCTTGCAACAAGCTCAGGACGCAAATCAGCACAGATATCCGCGACCGAGCTAGTCAACCATGTGCATCAGTACGCCAAGTCAAAGGGGTTCCAGTTTGAAGTATCGGACATAGCGAACCTCTTCCTATCCCTGCGCACCAAGCCCTTTGTCTTGCTAACTGGTATTTCCGGCACAGGTAAAACGCAGCTTCCAAAGCTATTTGCGCAAGCACTTGGTTTTGGGAAGGATGAGCTGAGCCTTGTCGCCGTTCGCCCCGATTGGACCGATAGCAGTGATCTGCTAGGTTATTCTGGGTTGGATGAGGAGTTCAAGCCAAAGGACTTGACCATTGCTATCCAGCGTGCGCTGGGCAACCCGAGCAGGCCGTACTTCTTCGTGCTAGACGAAATGAACTTGGCACGGGTTGAACACTACTTCAGTGATTTCCTGAGCGTCATTGAGACTCGCGCTCGCGATGAAAATGGTGTAGTCACTACGGATCCAATCATCAGAGCGGAATCGCTGCATAACGCCAAGAACAAGAAGGATTTTTCGGGACTTACATGGCCACAGAACTTGTTCCTCATAGGGACGGTGAATATGGATGAATCAACGCATGCATTCTCGCGCAAAGTCCTGGACAGGGCAAATGCAATTGAGATGAATGCTGTCTCCCTTGAGTGGCCAGAGCTCGGACCGAGTGTCCTTCCATTGGCACACGTAGGGTATGACCAGCTAAGTGCGCCTTACATCAGTGCCGCCGACCTCGGTAAGACGGAGCGGAGAACTTTAGCTGAGTTGGGCGTCATTGAATTCTTGCAATCAGTCAACTCTGCCCTCGAGCTCGCGGACCTTCATTTCGCCTATCGTGTAAGGGACGAGGTGGTGTTCTACCTGCTGTTGAACCAGCAACACGGCTTAATGTCCCACGACGATGCATTGGACTTTCAACTCATGCAGAAGGTACTCCCTCGAATCAATGGCAGCTCGGAGAGGGTACAGCGCGTGCTTTTCAGGATGCTCGAACTATTGACTAGTGTACGACCAGACCTCCGAGAGCAAGACGTGAACGAACTCACGAAAGCTGTCGATCAACGCCCGAATCCAAAGTTCAGCCGTTCAGTGAAGAAGCTGCTTTTCATGCTCAGGCGCTTCGACGAAGACCGATTCACTTCCTTCTGGGTGTGACATGGGCAGGCATCTTTTCGACAAAGAGGGATGTGGTAGCCTGGAACTTGTTTTTGGAAGTTCCTTTAAACAGGTCTATCGCGGCAAAGTAGATGCAGCACGCTGGCGCATTGAAGGTCTAACACGAGCATCTGAGTCTCTGGATGTAGACGAACATCTCTTCGAGTATCAACCAGTCGACTATTCCTACACAGTCGGTAGCGACACCTCGTTGACGGCTCCATTCCGCCTGCTGATCAATGACCGTCTGGAAAGGGAATCGTCATTCCGTAAAAACGAGAGCATTCACGTTCTCGCTGGGCGATTTGCCATCAAAGATGAGGTGGGCACTACACAAGTGAGAATTGTGGACTCTCGCGGTCAACTTGTCTTTCGACTTGAGACTGAAGTCTATCCCCAAAAGATGGACTTCGCCTCGGACTACAAGGCGATGCTCGCCGAGATCACCTCGATAGTGCATAATCTCACTTATGATGCACTGAAGGATACCTATCGAACGACGCGGGCACGGGTCGCTGGGCACTCAACGGAACTGGAGTGGTGGGCCATCCTCGACGAGCTATTTGAGAAACTGATATTGAATCTCGCAGCAATCTCTAAGCAGTCGAAGCATGACATCCGATACTTGGACAAGGTGACATCTTTCGAGCACGTAACCAGAGCTTCAAAGAGCAATCTAGAATGGCTGAAGAGAAATGGACAACACATTACATCTGGCACACAGGGACTGCAAGTCATGCCAGGGCTAAGAGCAACGCATGCGCTAGCGGTTAAGAAGTACGTCACATACGACACCTACGAGAATCGCTTTGTGGCTTGGGCAATCAAGGGAATTCTAACTAGGCTACGGAGCTACAAGAGAGGACTGGTAAGCTTTACCGGACATGAGAGATTCGAATACCTCACCGATCGCGTCACATTCTATCAGGGTAGGCTCCAGTCGATTCTGCGCGCCCACCCTTTCTCGGACGTGAGTCAGTTCGAAGAGCGCTCTCACTTCTCCACAACGATGACAAGGGGAGCGGGGTATCGTGACTTTCTTGTCATCCATTTGCTGCTCACCAGAGGCTTAGAGCTTTGGGACAATGATCTATTCCGAGTTGGCCAAAAGGATGTTTCGACACTCTACGAATACTGGTGCTTTCTCAAGCTGGTCCAGCTGCTAAAAGAGGAGGGCGCCAAAGACATCGACTTACGGGATCTGATCAAGTTCGTCGCCGGTCGAGCGAAAGTGACCTTGAAGGAAGGCCATGAGTCTGGCGTACACTTTACCGACACTACTTCGGGCAACCGTGTATCGGTTTTTTACAACAAGAGCTTTACCAAGGCGAAGACATACACTTTCGATCAAAGGCCGGACATATCGATGCGCTTCCAGAAAGGCGGTCTTGACCAGCCATTCTGGATGCTCTTCGATGCCAAGTACCGTTTTGATGAGCGTCAGACAGTCGATGGAACGCGCTTTGACGTCCCCAACGATTCGATTGGCCAGCTTCACCGCTATCGTGATGCGATACTGCACACCGAGCCGAAACCAGGAATCTATCGTCGTGCACTGAAGAATCTTGGAGGCATAATCTTATATCCATTTCCACTCGAGGAGGCTGAATTCATCAAGTCGCCTTATTTTAGGAGTATCGAAGACGTGAATATCGGTGCACTCCCATTCTTGCCAGGGAAGACGAGATTGGTCAAGGATTATCTAGCCAACTTACTGGGCAAACAGCCCATGACTCATTTCGAAGATTTCATCGAGATGGATCGCACGACCTATGATGACCAGCGTAAACGCTGGAGCGACTGGGTTGCAATTGGTGTGATTCCCAGGGCACACCAGGTTGAACGTATCGACTATCTCGAAACGAGGAGATGTGTTCATTTTCCATTCGTGCGAGACAATAATTCAAGGCTGTACTCAACCAAGGAGTTGCTTATGTGTATTGCTGGGTCAAGGGACGCCATCCTGTGTCGCACAGCAGGATGGGAGGTACTGACTTCTGCTGAATTGAAGGCAACAGGTACGACCTGGGCACATTCCCATGACCACTACGTGGTGTTCAACGTCGAGGGGCTGCGGAGAATCCGTACTCCGAAGCCAGTGGCACCGGTGCGCTTTCGATACAGTACACGTGAAGGTTTGAATCGATACTTGTCGAGCAATGGTGAGGATGCTGCGCTGTTCTACCTAACAAGTCCAGACGCTGCGCGTCTATATGAACAGTTGAAGAGTCGAGGTGTGCTAATCAACTGTGACTGGGATCAGGAAG
>Ga0116158_10004481_pt1 | contig 11943 bp, 9 predicted proteins | sample AD_UKC052_MetaG_FD_89883 | JGI IMG/M metagenome (GOLD analysis project Ga0116158, IMG submission 89883) | Active sludge microbial communities of municipal wastewater-treating anaerobic digesters from USA - AD_UKC052_MetaG | ecosystem: Engineered > Bioreactor > Anaerobic > Digestate | place: USA... | reverse complement strand
TTCCCCCGATTGCTGGGCCCAAACCGCTCCAACCAGTGAAATTGCAAGTAAAAAAGTCAATAATTTTCTCATAAGTATATTATTTGGATTCGCAAATGTATAAGTTTAATAATGGATTTTTTATACGAAAAGTTCACAATAGGGTATAATTGAAAAGGTTATGTGCATAAAAAAAGCCCGCAAGGGGCTTGATTACAAAAATTTAACCTGCTAATTAATTGAAGGAAGGCTTTTGCCAAGGTTTTCAACCTCAACCTGCGCTACACCAGAACTGATCATTCCAATACTTTCTGCAGCAATTTTACTCAGGTCAACTACCCTTTTCATCCTTGTGTGCATCCGGTCGTTTACCTTCACAATCACCGTTTTGCCATTTCTAAGGTTGGTAATCTTTAACCAGGTACCCAATGGATATACATTGCTGGCACAGGTAAGCTTTTGCTGGCTGAAAATTTCACCTGAGGCAGTCCTGCGGCCCTGAAAGCTGTTGTTGTAATAGCTAGCTGCCCCGCGTTTTGGGCCCGATTTTTCAGATGGATTGTCCGGCAGACTACCTGAAGCAAATACAGTTATAAATATCAATGTTAACACAGGGACAGACAAAATCCTTGAGGTCATTTTTATCCCCCGGCTAATTATGGTTGCTTTCATAATTTGTTTTTTGTGTAAGAAAAATTTTTCCTAAAGCAATAAAACTGCTATAAAGAAAACGTTTTAAGCCCGTAAAAGCAATAGTTGCTTTTGAACAAGTGTGGGTAACCTTTTAAAAGCTAAAGGTTAATGTGAATACCGGAAAATGGATTTTGTAACCCTTCCAAAGGTTTGAAATGCCTATTTTGCCGTTAAAAACAATGCAAACATACAGGTTTTTATCCCAAATATTGCTATGCCTGGTGATTTTAACATCTGAAGGATATTCACAAACTAATGATAATCAACTATTTATAATAAAAAATATTAAAAATTATAAAAAATGGCTTACCAATAAGCCTGATTCGGGGATTTTGCCATTAAAAACCATGATTTCTCCCGTTTATTCAGAAGTACCCTACCAAACCAAAGAAAACTTTACCGGGCAGGTATTGTACCATAAACACAGCTTTTGGGTTACAAAAGAAGCCGGTGAAAAACTGAAACTGGTACAGGATAGCCTGAAAACGCTTGGGCTTTCCCTATATTTTTTTGATACTTACCGGCCTTATGCTGCTACGGTAAAAATGTGGAAAATTGTATCCGACGACCGGTATGCAGCCAATCCTGCCAATGGCAGCGGTCACAACAGGGGCGTATCGGTAGATGTAAGCCTCGCTGAAATAAAAACCGGCAAACCCTTACAAATGCCAACCGGCTTCGATAATTTTACAGATACTGCTCACCACGATTTTATGAACCTTTCACCGGAAATTCTTGAAAATCGTTCAATCCTCAAGGGAATTATGGAACACTTTGGATTCAGGGCACTCAGTACCGAATGGTGGCATTACAGCCTGCCCGACCCCAAAAGATACCCCCTGCTGAACATCCCTTTTAAAAAACTAAGGAAACTCCAGCCCCTGCACTAACCATTCAATTCTTCCTCAAGTTCCATCATCTTTTCAAAAGCGGTTTCATAACTGGCCTGAAATTCGTTCAGCTTATTAAGGGCTGCCGCATAGGCATCCTCTGTAGCCTTAAACTTCTTACGGTCGCCATAGGTTTCGGGTAAGGCAAGAATAGCCTCCTGTTTGGCCATTTCGCTTTTGGTTTCCGCCATCTGCTGTTCAAGCCGCTCAAGCGCTTTTTGCTGCCTTTGAAATTCCTTTTGCAGTTCCTTATTAATAGGTTTACCCTTTCCACCGGGTGTCTCTTGTGGTAAAGCGGCCTGAACTTTTTTTACTTCGGGCAATTTTACAGGCTCCTGTATGGCAGTAGCCGCATTTTTGGCTGCAAGTTGTTGTTCCAGGGTAATTTTCTCTTTCCACATAACATACTCCTCATAGGTACCCCTGAATTCGCGGATCTTGAAATCAATTATCTCCCAGAACACATTGGCTACCTTGCTGATGAAATAACGGTCGTGGCTTACCAAAATGATGCTGCCTTCATATTTGTTGAGGGCCTCAATCAGCAGGTCCACGCTATGCATATCAAGGTGGTTGGTCGGCTCGTCAAGCATCAGGAAGTTGGCCTTGCTAACAATGGTTTTGGCAAGCGCCACCCTCGCCTTTTCGCCTCCGCTCAGTACCCGGATCTTTTTCTCCACCTCTTCGCCGCCAAACAAAAAGCATCCAAGCAGCGACCGGTACTCGAGTTCTGTTTTGGCAGCACTGCTTGTGGCCATTTCCTGCAAAATGTTATTGTTCAGATCAAGCGCTTCCAACTGATGCTGCGCATAAAAGGCCTCTTTTACATTATGACCCCAAATCCGCTGACCTTCAATAGGTTCGATGCCGGCAATAATCCTCAGCAGGGTTGATTTACCCTTACCATTGGCCCCAATCAGGGCCACCTTATCGCCTCTTACTATTTCGGCACCGGTATCTTCCAGTATCTTTAAGTCGCCGTACGATTTACTGGCATGCTTAAGCGTACAAAGTATTTTACCCGGTTGCTGATCAATTAAAAAGTTGATGCGGATATTCGGCCTTTCCAGTTCCACATTTTCCAGCACATCAAGCTTATCGAGCCGCTTCATGGCACTTTGTGCCTGCGCCGCTTTACTTGCCTTGGCCTTAAACCGTTCAATAAACCGCTCCTGCTGCCTGATGTAATCCTGTTGATTTTCATAAGCCCGCTTCATTATTTCAATGCGTTCTACCTTCTCCTTTTCGAAAAAATCGTAGTTGCCACTATATATATGAAGTTCCGATTGATACACTTCCACGATCTTTTTTACCATCCTGTTCAGAAAAAACTTATCGTGGCTTACAATGATTACGCTGCCGGGATAATGTACCAGGTATTTTTCCAGCCATTCAATGGAAGGAAGGTCGAGGTGGTTGGTAGGTTCATCCAGCAGCAACACATCGGGGTGCTGTAAAATCATTTTTGCCAGCAACACCCTCATGCGCCAGCCCCCGCTGAACTGCTGAAACGGTTTGGCAAACTGATCGGTTTCAAAACCAAGACCGTGCAGTATCTCCTCTGCCTGATGCTCCATGTTATATCCACCGGCCACCTCAAAATCGTGCAGTAAATGGCTGTACTGATCCAATAATTTTTCGTTGGAATGATCGGTTTCAAGCAATTTCTCCAGCCGGTGCATTTCTTGCTCCACTGCCCTTGCCTCTTCAAAAGCATCCATCGCCACTTCCAGGATAGATTTATTGATTTCCTGGCTCAGCAGATCCTGGTGCAAATAGCCCATGGTAACATTCCGGCCACGCTCTACCGTTCCTGCAGAAGGTAAATACTCACCCACAAGCAGTTTCAGGAGGGTTGATTTGCCGGTTCCATTGTACCCAATAAGGCCTATACGCTCATTTGGGTGAATATGCCAGGTTGCATCGCGCACAATTGCACGGGCTCCAAATTCAAAAGTTACATTCGTTAATCCTACTAACATGGGCGCAAAAGTAACGTCCAGAAAACAAATACATGAACGGAACTGATAACTTGGTGTTTTCGGGGATACCTTTGCACACGGAAAAATGTACAAAACCATCCGGGAAATTTGTTGTTTAACATCACACCATGACTTCTTCCAGGCCTGTTTTTATTCAAATCGTTGTCACACTTTTGTTTTTATTCAGCTTTTTGGGCATTAATGCACAAAAGTTTACCGTTAACGGATATATAACCGATTCCCTGTCGGGTGAAACCCTGATTGGGGCAAGTCTTACCCTGAATAATTCGGGTAAAGGGGTTACAACCAATGCATACGGATATTATTCCATTACACTTGAAAAAGGGGAATACCAGGTTTCCTTTTCATATGTTGGCTATCTTACAAAAACCATTGCCCTTACGCTTGACAGCAACCTTACCTATAAATGCGAACTCGTTCCGGAAAGTTATAAATCGGATGAAGTGGTGGTTACCGCCAAACGCCGCGATCAGAATGTTCGCTCCGCACAAATGGGACAGGTTGACCTTTCAATTGAAAAAATAAAGCAGATACCGGCATTGCTGGGTGAAGTAGATATTCTGAAAGCACTACAGTTGCTTCCCGGTGTTCGCAATGCGGGCGAAGGTAATTCGGGCATCTACATCCGTGGTGGCGGGCCCGATCAAAACCTGATTATGCTCGATGATGCTGTGGTATATAACCCCGGGCACCTTTTTGGCTTTTTCTCGGTATTTAATGGCGATGCGGTAAAAAATGTAACGCTCATAAAAGGCGGTATGCCGGCCCAATATGGCGGACGGCTGAGCGGGGTAATTGATATATCCATGAAGGATGGGAATAATAATGAGTTTGGGGTTGAAGGCGGAATTGGCCTGATTGCCTCGCGGCTTTCCATTCAGGGGCCGATTAAAAAAGACAAATCCTCTTTTATAGTATCGGCAAGGCGTACCTATGTAGATGCGCTGGTAAAACCATTCGTGCCCAAAACAGCCAATCTTTATGGCAGCGGGTATTATTTTTATGATGTAAACGCAAAAGCCAATTTTATCCTTGGAGAAAAGGACCGGATATTCTTCAGTGGTTACTTTGGAAGGGATGTTTTTGACTTCAACAGCACCCAACGCGCTTTTAACACCAATATTCCCTGGGGAAATGCGACGGGTACTGTGCGTTGGAACCATGTATTCAACCGCAAACTTTTTGCCAATACCACCCTTGTGTACAACGATTACAATTTTAAGTTTGATGCTACACAATACGATTTCAGGGTGATACTTTCAAGCGGTATCAGGGATTTAAACGCCAAGATTGATTTTGACTGGTACCCTGCGCCTGAGCACAAGGTAAAGTATGGCGGACAATATACTTTCCATACTTTTTTACCCAACCAGTTTTCAGGCAAGCAAGGCGACACAGAGCTGCCTTCACAAAATGCCGATAAAAAATACGGAAGGGAAACTGCTTTTTTTATACAGGATGATTGGGAGATCAGCGAAAAACTGCAGATAAACGGTGGTATCAGGTGGAGCGGATTTTCGCAGGTAGGACCTTACACCCAATATAATGCTGACGCTGATGGCAACCCTACTGACAGCACGAAGTATGGAAAGGGCGAACCGGTAAAATTTTACAGCGGTTTCGAACCGAGGCTGACTTTCAGGTATGCGTTCAACAACACTTCATCAATTAAAGCGGGGGTTACCCGAAACCTGCAATACATTCATCTTGCCACCAACAGCGCAAGTACCCTGCCTACCGATCTGTGGGTTTCGAGTACTTACCGTGTACCTCCGCAAACCGGCTGGCAGTATGCACTGGGTTATTTCCGGAATTTTGAAAAGAACAAATGGGAAGCTTCGGTTGAAGTGTATTACAAGCAAATGAACAGCCAGATTGAGTACCGGGAAGGTTTTACCCCTTCGCTTGCCGATCCCGAACAGGATTTTGTGTTTGGCAAAGGCTGGAGCTATGGCGCCGAATTTTTGCTTAGCAAAACAAGGGGAAGATTAAACGGCTGGATCGGATATTCGCTTAGCTGGACCTGGCGTCAGTTTCCCGACCTGAATGAGGGACAAAAATACCCGGCCAAGTACGACCGCCGCCACGACCTGAGCGTGGTGGCCAATTACGATCTATCCAAAAAATGGAAGTTTGGCGGCGTTTTTGTGTTTGCCACCGGCAACGCAGCCACTTACCCCGAAAGGTTTTATTTTATTGATGGTGTGCTTACCCAGGAATTCAGCCGGATAAATGCCTACCGCACCCCTTCTTACCATCGTGCCGATGTTAGTTTTACCTATACCCCTAAGCCCGAAAGCACCAAAAAATACAAAAGCAGTTGGGTTTTCGGCGTTTATAACGTATACAGCAGGTTAAATCCCTATTTCATCTTTTTTTCCCAGGAGGGCAGCCCAACCCAGGGTACCCAGCAAATTGAAGCAGTACAGGTAAGCATCTTCCCAATCATTCCCAGTGTAACGTGGAACTTTAAGTTTTAAATTTCCAAATAATCAAATCCCAAAGGGGGAAGTGAAGTGAATAGGTCAATGAGTGAATAGGTCAATGAGTCAATAAGTCAATAAGTCAATGAGTCAATAGGTCAATGAGTCAATAGGTCAATAAGTGAATGAGTCAAGGAATGATGAATGAGGAATGATGAGTTATGAATGGTGGGGTGCCGTTCACCTAGAGAACCAGATTTTTAATTATAAATAATCAGTTCTTCATTCCCTCAATTATTCGGGTATTCGAGTATTCTCAACCTCAACCTCAACCTTAACCTCAACCTCAACCTCAACCTCAACCTCAACCTCCTACTCCATCCACGCTCCTTTAATCTCCCCGTTTTCCACATCAAGGTCAATATATTCCTGTAATGTGCTGGCTAATGAAAAACCCACATAATCTGCCTGGATGGGAAATTGCTTGTGCGTACGGTCAACAAGTACCAGCGTATGAATGCTTTTGGGATGCCCTTCGAGGTAAGGTTTAAGCGCATAGGTAAGGGTGCGGCCACTGTTGGCAACATCATCTACCAGTATCACTACTTTATTATCAGTTGACACTTTTGGGGAAACCTCAATATCAACCGGGTGCCTTTTATCCAGCTGTATTTCCTGGAGAATTATTTCTTCAGCAAGATAGGGTTGAAGTAAATTTTTAAGCTTTTTTGCAATAATAGAGCCATTGGGAGCAATACCTGCAAGCACCATTTGCCCGTTATCCGGGTAATTCTCCAGTATCTCAAGCGCCATCCGCCGTATTTTCAGGTCGGCCTGTTCTTCGTTCAAAATGTATTTTCTGGGCACGATATCTTCAGTTTGGCGGCAAATTAATCACAAAGCATTTACAAGCCCGCAATGTGTGTTATTTTAGCCCGGTAATTTTAAAATTTCACGATGCAGATTATTCCGCAGATTGCATTTGCCGCCATGGCTATCGCAGCCATTTACCTTTTTTCCAAGCGCATAGGCGAAATGCGCCGCAACATCCTGATGGGACGCGATGAGGCAATAGAAACTGATTCCGGGACACGTTGGCGCAATCTTTTCCTGCTTGCCCTTGGCCAAAAAAAGATGTTTAAAAACCCGCTTGTGGCTGTTATGCACTTTGTATTGTATGCTGGTTTTATCATCATCAATCTTGAGGTACTGGAGATTTTCCTGGATGGATTGTTGGGGACGCATCGTCTTTTTGCTCCGGTTCTTGGAGGATTGTACAATTTTCTGATTAACAGTTTTGAAGCGCTTGCTGCCCTCGTAATAGTGGCCTGTGTTATTTTCCTGGTTCGACGAAATGTCATCAACCTACGTCGTTTTGCAAGCGGAGACCTTGATGGGTGGCCACGTACCGATGCCAATGCCATCCTCTTTATAGAGATCATACTCATGAGCCTGTTTCTGACCATGAACGCTACAGATCAGCTTCTGCAGGCCCGCGATGTGCCACATTACAATGAACATCCAACGGGCCCTTTTATCATCAGCAGCCTGCTTGCTCCTTTTTTTGACAGCTTATCCTCCACCGGGCTTATTACCATTGAGCGAACTGCATGGTGGCTGCATATTGCTGGTATTTTTGCCTTCCTCAATTACCTTCCTTACAGCAAACACCTGCACATCATGTTTGCCTTTCCCAACGCCTATTTTGCAAGGCCACAGGGTGTTACTATGTCCAATATGCCCGAAATACAAAAGGAAGTGGCGCTTGCCATGGGACAGGATATCAGCAACGATCCTGTTTTAAGCAAACTCCCGGACGAAGCGCCTGGCCAATTTGGCGCCAAAGATGTATTTGATTTAAGCTGGAAAAACCTGCTGGATGCCTATAGCTGCACGGAATGTGGCCGTTGCAGCGCTGCCTGCCCGGCCAACATTACAGGGAAAGTGTTGAGCCCCCGGGCCATTATGATGAAAACCCGCGACCGGCTGGAAGAAGTGGGTAAAGGGCTGAACGCCAATAATGGCAAATGGGTTGACGATGGCAAAAGCCTTTTGCATGATTATATAACTGCCGAAGAACTTCGCGCCTGCACCACCTGCAACGCGTGCGTGGAAGAATGCCCGGTAAGCATCAGCCCGCTCGATATCATCCTGAAACAACGCCGTTACCTCATTTTGGATGAAAGCAACAGCCCGGGAGACTGGAACGCTATGTTTGGTAACATTGAAAACAACTTTGCACCCTGGAAATTCAGCCCGGATGAAAGGGAAGCCTGGATTATTTGATATTTAAGATTTTAGATTTAAGATTTGAATACAGGGTTTGGAATTTGGAATTTATAAAGTCTACGTCACACCGACGGAGGAGGTGTCCCGGTTTATAGAATACCTGAACCGGGATTCCTCCTTACCTCGGAATGACATCGGGAATGATTGATTTGGAATTTAGAATTTGTTTATTTTGAATTTTAAAAAAAAAATATGCGACTATATCTCACACTTATTTGCTTCATCACCCTTTCGGGTTATGCACAAACAGGCCCGGTTACTGCTTATGAAAAAGAAGTGGATGAACAGGCGCAACTCATTAAAAAGTATTTCAACGCTAAAAGAGTAGACAGCATGTATGCTTTGATGTCACCCTCTTTTAAAGCCAGGGTAACTGAAAAAGCGCTTGAACAGGGACTCGTGACCCAACTTGCCCCTTACGGCATTATTACAGCGTTTGATTTTGTGGGCAGTAAAAACGGGATAAATAAGTACAAAACAAAAATGCTTGCCGGGCTGATGCTGAAAACACTTGTTGGGCTCGACACCACCGGGATGGTTGAAACTTTTCTGATGCAGCCTTATAAAGACGATGCAGCGCCAAAGCGTACCGTGTTGTACAATGATAACCCAATTCAAACAAAACTCGACAGCCTGGCTGACAAGGCTGCCCGCAGTTACATCATTGATAGCGCTACCGCAGGGTTAAGCATTGCCATCCATTGGCAGGGTAAGGATTATTTTTACAACTATGGCGAAGCAGACAGGGCAACCAATAAAAAGGCGAATGCCCAAACGGTGTATGAAATAGGCTCCATCACCAAAACCTTTGTGGGTTACCTGCTGGCAAAAGCTGTATCGGAAAAGAAGCTTTCATTGGATGATCCCATCACCCTGTATCTGCCCGACAGCGTGGCAACAAATGAAGCATTAAAGCAAATTACAATAGTGAATCTTGCCAACCACAGCAGTGGTTTACCCCGTCTTCCTTTGGATTTATTCGTGTCAAAAGGGATTGACCAACAAGATCCCTATGCACATTACAACGACACGTTGCTTTTTAAAGGGTTGAAACAAATAAAGCCTGATCGCAAGGCAGGTGTACAATACGAATACAGCAATTATGCCATGGGTGTACTGGGAACCATTCTTGCAAGGGTGTATAAAATGTCTTTTCCGCAAATGGTAGAAAAATTCATTACAAAGCCCATGCAAATGAAAAAAACCAGTGCCGCCAACATCGTTTTACCTGGTCAGGCAATTGGTTACAACGAAAAAATGGAAGTGATGCATTACTGGAGCTTTCAATCCCTTGCACCTGCCGGAAGCATCAAAAGCAACGCTGCCGATATGCTGCTCTATGGAAAGGCCAACCTGAAAATCATGCAGGGAAATTCAGCTATTTCCACCCTGCTTACTACGCCTACCTGGCAAAACGATCCTGTATTTGTTACCCTTGGCTGGCATCAATCCAAACCCGGGGAAGCGCCCTTAAAATACGAACATTCGGGTGGCACTGCCGGGTTCAGAACCCATTTAACCATTTGCCCTGAAAAAAACTGGGTGGTTCTTGCCTTGGCCAATCAGGCCTCCGATCCCGGTCCCAGCAAGGTTGCCCTCATCATTGTTCAACAATTGGAAGGCATGTCTGAAAAGAAATAGGCATTTATTTTGTTTTTATTTATTGCTTGGGGTTTATTGTTTGGAGTTTATTGTTTGGCTGGCGCAAGCAATCAGTCCCTGTTAGCATCATTCCAAATTCATGTACTCAATTATTCATGTATTCATGTATTCATGTATTCATGTATTCCTCAACCTTAACCTTAACCTTAACCTTAACCTCAACCTCAACCTCAACCCTCCTCCCCCATCAAATCCGGTCTCCTTTCTTCCGTACGCAATACACTTTGCTCATACCGCCATTCATCCACCTTTTTTAGGTCACCGCTCAACAGGATATCGGGCACTTTCCACCCCTTATAGTCTGCAGGGCGGGTATATACCGGCGGGGCAAGCAATCCATCCTGGAAACTGTCAAACAGCGCCGAGGTTTCATCATTCAGCACCCCGGGCAGTAGCCTGCCAATGGCATCCACCACCATGGCTGCGGGAATTTCGCCACCGCTCAGTACAAAATCGCCAATAGATAGTTCCAGGGTTACATAATGGTCCCTTATGCGCTGATCAATGCCTTTATAGTGGCCGCAAATAATCAATAACCTGTTTTTCAGCGAGAGCCGGTTGGCATATTTCTGGGTAAATTGAATCCCATCAGGGGTCATGTAAATAATTTCATCGAATGCTCCCTGCTGCTGCAACTCATGAATGGCTTTTTCCAGAGGTTCGCACATCATTACCATACCGGCGCCTCCGCCATACTGGTAATCATCTACCTGCCCGTACTCATTTACCGCCCATTTGCGCAACTGATGAACGGCCACTGTAAGCAGTCCTTTGTCCTGCGCCCGCTTCATAATAGAATGTGCCAGCGGACTTTCGAGCAATTCGGGAATTACGGTAAGGATATCAATATGCATAAAACAGCCAGTAATGGTAAAGGGGCAAAGGTAATGGAAGCCCGGGGTAAGGCAGATGGCAGGTTTTTAACCTAAATTCCTCTGAATCAGGCATTAACATAATGATGGCTTATTCCACAAAGCCCTGTTAACATTCGGCCTCCATAAAACCCCGGACTTAAAATCTCGTCAAATAACTACTTTTGTAAACTTTAATTCTAAGAAATGAATAAAATTTTAATGTTGGTTGCCATGTTTTTTACGCTGGCTGCCGGTGCTCAAAAAGACCCCAAAGCCAAGGCTATTCTTGACAAGGTGAGCGCCAATTTTAAAACCCTGAAAACCGTACAGGCTAATTACTCGCTTGTTGTAACTAACCGCGCCGGTAAAAATGCGGGCAATAAATCGGGTAAAATTTTCCTGAAAGGACAGAAATACATGCTTACAGAAACTAGCCTGCAAATAATGAGCGATGGCAAATCCATCTGGCGCTACGACAGTGATGCCAATGAAGTAACCATCAGCAGCACTGCCGATGCAGGCGATGGTATTACACCCCAAAAGTTGTTCACCAACTTTTACGATAAGGATTTTAGCTACAAGTTGAATGGCAATGTAAAGCAGGGAACCAAAACAGTAGCCGAAATAGAAATGACCCCCATTGATAAAAGGAAAAATTTCTTTAAGGTTTACCTGTATGTTGACGAAGCCCAGAAAATGATTGTAAGCAGCAAGATTTACGAAAACAGTGGTAACATCTATACTTACGGTATGAGCAGCCTTGTTTTAAATAAGCCGCTTGAAGATAAAATGTTTGTTTTTGAAAAGTCGAAGCACCCGGGTGTAGAGGAGATTGAGCAGTAGTTTTTTTGGTTGACGGGTTGACAAGTTGATATGTTGACGGGTTAACTAGTTAACCAATCAACTCGTCAACTTTTCAACTCCCAGTCCCCCACCTGTAAGTCTTTACATCGAGCCCCGCAAGGTCGAGTGCCCGGTCAACCACAGTGGCCGCAAGTTCTTCGAAATTGCGGGGTTTGCTGTAAAAAGAGGGCGTAGCCGGGCAAATAATGCCACCCGCAAGGGTTACCGTTTCCATATTGCGGATATGGATCAGGTTGTAAGGGGTATCCCGCACCATCAGTATGAGTTTACGCCTTTCTTTAAGTAC
>Ga0116158_10004480_pt1 | contig 11944 bp, 8 predicted proteins | sample AD_UKC052_MetaG_FD_89883 | JGI IMG/M metagenome (GOLD analysis project Ga0116158, IMG submission 89883) | Active sludge microbial communities of municipal wastewater-treating anaerobic digesters from USA - AD_UKC052_MetaG | ecosystem: Engineered > Bioreactor > Anaerobic > Digestate | place: USA... | reverse complement strand
GTAGCACAAGCGACCGGCCTCCAAAGGGCCGGCCGAGCGCACCGCCGGCCGGGGCTACGACCCGGCCTTTGGCCTCTGGCGGGGCCATGTCGTCCATGTGGTCATGGCGTCATGGGCCCGCGCAGGGTGTCACTTCCCCGGTGCGGGGGCGACCGGGGCGGTCGGGGCCGCCGGCTTGCCGGCTCCGGCAGCGGCCTTGGCGGCGGCTTCCTTCTTCTGGGTGGCCTCGAAGCCGCCGTTCAGCTCCTCCTCGAACACCATCTTGAAGCGCTCGAAGGGCTGGGCGCCGCTGAGGAGGCGGCCGTTGATGAGGAAGCCGGGGGCGCCCCGGACCTCCATCTTGCCGCACTCGGCCATGTCGTCCTTGACGCGCTGGGCGGTGGCGGCATCGTTGTAGTCACGCTCGAACTTGACGACATCGAGGCCGATCTGCTGGGCATAGGCCTTGAAGTCGGCGTCGGAGCGCTTCTCCTTGTCGGCGAACAGGAGGTCGTGCATCTCCCAGAACTTGCCCTGGTTCTGCGCGGCGATGCCGGCACGGTGGGCGGGCTCGGCCATCTTGTGCATGGGGAGCGGGTAGTTGCGGAAGTAGACGGCCGCCTTGTCGCCGTACTCCTTGACGATCTGGGCGACGGTGTCGGCGCCGCGCTTGCAGAACGGGCAGTCGAAGTCCGAGCACTCGACGATGGTGAGCTTGGGGTTCTTGAGGTTGCCCTTGCCCGGGAGGCCCTTGGTGACCACATCGCGGCGCTTGAAGTCGGCGGGCGGGGGCGGCGGCGGGACCTTGAGCTCGGTCTCGAAGCCCTTGATCATCTCCTCGTAGAGCTTGCCCTTGGCGGGCTTCTTCTCGGCCTGGAACTTGGCGGCCTTGACCTTCTCCTCCTTGATGAGGGCGTCGAAGGCCTCGAAGGGCTGGGCGCCCGAGAGGAAGCGGCCGTTGACGAAGAAGGCCGGGGTGCCGTTGGCGCCGAACTTGCCGGCGACGGTCTCGTCCTCCTTGATCATCTGGTCGAGCTTCGGGTCGGCCAGGTCGGTCTTCCACTTCTTGACGTCGAGGCCGGCGATCTGCGCGGCGTAGCCCTCGATCGCCGCGTCGTCGAGCGCCTTCTGGTTGGCGAACAGGGCGTCATGCATCTCCCAGAACTTGCCCTGCTGCGCGGCGGCCAGCGCGGCCTTGGCGGCCGGCTTGGCGCGGTCGTGGAAGCCGAGCGGGAGCTGGCGGAACACGACGCGGACGTCCTTCGGGTAGGTCTCCTTGATCTGCTTCATCGTCGGGCCGACGCGGCTGCAGAACGGGCACTGGAAGTCGCTGAGCTCGATGATGGTGACGAGCGCGTCCTCGGGGCCGAAGGAGGGGCGGCCGTCGGCGGGCACCGCATAGTTGGCGGCCGGGTCGGGCTGACCGGGGCGCGGCTTGTTCTCCTGCGGCGGCTCGACGCGCTTGTCCTTGGCGGCCTTCATGATGCGGGCGTAGATCTCGGAGCGCTTGGCGCCGTCCTTGATCAGCTGCTCGGCGGCCTTCTTCTCGTCGTCGATCAGCTTCTTGAGGCCCTCGATCGCTCGCGGGGCGCCGCGCTGCCACTTGCCGTTGATGAAGAAGCTCGGGGTGCCGCGCACGCCGAACTGCTTGCCCATGTCCATGTCGGCGGTGACCTGGGTCTTGAAGGTGCCCTTGTCGAGCGCCGCCTTGAACTTGTCCATGTCCAGCTTGAGCTCGGCGGCGTACTTCTCGACGTCCTGCCGGGTCATCGCCTTCTGGTTCTTGAACAGGATGTCATGCATCTCCCAGAACTTGCCCTGCTCGCCGGCGGCCAGCGAGGCCTCGGAGCCCATCTGGGCGTCCTTGTGCATGGGCAGCGGGAACTGCTTGAAGACGATGCGCAGGTCCTTGGCGTAGGCCGGGTCCTTGGCGACCTCGTGCAGCATGTCCGTGAACTTCGAGCAGAACGGGCACTGGTAGTCGGAGAACTCGACGATCGTGACCAGCGGCTCCTCGGCGCCCATGTACTGGTCCTTCTCGCCGTAGGTGACGCGGAAGCGCTCGCCCTCGATCTTGCTGTTGAGCGAGTCGTCGACCTGCTCCATGGTGACGAGCTTCGGCGTGGCCGGTCCGGCCACGACGGCCTCCGCGGTCTCTTCGGTCTTCTTGCCGCCGCGGTTGCCGGTGCAGCCGGTCAGGTTGGTGGCGGTCAGGGCGAGGGCCGTGACCAGGAATACGGGGAGGCTGATGCTTTTCATGGCTGTGTTTCTCTTCAGGGTCGACTCAAAAAGTCATTGATCTGCGTTGGGGAATTGTACGGCCTCGCGGCTTTGCAGCGTGGCGAGCAGCTCGCTGGGCGCGATGCCCTCGGCGAGCAATTTTTTGGTGGTGAGCAGCTCGGCGTCGATCTCGGCCGCGAGCTCGTCGACGCCGCGAAAGCCGCTGACATGGCGGCCGTTGAGGAAGAAGCCGGGGGTGGCGTCGAGGCCGAGCCGGCGGGCGAGTAACATGTCCTCGCGGACAGTGGCCACCGCGTCGGGGCCATCGAGGTCGGCGATGAAGCGGGCCTCGTCGAGGTGGAGATCGCGGGCGATCGCCAGGAAGGTGCCGCGACCGAGGCTGGTGACCTCGGGGGCGAGCAGGCGGTCCGAGAACGGCCAGAACTGGCCCTGGCGGTCGGCCGCGATCGCGGCCCGGGCGGCCCCGTCCGCGGACCGGTGGATCGGCAGGGGCAGGTGGCGAAACGCCAGGCGCAGGTCCTCGGGGTAGCGGCGGCGCAGCTCGGCGAAGGCCTGGGCGGCGCGGCGGCAGAACGGGCACTCGTAGTCCATGAAGACGACGAGCTGGACGGGGGCGTCGACGGGGCCGACGGCCGGGGCGTCGCCGGCGTCGACCATGTAGCGTTTGCCGGCCTCGAGGCGCTGGAAGCCGGCGGGCAGGGTCTTGATGTCGATGGCGAAGCGCTCGGCGAGCTGCTGGCGGGCGGCCTCGGCCTCGGGTGGGAGCTCGATCGGGGCGAGTTGGGCGCCGGCCTGGAAGCTGGCGTAGAGGTCGGCGCGGGCGGTGCCCTCGCGCAGGCGGACCTGGGCGGCGAGGATCTCCTCATCGATCAGGGTGTGCCAGGCACGCTCGTCACGGAAGCCGACGACGGGGCGGCCGTTCACCAGGGCGACCGGGCCGAAGTAGATCCCGAGCTCGACGGCCTCGCGGCGGTGCTGGACCCGGGGGCCGCTGAAGGTGCCGAGGTCGAGGTCCTCGAGGAAGCGCGGCACGTCGAGGCCGAGCGCCTCGGCGTGGCTCTTGAGGGTCGCGCGGTCGAGACGGGGGGTCTCGAACAGGCGCTGGTGCATCGGCCAGAACTGGCCCTGGGCGCCGGCTGCGAGCGCCGCCTCGGCTGCGCGTTCGCCGTCGCCGAAGCCGGTCGCGGTCAGGGTCCGGGCCACGACCCGGAGGTCCTCGCCGTAGTCCTCCAACAGGTGATCGAGGACCTTCCAGGTCCGGCCGCAGGGCGGGCAGGCGTAGTCGGAGAAGACCACGACCGTGACCAGCGGGGCGGCCCCGCCGAGGCTGGGGTCGTCGGCGCGCACCGGGGCGAGGTAGCGGGTCTGTGGGACCGGCGGGGGCTCGGGCGTGGCGGCGGTTCGGGTGGGGTCCGCCTGGGGACCCGTGGGGCTCGTCGTGCAGGCGGGTACGAGCCCGACGAGTCCGAGGATGAGGGAGACCAGAGTTTTGGAGCGCATGCGAGACCGTCTCGAACAGGTGTCCGGCGACCGGACGTGGCAGGCGACGGGCGCCTGCGCCTCTCCGGGACGGCCTTCGCCTGGGCGAAGGGGCAGCTTTTGGGAAAAAGCCGCGTGACCCCGGAGCACGACTACGCCAGAGCGGCGCGCGGCGGGGGTGAGACAGGACGGCTGCTACGCGAGGCGGGATCGGGGTCGTCGCGCGCACGCAGGGTGCGGGCGCGGGCCAGCAAGGGCTGCAGCTCGGCGTTGTGGCGCACGAGCAGGCCGCTGGACGGAGCTGGAGGGACTTGCAGGGTCCGCGGCGCCGGCACGTTGCCGCGCTGCAGTTGCCCGCAGTCGTCACGCATCGGGTTACAGACCTGACGCGAGTAGAGCTGTTCGAGCAAGCGGGAGCAGGTCCCGCGCGACATGAGGAGCATCGTCGGGTCGCTGACGAGGCCGGCGAGCAGGTCGCCGCCGCACAGGACATCGTCCTCCGCGCTGTCCTCGTCGCCGCAGATCAGGACGCCGCCGAGCAGGTCGAGCAGGCGCGCGTGCAGGTCCGACTGGTCGGCCTGGGGCGTGCTGGGTGCGGTCGCTCGAGCCGCGGGCACCGACGCCGCGCCGCTCACACCTATCCATAAGGACAGGACGAGCAAGACGCGGAGCAATGTGCGCAGGACGGCCACTTGGAGATCCACCGGAGGCTAGGCGGTTTGGTGAAACTGCGCAAGCGGCAAGCTATTTCATGCCGGTGTTGCGCTGAGTCACATGTTTTGTCGACCGGTCGGGGTCGCGAAAACGTCGGGCGGATGTCGGGCCGCTATAGAGGACGGCCCTGATGGCCGGGCCGCGGATGCTCGAGCGCCAGAAACACAGAAGGCCCGGTACCGCGAGGGTACCGGGCCTTCACACTTGAGCGGGAGACGAGACTCGAACTCGCGACATCAACCTTGGCAAGGTTGCACTCTACCAACTGAGCTACTCCCGCGCTCAGGGGAGGCGGAAAGTACTTCCAGGCTCCCTCGAAGTCAAGAGCGTTTTTCGCTGACATCGAAATTATTTTCGACGGGTTCCGGGCGCGCTTGGGGCTTGACGCTGCCCCGCAGTTTGGGTACACACCTGCCCCCGTGGCCCGCAAGGGTCACAGGAACCGTCATTCCGACTTAGCTCAGTTGGTAGAGCAAGCGGCTGTTAACCGCTGGGTCGTAGGTTCGAGTCCTACAGTCGGAGCCATTTTGAACACGGGCGAGCCGAGAGCGCTTCACAGCGCTCCCGATGCTCGCCCGGTTCGTTTTGCGTTCCGGAGGCCGCCGGCGCGCGCGCAGCACCTGTCGCGGGGTCCACCATGCTGATAGAAACTTCAGCATGTCAAACGCCCCCACGCTCGAGTTGCACGACGAGTGGCTGAGGATCCCGTTCGGCGAGGGCGACCACGCCGACTTCCACTACCGCTGGCTGCGCCACAACTGCGACCGCGAGCGCCACCCACAGACCGGCGAGCGCACGCGCTGCTCCTCCGAGCTGGTCGACGAGCCGAGCCCGCGGCGCGCCGCGCTGATCGACGACGCGCTGGAGATCGTGTGGGCCCCGGACGGTCATGCGAGCCGCTATCCGCTGGCCTGGTTGCGCGCGCATGCCTACGCGCCCGGCCGCGTCGCGCCGCCGCTGCCCTCCGGTGAGCTCGCGCCGCTGCTGCTGTCCGCCCGCGGGGTGGCGCTCGCCGATCAGGCGCGTGCGGCCCTGGCCCTGGTGCGCATGCGCGGGGCCGCGGTCGTGCGTCACGACCCCGACGACCCCACGCCGCCCGAGCACATGACCGAGGCGCTGGTCACCGCCTTCGAGGCCGCGGGGTTGCGGGTGATCGGCACGCACTTCGGGCGCATCGAGGACCTGCGCACCGACAACACCACCAACCAGAACACCGACCAGCTCGGCTACACCGACGCGCCGGTCCACTTGCACACCGATCAGCCGTTCCTCGACCGCCCGCCTCGCTATCAGTTGTTGCAGGGCATCCGGCTCGCCGACGAGGGCGGTGAGAACCTGCTCGCGGATGCCCGCGCGGCGTTTCGCTGGCTCGAGGCGAACGACGCCCACGCCGCGGAGCTGCTGGCGACCGTGCCGGTCCGCTTCCATCGCAAGCAAAAAGACTTCGAGCGCGAGGTGATCGCGCCGCTGGTCTCCCGCCGCGGCGACGACGACTTCCGCGTGCGCTGCTCCTACTTCACGCTCGCGCCGCACGCCCTGCCCTTCGCGCGCACCCTCGACTACTACCGGGCGCACGACCGCTTCATCCGCCTGCTCCGCGACCCCGGGCATCACGTGCGCGTCAAGCTGGGGCCCGGTGACTGGCTGATCTACGACAATCACCGGACCCTGCACGGGCGCACCGGCTTCACCGGTGCGCGCTGGGTGCGGGGGATCTACTTCGACGCGGTCGACGACGCGCCCGGGGCCTGAGGGGCTTGCGCGGCGTACAGGTCATTGACGAAGGTGATCAGCGCCGCCTCGCGGGCGCGGGCCGGCAGCGCGTCGAGCAGCGCGTTGATGCCGGCCATGCGGCTCGGCAGCGCACCGTCGCGCACGCCGACGAGCGCGAGCGCCTGGGCGAAGCCCTCGTCGGACATGGCCGTGAAGTCCATGGTCCCGACGGCCTGCAAAAGCATCGCCAGCCCCTCGTCCGCGGGTTGGTTTCTGGCCTCCTCGACCGAAGCACGCAAGTCGGCGAGAAACCGATCGACGACCGGCAAGTGACCGGCGGAGATCGTCAGGTGAAGGTTGGTCGGCGAGCCCCGCCCTTGCAGCTGGGCCTGGACCAGCCAGCCGCGGGCCTTCATCGCGTCGGCGATCGCAAACACGGCCGGGCCGCCGCCCTCCGCCGTGAACGCGACGAGGCTCATCTCCGGGGTGCCGAGCACGTGGATACCCGGCAAGGCCGCGACGCCGGCGACGATCTTGCGGGTCGCCTCGAGGGTGCGGCGCGCGAGCTCGAGGTAACCCTCGTCGCCGACCGCGTGCAGCAGCGCCCAGGCGGCCGCGAGCGGTCCGCCCGACTTGGTGCTCTGCACGGTCGCGTTGACGACGGTGTAGCCGGTCCAGTCGGCGCAGGCGTAGAGCTGATGTCGACGCAGCTGCTTGTCGCGGTAGAGGATCACCGACGCGCCCTTGGGCGCGTAGCCGTACTTGTGCAGGTCCATCGAGATCGAGGTGACGCCCGGCACCGACAGGTCGAAGGCCGGCACCGGCGCGCCGAGGCGGCGAAAGTACGGCAGCAAGAAGCCGCCGATGCACGCGTCGACGTGCAGCAAGATCCCGCGGGCTTTTGCGATCGCGCCGATCTCGGTGATCGGGTCGACGACGCCGTGCGCGTAGCTGGCGGCCGAGGCCGCGATCAGCACCGTGTTGGCGGTGATCGCCGCCTCGATCGCGGCGACGTCGGCCCTGAAGGTGTGCGGGTCGACCGGCGTGCTCACGACCTTGAGGCCGAGGTAGTGGGCCGCCTTGTGCAACGACGCGTGGGCCGTCACCGGCAGCACCAGCTCGGGCGCGGTGACCTCGGGGCGATGCACGCGCGCCCAGTCGCGCGCCGTCTTGACCGCGAGGATCAGGCTCTCGGTGCCGCCGCTGGTGAAGCTGCCGGCCGCCTCCGGGCCGCCGCCGAGGTGCGCCGCCGCGAAGCCGATGACCTCGTTCTCGAGGCGCAGCAGGCTCGGGAAAGCCGTCGGGTCGAGGCCGTTGGCCGGCAGGAACATGCGGTACACGTCCGCGGCGAGCGCGGCGGTCTCACGCTCGCCGGGATCGTAAATGTAGGCGAAGGCGGCTCCACCCTCGGTGGCGAGGTCGTGGGACTTCCACTCGCCGAGGGTGGCGAAGATCTGTTCGCGGGACCATCCGGTCGCGGGCAAGGTCATGTCGGGCTGTTCTCGTTTCGGGTGGGTTCGACGTGGTGAAGGAGCAGGGGCAAGCTGAGCACGGCCAGCACGGCCGGGACGATCGCCATGGCGATGTGGATGCCGAGCAACGCGGTGTCGGGCTGAACCACCAGCTCGCCGGCGCGGCGCTCGAGGAAGCCGGTCGCCGCGAGCATGGCGCTGACCAGCCAGGCGCCGGTGGCAAAGCCGGCCTTCTCGCCGACGAACCACAGCGCCGTGAATACGCCCTCGCGGCGCAGGCCGGTGCGCTGCGCGTCGGCGTCGATCAGGTCGGGCAGCAGCGCGAACGGGAACACCTGCAAGCCGGCGAAGCCGACCCCGAGCAGGCCGACCTGAACCCCGACGAGCACGAGTGGTCCCGGTCCGGCGAAGATCAGGCTCGCGGCCATGACCGCGAAGATCAGCGCCGCGAGCACGTATGCGAACCGCTTGCCGCGACGTCGCGAGATCGCGGTCCACAGCGGCATCGTCACGATCGCGGGCGCGACCAGGCACACGAACAGCAAGGTGACGACGCCCTCGTCGGCGCCGAGGGTGTAGCGCACGAAGTACGGCACCGCCGCGAGCACGGCCCCGAGCGCGACGCACTGCAGGCCGTAGGCGATCAGCAGGCGGCGGTAGTCGCGATTCGCGAGCGCGACGCCGATCTGCGCGCGCAGCCCGAGCGTGTGGGCGACGGCCGCGGTGCTCGGCGCGTGGCGGGTGCCGAGGAACGCGATCAGCATCGCCAGCATCGTGATCACGGAGAGCACGACGGCCATCTGCAGGTAGCCGGCCGGTCCACCGCCGCCGCTCTTGACCAGCGCCGGCGCGAGGGCACCGCCCGCGAGGATGCCGAGGGTCAGGAAGGCCATGCGATAGGCGATCAGGGTCGTGCGCTCGTGATAGTCGGTGGTCATCTCCGCGGGCATCGCCGCGTAGGGGACCTGGAACAGGGTGAACGCGGTGGCCGCGAGGCAGAACGCGACGATCACCCAGACGAACGCGAGCATCGGATCGCCGGGCGGCGCCGCGAACAGGCCGATGAAGCACAGCGGCAGGGTCAGCGCGCCCGCGAGCAGGAACGGCCGGCGGCGGCCCCAGGGTGTGTCGCTGCGATCCGACCAGGCGCCGACGATCGGGTCGGTGATGATGTCCCACACCTTCGGCACGACGATCGCAAGGCCCGCGATGCTCGCCGGCACGGCCAGCGTATCGGTGAGATAGAACAGCAGCAGCAGGCCGGGGATCGTGCTGAAGATCCCCGCACCGATCGAACCAGCGCCGTATGCGAGGCAGAGGCTACGGCGAAGCGATGGACCCGACACCTCGCCACCCTACCACGACCACCGCCCATGTCATCCGCGACGTCTCATCAACGATCTGCAACTCGAATGCTCGCGCGATGGTTCGCCGTCGTGATGACCGCATCTGTCGTCGTATGCATCGCGCTCGCTCCGTCGACCGCGCTCGCGCGCAAGGCCAAGAAGAATCGCGGCCCGCCGAAGCCCGACCGCCTCGAGTTCGGCGTGTTGCCGGCGGTCAGCTACGACAGCGACCTCGGCTTCGGCTTCGGCGCGATCGCCAGCCTCGCGCGCTTCGCCACCGGCTTTCGTCCATACAAGTGGCGCCTCGAGCTGCTGGCCCAGGCCACCGTCAAGCAGGCGCCTGGCGGCGGCGCGCAGTTCCCCTTCCATGACGACTACCTCAACATGGACTTCCCCGGCCTGCTCGGGAACCGCCTGCGGATCACCGCGCGGGTCGGCTTTCGCAAGTTCGCCAACACCGGCTACTACGGCTTCGGCAACGACTCGCGGTCCGAGAAGCCGTGGGAGGACATCGATCCCGACGAGGACCTGGCCGGGTACCAGGCCGCGCGCCGCTATCATCAGTTCGACCACATCTATCCGCTGGTCCTGTTCAACGCCCGCATCCAGCTGTGGGACCGCTCGACGCCGACGGACCGCCGTCGCATCGAGGCGCTGGTCGGCTTCAACGCGACCTACAACGTCGTGCGGCCCTACGCCGGCAGCAAGCTCGAGGCCGACATCGCCTCGCTGGCGAGCGACACCACCGACAGCCGCAACCTCGCCCGCCTGCTGCGCGGCACCGATCCGAACGCGCTGCTGGTCTTCAACCTCGGCGCGCTGTTCGACACCCGCGACCACGAGTACACGCCGACGCGCGGCACCTTCACCGAGCTGTCGGTGCGCAGCTCGCCGGGCGTGCAACAGGACCTGCGCTACGCCGCCTTGACCCTCAACACCGCGTGGTACAAGGCGATCGTCGGCGAGTGGTTGTCGATGGGCGTGCGCGGGGTCGCCGACGTCATCCTCGGGGACGCGCCCTTCTACGAGCTGACCCGCTTCGGCGCCCTGATGCCGCGCGACGGTCCCGGCGGCGGCTGGTCGCTGCGCGGCATCCCGCGCCAGCGCTACTCCGGAAAAGTGAAGCTGATCCAGAACCTCGAGCTGCGCAGCCTGTTCTGGCGGTTCGGGATCGGCAAGTCGCGCTTCGTCGTCGGCGGGGTCGTATTCCTCGACGCCGCGCGGATCTGGGCGGACACGCGTGCCACTATAATAGACGGTCGCAACGTCGACGGCGGCAGCTTCAAGCTCGGCACCGGCGCCGGCCTGCGGGTCCGCTGGGGCGAGACCTTCCTGATCCGCTTCGACGGCGCATACTCGCCCACGGAGCACACGCCGGGGTTCTACGTCGACATCGGCCACGTGTTCTAAACCGCTCGAGGGCCCCGCGGGGCCTGCACGAACGCGGACTTCGATTCTTAAACAGTGGCACGTGTTAATTAAGTTGAAATTAAGTTCAGCATGGTGAAATTACTACCCTGTGACCTTGTTCTGCCGAGTCGTGTCGGCGGTGGCGAGCCTCGGGCTCGTGGCCGCGGTGTTTACTCCTGCGGGGGCGTGGGCCGCGGTTGACTGCGCCTCGCTGCCGAACCCGCTGATCGGCGCGGGTGGCAGCGCGAGCAAGCCGCTGCTCGGCAAGATCGCGCCGGCGCTGCGCAAGGCGGCCGACCCGATCACGCTGATCTACCAGTCACCGGGCGCCTGCTTCGGGATCACGGCCTACGTCGACAAGACCCCGCTGACGGGCACGGCGAGCTACTGGGAGGCCGACGGCAGCGAGCAGACCTGCAACTTCCCGGTCCTCGGGGTCACGCCGGACTTCGGCATGCTCGGGGTCAAGGCGACCGAGTGCGCGGGGGTCGAGGCGGTGCCGGCGGGCATCGGCGAGTTCACCGGGCCGATCACCTCGTGGAGCCTGATCGTGCCGAAGTCGGCGAGCCAGACCTCGATCAGCGCGGCGGCGGTGTACTTCATCTACGGCTTCGGCGCGGCGCTCGGCAAGGTCAGCCCGTGGACCCTCGACGCCGAGCTCTACAGCCGCAACGCCACCTCGGCCGCGCTGATCGCCATCGCCCTCGCGGCCGGCATTCCACCGACCAAGTTCAAGGGCAACGACGTCGGCAGCAACCAGGCGATGATCTCCTCGCTCGCGGGATCGACGAGCCCCGAGGCCGCGCTCGGCTTCGTCAGCACCGAGGTCGCCGACCTCAATCGTGACTCGGTGCGCACGCTCGCGTTTCAGGCCGAGGGCCAGAGCTGCGGCTACTGGCCCGACTCCACGGCGACCGGCTTCGACAAGCGCAACGTCCGCGACGGCCACTACTACCTGTGGAGCCCGTACCGCTTTTATGCCCCGGTCGACGGCCAGAACAAGCCGAGCAAGCCGGTCACGGCGCGTTTCCTCGGCTTCTTCAGCGGCGCCGTGGAGCCGCCGCCCGAGCTGCCGCTGCTCGACACGATCATTGACAACGGCAACATCCCGGAGTGCGCGATGGAGGTGTGGCGCGACGAGGAGATCGGGCCGCTGTACAGCCGCCAGCCGGTGGCGCCGTGCGGCTGTTACTACGAGTTTCGCGCGACCGGCGAGTCGAGCTGCGGCACCTGCACGAAGGATGCGGAGTGCGGCGCCGACAGCCCGGTGTGCCGGCTCGGCTTTTGCGAGGTGATCTGAGCGGCCGGCGACGGCACGAGGAACGATCCATGAATTCTTTACTCAATCGACGATGGATGATCGGCGCGCTGGTGTTCGGCATCGGCTGCGGCGGCGCGCAGATCGAGCCGCCCGGCGATGACAGCGGGTCCCAGGGCGACGCCGAGAGCACGGGCACCGGCACGAGCACGACCGGCACCGGCAGCACCACGAGCGTGACCGGCGACGACAGCACCACCGAGGTCGGCACCACCGCGCCGACCACCACCGGCGAGGGCACCACCACAGATACCGGCGGTGAGGCCTGCATC
>Ga0116158_10004479_pt1 | contig 11945 bp, 5 predicted proteins | sample AD_UKC052_MetaG_FD_89883 | JGI IMG/M metagenome (GOLD analysis project Ga0116158, IMG submission 89883) | Active sludge microbial communities of municipal wastewater-treating anaerobic digesters from USA - AD_UKC052_MetaG | ecosystem: Engineered > Bioreactor > Anaerobic > Digestate | place: USA... | reverse complement strand
GATGCAGACGCTACTATTTTCATAGCTGTCCGCGCAGGCTTGGAGAGGGTTATCGGCCTGATTGAGCAATATTGCGCAGGGGAAGGTGACCTCGACACCATGCAGAGCGAGATTGAAACCCTGGACGGCTGGAACTGGGAGCAACGCGTCAATGAGACCCTGCAGCGCCTGCACCTGAACCCCGAGGCGATTGTCAGCACCCTGTCCGGCGGTACCAAGAAGCGCGTGGCGCTGGCGCAGGCGCTGGTGGCCCAGCCCGATGTGCTGCTGCTCGACGAGCCGACCAACCACCTGGATCTGGACTCGATCGAGTGGCTGGAAGGCCTGCTCAAGGAATTCAAAGGCTCCATCATCACCATCACGCACGACCGGTCCTTCCTGGACAACGTGGCCACGCGCATCGTCGAACTCGACCGCGGCAAGCTCATGAGCTACCCCGGCAACTTTGCGGCCTATCTCACGCAAAAGGAAGAACAGCTGGCGCAGGAAGCCGTGATCAACGCCAAGGCCGACAAGCTGCTGGCGCAGGAAGAGGTGTGGATTCGCAAGGGCGTGGAGGCCCGCCGCACCCGGGCCACCGCCCGCATCGTGCGCCTGGACGAACTGCGCTCCCAGCATGCTGCGCGGCGCAACGCCGTGGGCAGCGTGAACATGGACGTGTCCAGCGGCGACAAGAGCGGCAAGCTGGTCTCCGAGATGGTGCATGTGACCAAGACCTTTGGCGACCGCGTGATCGTGCGCGACTTTTCCACCACCGTACTGCGGGGCGACAAGATTGGCCTGCTGGGCCCGAACGGCGCAGGCAAGACCACGCTGCTCAAACTCATTCTGGGCGAGATCAAGCCCGACCCGGCACCCGCCAACGCACCGCCACCCGAACCGGGCCACAGCCCCTGGGGCACAGTGCGCTTGGGCAGCAATGTGACAGTGGCCTACTTCGACCAGATGCGCAACGCGCTGGACCTGGATGCCACGCTGGAAGACTTCATCAGCCCCGGCAGCGAGTGGATCGAGATTGGCAACCAGAAGAAGCACGTCAAGAGCTACCTGGGCGACTTCCTGTTCTCGCCGGCACGCGCCAACTCGCCGGTGCGCAGCCTCTCCGGTGGCGAGCGCAACCGCCTGCTGCTGGCGCGCCTGTTTGCCCGCCCGGCCAACGTGCTGGTGCTGGACGAGCCCACCAACGACCTGGACATCGACACGCTGGAACTGCTGGAAGATCTGCTGCAGAACTACGACGGCACGGTGTTCCTGGTCAGCCACGACCGGACCTTCCTGGACAACGTAGTCACCAGCACGATTGCCTTTGAAGGCGATGCTGGTTGGCGCGAATACGAAGGCGGCGTGAGCGACTGGTTGATCTAGACCAAGCGGGCCAACGAAATCAACGCGGCCCTTGGCAAAACCACGGCCAAGCCCTTTAACTACGAGCGCGAGCAGCTACAAAAACAGGAGCAGGCCGTAGCCCAGGTGTCGGCCGCCACTCCGGCAGCACCACCCCCGGCCAAGGCCAAGAAACTGAGCTTCAAAGAACAGCGCGAACTCGATGGCCTGCCCGACCGCATTGCCGCACTGGAAGCCGAGCAGAAAGACATTGCCAGCGCGTTGGCCGATGGCAGCCTGTTCTCCAGCGACAACACCCGTGCGCTGGCGCTGACGGCCCGCAACGCTGCCATTGACGACGAACTGATGGCAGCGCTGGAGCGCTGGGAAGTGCTGGGCCGCCCGGCCTGAGTGCCTAGACGCCGCAGTCAGCGGCCTCCATCCAGCCCACATCCGGTCGCCACTGGCGTGCCCAGCCCGGCAGGTCGGCGGCGGGCATGGGCCTGGCAATGCCGTACCCCTGTGCCAGATCGCAACCCAGTGCCAGCAGGGTCTGGCCATGGGCCACGGTTTCCACGCCCTCCGCAATAACGCTGCGCCGGAAGGCAGAAGCCAGCCCGATCACCCCTTTGACGATGGCCAGATCGTCCACGTCGGTCAGCATGTCGCGCACAAAGCTCTGGTCGATCTTGAGCAATTCGGCGGGCAGCCGCTTCAGGTAGGTCAACGAGGAATACCCGGTACCAAAATCGTCGAGCGCAAAGCGCACACCGATGGCCTGGCAGGCATGCATCACTTCCGAGATCTGGGCCATGTCCTCCAGGGCGCTGGTTTCCAGAATTTCCAGCTCCAGGCTCTGCGCGGGCACCGTGGGATGGGCCGCCAGCAGCGTGCCCAGACGCGCCACAAATCCGGTTTGCTGCAACTGCAGCGCACCGATGTTGACGCTGACGCCGATGTCCAAACCCGCACCACGCCACAGGGCCATCTGGGCCAGTGCCGTCTGAATCACCCATTCGCCGATTTCGATGCTGATCGGCTGCCCCTCAATGACCGGCAGAAATGCCGCCGGCGCCAGCAAACCGCGCTCGGGGTGCTGCCAGCGGATCAGGGCCTCGGCGCCAATGATGGCTCCGGTGCGCATATTGACCTTGGGCTGGTAGTAGAGGACGAACTCCTGCCGGTCCAGCGCCACACGGATGTGTTCCAGGCTCTCGCGCTGGCTCTGGATGGCAGCATCCTGCGCCACATCGAACAGGTGGAACCGGTTCTTGCCCGCCTGCTTGGCCAGATACATTGCCTGGTCGGCATGGCGCACCAGCTGGTCGGCATCCGCGTTGTCCTGCGGGTACAGCGTGACACCAATGCTGGCCGACAGCTGCAACAGTGCGCCATCCACCCGCACTGGCGTGGCAGCGGCCTGCAGCAGCCGCGACAGCAGCAGCTCGCAGTCCCTGCGCTCCCCGATATCTACCAGCAAGGCCACAAATTCATCGCCACCGATGCGTGCCATCGTGTCGCTCTCGCGCAGACTGGCCTTCATGCGCTGGGACAGTGTCACCAGCAACTGGTCCCCCACTTCATGTCCGTGCTGGTCATTGACGGGCTTGAACCCGTCAAGGTCCAGGTAGGCCACCGCCAATGCACTGTTCCTGCGCTGGCTCTGCAGCATGGCCTGCTGCAGGCGGTCGGCCAGCAGCACGCGGTTGGGCATGCCGGTCAGGGCGTCGTAGTGGGCAATATGCTCCAGCTCGTCCTGGTGCTTCTTGAGGGGCGTGATGTCGGTGAACAGCGCCACGTAATTCAGAACGGCGCCTGCCGGGTCGCGCACCACGCTGACGGTAAGCATCTCCGCAAAGTCCTCACCGTTCTTGCGGCGGTTCCAGACTTCGCCCACCCAGTGGCCATGCTTTTGCAGTGCCTGGGCACGGGCTGCAAAAAAAGCCTTTTCATGCCGACCCGAACTCAGCAGGATGCGGGGGTTGCGCCCAATAGCCTCTTCCCGGCTATACCCCGTGATCTGGGTGAACATCGCGTTGACCTCAACAATATTGCCCTGGTTGTCCGTGATGAGGATGCCCTCGCGTGCGTGGCTGAACACGCTGGCGGCCAGTTCCAGCTGCGATTGCGTCCGGGTGCGTTCCTCGATCTGCTGCTCCAGCATCCGGTTGGCGGCATTGAGCCGCTGATAAGGCGCCTGGATGTTGTCCACAAAAATACTCTTGTAGACAAACGCGTAAGCGATCACCTTGTACACATGGCCCAGCAGGTTGAAGATGTCTGCGACGTCGGAATACAGCGTAAAAAACAGCTCGCTCAATGCCATGGTGGACACCGCGGCAAACAGGCCTACGACGTCGTACGGTTGCTGCGTGCGCATGTTGCGCCAGAAGAAGAACGCCGCGGTAGCAAACGTGGCCACCAGACCGTATTCCGCTGCGACCTTGATGGCGGTCAGGCCCTGCCCGGCAATGAAGGTGCGCGGCAGCCATTCCACCCGAAACAAGGCCAGCCAGGCAACCAGTGCCACCAGCACGGTCACGCCCAGCAGACCCTGCCAGCGAACAGACAGCCGCGATACGGGGCGCCATGGCAGGACCGCCACCGCCAGCAAGCCCAATGCCGACAGGTAACGTGCAACCAGCCAGAAGTTGATCGCTTTCTCCGGACCGCTGGGGGTCACAAAATCCGGCATGCCGGCATAGGCGATGGTGTGGAGGAAGTCGAGCAGACCCACGCCGAAAAACACACACGCCAGCAGCAACAGGTTGCCCGGCCGCTCCCTGGAGTGCGCGGCCCAGCCCACGGCAAACACCAGCATGGACACCACAATGGCCGCCATCTCCATCAGGGTGTGCAAAGGGGCGTAACCGGCAATGCCTTTGACCGCCTGCACAGGCGGAGCCAGCCAGCTCATCACCAGCACCAAGGCCAATGCACCCAGCAGCCAGAGAACCGGCCGCAACCGATCCCGGTACACCGGGTGCAGCGCCATCATGGGGCATCCCCAAATTGCTGGATCAGCACGGCGCACGCGGATTGGGCGGCCGCGAAATCCAGTGCGGCCATCGCATCGTTGAGTGGCTTGAGCTCTTGCGCCACATGGGCTCCAAAGGTTGTGCGAATCAAGGTGTGTACTTCCAGAGCAACCATATCCGATTTGCCCAGCAGGGTCGACAACGCCTGCAGATCGCGCCTGAAGTGACCACGGTCCAGGGCACCCGATGCTGTCGTAGCCTGGGGCGATGGCGCAAGCGCCTCCTGGTACTGCTGCAGCACTGGCATCAGCGTATCCGCCAGTGCGTCAATGGCGGTGCGCAGGGTGTCCACCAGGTTCTCGTGCTCTTCGGGCAGGGCACCATTGCGGACCTTGTGCTCCAGCCGCGCTGCCACGGCAGCGAGGTGCCGCGCACCCACGGTGGCTGCCAGTCCCTTGAGGGTGTGCAAGGCGCGTACGGCATCGGTGTTCTGCTCCGCACGCAGGTGGGCATGCACCTGGTCCGGGGCCAGCACCATCTCGCGGGCAAACGCCCCCAGCACGTTGGAGTACATGGCCTTGTCGCCGCCGACGCGGGCCAGCGCACCGGGCACATCCAGGTCGCCAGGCGGATGCTCGGCCGCTGGCGCTGGCTGAGGCGCTGGAGCAGCAACCACCGGGGCGGCTGCACCTTCCGGCAGGGTAAAACCAGTCTGCTGGATCAGCACGCTCACCAGATGGTCCAGCTCGAACGGTTTGCCAACGTGGTCGTTCATGCCCACAGCCAGGCAGGCTTCGCGGTCCGAGGCCATGGCATTGGCCGTCATCGCGATGATGGGCAGCCGGGTCAGGCCCAGCTCCTGGCGGATGGTGCGGGTGGCTTCAAAACCGTCCATCACCGGCATCTGCAGGTCCATCAGCACGGCGTCGTAGGCGGGCTGCATTGTTGCTACCGCATCCACACCCAGTCGGCCGTTGTCGGCCAGCGTGATGATGGCGCCCTCCTGCGTGAGCAGCCCCTGCGCGACGGCCTGGTTGATCTTGTTGTCTTCCACCACCAGCAGCCGCATGCCCTGCAGGCGCCTGGGTTTGCTGGCCTTGGCTAGCGGGGCAGACGGCTTTGGACTGCCGGCCGACTTGCCATTCATGACCGCGTCCAGCAACATCGAGGCTGTGACGGGCTTGACCAGGAAGCCGTTGAGCTTTGTGGCTCCTTTGGCCTCTTTTTCAGCCAGCATTTCCCTGCCGTGTGCGGTAACCATGATCACCATGGGGGACGGCAGGCCAGGTTTGCCGACATAGGCATCGCGGATGCCATCCAGGGTTTGCCAGCCGTCCATCTCCGGCATCAGCCAGTCCAGAAAGATGACTTCATAGGGTTTGTCAGCCACCAGGCTTTGCTGCACCAGCGCCACGGCCTGCGCACCACTGCCCGCAGTGTCCGTCTGCCAACCCATGGCCCGGGCCATGGCACCCATCAGCTCCCGTGCGACGGTGTTGTCGTCCACGACCAGCGTACGTTGCCCATGGGTCTGCGGCGGAACAATCCCTGGCGCTTGCACCTCCTGCGGTGCCAGCCCCAGCCGGATCTGGAACGAGAATGTGCTGCCCTGCCCGGGAGCGCTCACCAGCTGCATGTCGCCACCCAGCAGCCTGACCAGGCGACTGGAAATGGCCAGCCCCAGACCGGTACCGCCAAAGCGACGGGTGGTGGAGGCTTCGGCCTGCGAAAACCCGCTGAAGATATGGGCCTGGCTTTCCGGGGCAATGCCGATGCCGCTGTCCTTGACCGAGAACTCCAGCAACACGTCCCCGGCGGTCTGCTCCACCACGCGCAGGCGCAGCACCACTTCGCCGTGGCTGGTGAACTTGATGGCGTTGCCACCCAGATTGATCAGCACCTGCTGCAGCCGCATGTCGTCGCCCACCAGGGCACGCGGCACGTCGGGGGCCACGTCGAACAGCACTTCCACATCCTTGCTGCCCACGTTGGACGACAGGATGACCGACAGGTCCCGCAACAGCTTGTCCAGACGGAAAGGGCGTGGGTCCAGCGTCATCTTGCCGGCCTCGACCTTAGAGAAATCCAGGATGTCGTTGAGCAGCCCCAGCAGCGAGCGCGCAGCGCCTTCGGTCTTGCTGGCGTAGTCCTGCTGCCGGTCGGTGAGTTCGGTGTTCTGCAGAAGCTTGAGCATGCCCAGAATCGCGTTCATGGGGGTGCGGATTTCGTGGCTCATATTGGCCAGGAACTGGCTCTTGGAACGCGAGGCCGCCTCGGCCGCCTCGGTGGCACGGATGAAGTCGGTGATGTCCACCCGGAATCCCAGGCTGTAGCCGTCAGGCATGCGGCGTTCGCTGACGCGCAGGATACGGCCGTCGGCCAGCACCTGCTGGAAGTTGCTCTGTGGCAGGCGGTGCTGGACCAGGCGTTCCGCAATCCAGGCTTCCTCATGGCCCTGGGCCTGCGGGTACTGGCCGCGCGCCATGGCGGTGCGGATGATGAATTCAAAGGTGTTGCCCGGCACGAACAGGTCCGCCACCAGCGGGTAGAAATCCCGGTGCCGCTGGTTGCACAGCACCAGCCGGTCCTGCGGGTCGTACAGCACATAGCCATCGTCCAGTGCGTCGATAGAGCCACGCAACAAGACCTCGGCCTGGCGCATTTCGGCTTCGGCCTGTTTGCGGTCATGGATGTCCTGGGAAGAACCCGATACACGGATCGCATGGCCTCTGGCATCACGGAACACCTTGGCCCGCGAGCGGAACCAGCGGAAGCCGTGGGTTTTGGTGCGCATCAGCATTTCCTGGTCGTAGGTGGTGCCGTGGTGCAGAGCGAGTTCCATCGCCTCCTGGATCCGGTGCAAGTGGTCCGGGTGCACCAGGGATGCAAAATTCGACCCGGTTGCAGGCAACTCTTCAAACGTGTATCCCAGCAACTGGTAATAGCTTGGCGACCACCATTGGGCGTCCTGCTGCAGGTCCATCCAGTCCCACAAACCATCACTACCCCCCTCAATCGCCAGATTGAGCCGGTTGGTCAACTCGGTCATGCGGGATTGCGCTGCCTGCAGTTCCAGCTGGGCCTGCTTTTGCGAAGTGATGTCGGTGCCCACCTCCATGAAGCCGGTCAGCACACCGTACGCGTTGTGCACCGGGTGCACATCGGTGTCAATCCAGTACTCGCGGCCGTCCTTGGCCCGGTTGATCACCTCCACCCGGCAGGCCTCGCCCGCAGCCGCGGCCACCTCCAGCCGCGCAATGGCTTCGGGCTCGCTTTTGCTGGTACCCAGCAATTCCCCCGGCGTATGGCCCAGCGCTTCGGCCAGCGTATAGCCGCTCATGCGGGTGAAACCGTCGTTGACCCAGGTGATCTTCAGATCTGCATCGGTAATCACCACCGCGTTGTCCGTGGTCTGGACCACGCGGGCCATGGTGTCGAGTTCGGACGTCATGCGCCGCGCCAGGTTCTGTGCACGCACACGGCCCGACGCCAGCAGCCAGACCGCCAGCGCCAGCATGAAGCTGCCAAAGGTGCCGCTGAGCGCCATCAGCGTCACCGCCGATCGGTCCAGCGACGCGGCAAACGCCGGTGTGCTGCCGACCCGCAGGTTCAGCAGGCGCCCGCCAATGCGCATCACACGCGTAGTCTGGTACAGGCGCGCATCGCCAGCCGCGTGGGGCTGATCACCCTGGTGGATCACGAGCTGGCTGTGGGCTCCGAACAGCAGGTTACCGTTGTCGCGGACATCGCCATCAAACAACTCCACCTGAACCGCTTCCATGGCCACATCGGCCACACCGCCCATGGCATCCGCTGCAATCATGGGTGCATACAGAAGGCCCTCCAGCGCCATCATGTGCTGCTGCTCCGTCGCGGGATCGGTGCCCCTGCGGTACACCGGAAGAACATACATGAAGCCGGTATTCAACTGATCATTGCGCAGCAACGACATCCGACCAGAGAGCGAAGCCTCACCCGAACGGGCGGCCCGTTCAAGCGCGGCCCGGGCGGCCAGGTCCTGGCCCATGTCGACGCCCCAGGCTTCGTAATTGGATTCCAGAGGTTCAATGTGTTTGACCACATAGAGGTCATCCGAACGTCCCAGACTTTGGATGTGGAATTCCGGCATGCCTTCCGCCTGCTGGCGCTTGGCATAGGCATTTGCGTCAGCGCGCGCAATCCGCTCGACGTAGCCGAAGCCCCGCACGCCAGGAAATTGCTGTTCGATGTTCAGTGTTTGCACCAAATTGCGGAATTCGTTGCGGGTCACCCCATCGCTGGCTGCGTAGGCTGCGCGGATACCGGTGAGCCCGAATACCGGAAACTCCAGCCTGCGGCGTACTTCAGCCTCCACCCGGTCCACCGCCCGGTCGAACCGAACCCGACCTGCCACCTCAATATCACGCTGCTGCCACCACACACCCACAACCGTCAGTACCAGACCGAGTAACTGGGCCGTCACTGTCAGGATAACGGCAGACCGGATGCTCGGCCCCGGGGCGCGAGCGGCCGCCGCTGCGTTCCTGGTGATGGCCATGCTGCGCCAGTACACCGCAGGACCTGCCAGCAACACCAGCAATGCGACATCCAGTAATCCCGCAGCCAGCGGGCTCAGGCCAGACGCCAGCCGGGGCATGGAGACCATCACCACCACCTCGCACACTGCCACGATGCCGAGAATTTCGGCCAGAAGGCGTATCGGGTTATTGGGGTGTTTCATGCTGCGTAAAGACGTGCCATAGCGCCGCAATCATTGCAGCCGGTGGGGTCAGAATATCAGAACACCCCAGCCTTGCCGAGCCCCTGCGCGGGCTAGACCACCCCAGCACTTTTCAGGCGTGCAATCGCTGCGCCATCCAGTCCCAGCCCGGCCAGCACCTCGTCGGTGTGCTCGCCCAGCATTGGGGGGGCGTTGCGCAACACCGGCGGGGTGGCAGTCAACCGCAACGGGCTGGCCACGGTTGCTATTGTTTTAATAGCTGATTGCGCATATACCACGGGGGCTACAGGCTGATTTACCTTCAAACCCCGGGCCAGAACCTGGGCATCATCAAAAGCCTGGCCGATATGGTTGATGGGGCCACAGGGCACGGCCTTGTCTTCCAGCAGCGCCACCCAGTCGGCCGTGGTGCGGGTACGGGTCACGGCTTCCATGGCCGGGATCAGCATCTCGCGGTTTTTTACACGCAGGGTATTACTGGCGTAGCGCGGGTCCGCTGCCCACTCGGGCTTGCCCGCAGCTTCGCAGAAGCGGGCGAACTGGCCATCGTTGCCAATGGCCAGCAGCATGGAGCCGTCCTGCGTGGGGAAGTCCTGGTACGGCGCCAAGCTGGGGTGGCTGTTGCCCTGGCGCTGCGGCACCTTGCCGGTGTTCAAGAAGCCCGCAGCCTGGTTGGCCAGAATCGCCATGCCCACGTCCAGCAACGCCATATCGATGTGCTGGCCCGCCCCGGTACGGTTGCGCACTTCGAGTGCGGCCAGGATGGCGCTGGTGGCGTAGCAGCCGGTGAACAGGTCGGTCAGCGCCACGCCCACGCGCAGCGGACCGCCGCCGGGCACGTCGTCGGCACGGCCGGTGATGCTCATCATGCCGGTCATGGCCTGGATCATCAGGTCGTAACCCGCGCGCTCGGCATACGGGCCGTCCTGGCCGAAGCCGGTGACCGAGCAGTAGATCAGCCGGGGGTTGAGCGCCTTGAGGCTCTCATAGTCCAGCCCATACGCCTTGAGCCCACCCACTTTGAAGTTCTCCACCAGGATGTCGCTTTGCGCAGCCATCTGGCGAATCAGCGCCTGGCCTTCGGGCTGGGCCATGTCGATGGTGATGGAACGCTTGTTGCGGTTGCAGGCGGTGAAATAAGTGGCCTGCGTGGTGTCGTTGCCATCCGCGTCCTTGAGGAACGGGGGGCCCCAGTGGCGCGTGTCGTCCCCTGCGCCCGGGCGCTCGACCTTGACCACATCGGCGCCCAGGTCGGCGAGCATCTGGGTGCACCAGGGGCCGGCGAGCACGCGGGAGAGGTCGAGGACTTTGAGGTGGCCGAGAGCGCTTGGTTTTGTTGTCATGGTGTGTATATTCTTAATTGCTTGTGGTATGTCGCTCGCCTGCGTCCTTGCCTGCCGTGCGGGGTATGGCCGGGGCGCTCATACTGCCAAACGCGCAGAAATCGCGCCCCAGCCACACCCCTCCCGGCGAGGAACGCATGGTGGTCTGTGAATGGTAAATACACGCCGGAGAGACTGCGCGTGCACGTTCACGGGCTCACCCAAGTGCACCGAATGCGCGAAGCGGGGTACCGGGACTCGCCGATTTCTGGCCAGCAGGACAGTATGAGGCGGGGCCCGGTACCCCGCTTGGCGCTACCCACCGTGCTGGCAAGCGAGGGGCCAAGAAACATCAGTTCCCGAACGCCGCAATCCCCGTCATCGCCCGGCCCAGGATCAAAGCGTGGATGTCGTGCGTGCCTTCGTAGGTGTTCACCACTTCCAGATTCACCAGGTGCCGCGCCACGCCAAACTCGTCGCTGATGCCGTTGCCACCCATCATGTCGCGCGCCATACGGGCGATGTCCAGCGACTTGCCACAGCTGTTGCGCTTGAGGATGGAGGTGATTTCCACCGATGCGGTGCCTTCGTCCTTCATGCGGCCCAGACGCAGGCACCCTTGCAGGCCCAGTGCGATTTCGGTCTGCATGTCGGCCAGCTTCTTCTGGATCAGCTGGTTGGCGGCCAGGGGGCGGCCGAACTGCTTGCGGTCCAGCACATACTGGCGCGCACGCGTCCAGCAGTCTTCAGCGGCACCCAGCGCACCCCAGGCGATGCCGTAGCGTGCCGAGTTCAGGCAGGTGAACGGACCCTTGAGGCCCTGCACTTCAGGGAACGCGTTTTCTTCAGGGCAGAACACACCGTCCATCACGATTTCCCCCGTGATAGAGGCACGCAGACCCACCTTGCTGTGGATAGCTGGCGCAGACAAGCCCTTGAAGCCTTTTTCCAGCACAAAACCGCGGATCGGACCGACCTGGCCGGACTCGGACACTTCCTTGGCCCAGACCACAAACACATCGGCAATCGGGCTGTTGCTGATCCACATCTTGGAGCCGGTGAGCTTGTAGCCGCCCGCCACCTTGTGGGCGCGGGTGGCCATGCTGCCGGGGTCGGAGCCGTGGTCGGGTTCGGTCAGGCCAAAGCAGCCAATCCACTCGCCAGTGGCCAGCTTGGGCAGGTATTTCTGGCGCTGGGCTTCGGTGCCGAATTCAAAGATCGGCACCATGACAAGGGAGCTTTGCACGCTCATCATCGAGCGGTAACCGGAATCGACGCGCTCGACTTCGCGGGCGATCAGGCCGTAAGAGACGTAGTTCAGGCCGGGGCCACCGTACTGTTCGGGGATCGTGGGGCCCAGCAGGCCGAGTTCGCCCATTTCGCGAAAGATGGCGGGGTCGGTGGTGCCTTCGCGGAACGCCATCGTCACGCGGGGCAGCAGCTTGTCCTGGCAGTAGGCCGCCGCCGCTTCCTTGACCATGCGCTCTTCGTCGGTGAGCTGGGAGTCGAGCAGAAAGGGGTCTTGCCAGTTGAATGCTGCGTGGGCCATGGTGGGTTCCTTCAATGTTTTGGAATGAATGGCCCGATGTTAGCGGCCCCGTC
>Ga0116158_10004478_pt1 | contig 11945 bp, 24 predicted proteins | sample AD_UKC052_MetaG_FD_89883 | JGI IMG/M metagenome (GOLD analysis project Ga0116158, IMG submission 89883) | Active sludge microbial communities of municipal wastewater-treating anaerobic digesters from USA - AD_UKC052_MetaG | ecosystem: Engineered > Bioreactor > Anaerobic > Digestate | place: USA... | reverse complement strand
ATAGCCTCTACGGAGTTGATTTCGATTATATTATTTCTAACCATTCGAGTGGTTGAACCTAATCTGAAACACATATTATTACCATATGTGCGTATTGCTTTACGAAATATTGAATGCGAAGGGTGTCTGCTAAGTATTTGCAGATAGGATAGTCTTTTCATTTTATTTTATTTTTCTAATATTTATAATTTAAACAGCCATTAAATTCATTGAAGATACAAAATCTTTAATAAAAGATTTTGAATTATTGTTTATAGCTTCACAGATAGATTCTGAGAAGAAGTCTATAGCGATTTCTCCTTTTTTGTATTCTTCTAAAGCCTTAGCTGTTTGATTGAATACAAAATCTAAAAGTTCATCACTTGAAGCAAAAAACGAAGAGAGTGTTCGCATTTCTAAACCATAAGGTTTTAAACGCATAGCTCCTGCTTTTCCGTACATTTTACGACGGTCATTGTCAGGCTCAAGTAACATTGCTGGCAAAGTAACAAATAGATCAAAGAACTTACCTATTGTAAAAGATTCTTGATCTGAAGGGTTGTCGTAACCCATGTGAACGTGGAACAGTTCATTGTTATCGTAGTGGCTTTTTATCCTCTACTTCTTTAGGATGTAAATGTCCTAAAGCTCAGCATATATTTTAATCCTGTTGTCTGCAGGACCTGGGCACTCGTGGCTAAATTATAGTCTCTTTTAAGAGGATCATTAGCTATGCGTTACACTGTTCAACAATATTATTTGTTGAATTAGCACGGTATTCTAAATAGTTTTGAAATTTTATTCTCTTTCTTTCTAAGAAAACTGTTGAATCGTTATACAAATACTTGTATATTTCTTCTATTTTTGAACTTCTATTTCTATTATAATTGAAACGTAAGGTATAATATTTGATTGTTTTACCTTGTATTTCTTTCACTACTTGTTTTATTTTAAATTTTTCTTCAAATATATTACCTATAGATGTAAGAAAAACTAAACTGGTAGAGATAAATGAGAAGTTAAAGAATATTGTATTCTTATAAGTGTGGAACGATACACTTCCGTCACCATCAAAAAATCCTCTTATAAAATGTGACACATATATGTCTGGAATTAGATCCAAATTAAAAGAAAAGGAAGAGTCCATTGTTTTATTTTGATCTATATTATATAGTTCTTTTAACTGAGAACATATAATATTTGATTTAATTCTTAATTTTACTTGAGGTTTTCTAACGATAACTCCTTGTTGATAGTAACTTTTTATAATTTTTGAATCTGGTGATATTTCATCTTTAGCTATTTGAAGAATACTTTCGTCATCTTCACTATTAGCAAAACACAATCTGTTATCTTTTGATATGCAACCATCAGCTATTATAAAACCTAATAAATAGGCTTTTTTCTCTGAATCTATTTTTAAAAAATAGTTGTCGTTACAATGATGACTTCTGTGTTTGTTCACCACTTCTAAATTATAAGTGTTAATATAATAGTGTATACTTTTTCGGTTAATACCTATCATATCAGCAACCATCGTAGGAGTATATCCTTCCGAAAATAAACGTTTCATTTCTATTACTCTCTTGTTCATAATGTATATTTAGCACAAATGTACGTAATATACTATGAAAAACCAAATATGTAATTTAATTTAATTACAAAAAAGTGTTACGAAGTTCACCGTTTTTACCCAATTTTTTACTATACATTACTGTATAGGCTGGCTTCCAATTTAACCAGCAGTTCTTAAAGTACCTGAAGCTACAGGTTTAGGATTAAATTCTTGTGTCCAACAATTTAAATCTCGTTCACATCCAAATAATTTAGCATTTTCTGTTTCTAGATATTTTTGTTCCATGTTTGTACAAGGAATAAAAACACTACACAGAGTTTCGTCAAGAGTATTAATATACTCTGTTGAACGGTGAATTCCTTTTTTGAATTCCTCTATATTAAAACTAGGAGGAATACAGAATTCAGCCATTACATTGTCCAAAGATGTAGCGTACCATTTATCAGAAGGATCAAAATTGAAAGGAATACTTTTAGAACCTTTTACAATACCTTCAGCAGATACTATTTTGCCTGTTTGTTTTGATTGAAGGAAACATTCGATGTCGGCACCGATCGAAAAACCTTGTGGTAATGTTTGCATTTTTATTTTATTTTTTGTTTTTAAATATAAATTAATTCATCATAATTACTAACCCAAGTAGAGTCGTATCTTTTTGCAAAACGACGCATAAGTTCTGTTAAAGAATCACACTTAACTTCACTAATAGATCTATGATGTGACATGTATGACATATCATAATCTTCAGTAATATACTCCTCTGTTGCAGTTATCAAAGCTTTAAAGAAAGAAAGATTTTTGTCTTTTTTCATTAAAGATATTGTTCTTTTAGGAATTCCTTGATAAGGAGCAAACCAAAGATTTCTTAAAATCATTAAGATTAAATAAGAAGCATCTGTATCTTCTTTAAGATTGAAACCGTAAACTTCTTTGTAACCATTTAATATTTTAACTTTATTAATAACAGTTAATGTTACTACCTCTTTTTCAGCTTCTTTGTTGATTAAATAAACCCATTTTTTTATGAACTCTTTAGAAAATCCTGCTTTTTTCATCTCATCTACAGGATATATCAAAAGCATATCATCTTTAGTTTTGATTTCATCACAACAATAATCTTTAAATAGGTAATGGTAGTCAAAAGCTATAGGTTCTTTACGATTATAATTAAACTCATCATCTTCATCATCATCATCTTCATCATCGTCGTCATAATAATCATCATCGTAATCATCTAAACCATTAACTAATGCAAAAGTTGTAGTATTTCCATTACCTACTTTTAGAAGATCAGCAGGCTTTAAAGTAAAACCTTTTTCAAGCACTATTCCTTTAGGACTAAAAAGTTTTAAATCATAAAAACCTTCATTCACCCAATTATGTTTTGATTCCCAAAATCCTGGAATTTTGAAGTTTTTCAAAGAAGAAGAATTGTAAAAAACATTGTCTTTTACAAGGTAGACAGTCAGTTTTTCTGTAGAAACTACATCTACATTAAAAGCTGGCATATTTCTTCTTGAAATTTTGTCAGTACCTTTTATCAATTCATAAATTGGTCCTGGTGTTTTGTATATAAGATATTTTTCTGTACTTTCAATAACCTCTACAGCATTAGGTTCTATTGTGTCACTAATAATATAGCGACCTTGTTTACCAATTAAATATTTTTTAGTTTCCATTTTGTAATTTTTTTAAGTCTTTTAAAAGATTTGTAAATCCTTTTTCTCTTTCTCTCCATTCTTTTTGGAATAGATCAAAATTTACATTTTTTATCTCATGATAATATGTATGATTTGCAATAAAATTCATATCATTAATCATATTGTGATTTTCACAAACAGTTTTACACAAAGATTGGAAAAAATCTAATGTTCCTGTTTTGAACAGTTTCATGGTTTTATGAGGAATTTGATTAAAAGGACCATACCAAAAATATCTAACCATTATAAGAGCTAGATAATTTAAAGTAATATAGGAGTGTCGTATTCTAAATCTATAAACTTTTTTGAACACTTTTGTAAATTTTCCATCAACTAATGAAACAGTTACAATTTCTTCACCAAAGAGTTTATTTATTTCATCAACCCATTCTTTTATAAATTCTTCAGAATAACCCAACTTTTCCGCTATACGAACATCAAAATAAGGTTCTACTACACCTTGAAATTTTATATTATCACAACATTCTCCTCTCCAAGTAGCTCCATTTAAAACAGCGTAAGTGTTTCTATGGGAAGTGCTAATAACTTCTGGTTCTTTGTTTTTAGAAAAGTATTGACAAGACATATCATATTTATTATCAATAATTATCATACCAGGATGAGTACCTCTAGAAAAATTCTTTATAACTTCTCCATTTTCAATAAACTCATCACCTACCCAATAACCTTTAGAATAAATAACATCTTCTTTTTTTACTAAAAATTTTACATGTAAAGGATTTATATAAAATTCTTTAATGTTTTCTCTATGTGCTGCCCAAGGAGTTGATATTTTTGACAATTTTAAACCATCCACAAAATAAAATATAGAAACATTTGATTCAAATAATACAAAATCAGAAGAGTTTAGTTTTACAATAGGTTGTACACTATATATAGAACCGTCAATCATATGAACATCCTTCATATCGTCAAAGCGTAAAATATTATAATATCCTCCACCTATTGTAACCAAGTAGTATTCATGATCGTTTGAAACAGGATGCAAAGAACCTGTATAAGTACTTTTTATTTGTTTAGTTATTATTTTAGACATTTAAATAAGTTTTAATGTAGTGATTCATTAATTTTACAAAAGCTTCCTCTTGTCCATACCCTTCAGGATGACCTTGAGCTCCGAGTGCTCGAATTTTAGGGTAGTAGATAGTTTCAGGTTCTTTAAAGAATCCATCTTCTGTTAAGGAATGTGGAGGAAACTCCATTTGTTGATTTTCTCCGTTTTTATGGTATGGGGAAAGTTGTTTAGAATATGTCAACACATCATATTCATCTTCTGGAAGATCGTAAGGATAGCACATCTGATGATGTAAACTATTTGTGACATATGCTTCTCCATCTTTTGTAAAAGCTAAATGTCTTCCAGGATGATCAATGTCTTGGATTAGTTTACCACCTGCTGCGATAGTTATGCCTTGTACAAGGCTGTTAACGTAAAGGCTCTTTATCCTTTACTTCTTACACTTGTTTTTTTGTGTAAGTTCAGACTATATCATCAATTTTGAGTGTTTCAAAACTGTGGGGCGCTCGTGTTAACTTCATCACTGTTCTAGTGGTATGTTATTAGTCGTTGCACCTTCATTGTATTCCTACAAAGCTTGGCTCATGATTGGCGTTTCAGCGTTCCATGAGTTCACCCCATTTAATGTGGACCACTAGGCTGCTAAGGCAACTTTGTTTTTTAATCCACGACAAATACCAAAGATTAACTTTTTCTTTTCAATGGCTTCTTTTATGATTTCCATTTGACGATAATCACTGTCTTTGTAAAAATAAGTAGAAGGATGTACTTTTTCATTATACAAAGCTGGATCCCAATCAGCCCCACCAGGCATGACTACAACATCAGCTTCTTCTACAGATCCTACAAATTCAGAATTTTCTATCCAGAAACCATCTCTTCCGAATACTTTAATTTTTTTGCTCATTTTTTTTTGTTGTTTTTAAATTTTTAAAATTTTTAATTATTTCTAAAACTGTTTCTTTAAACTTTTCATGTAATATTTCTGTTCCAGCAAAGGTATCAGTGTCAGGATGTTTATATATAGACACATGTAATATTGTATTACCTATTGCACTTATTGTAAAAACACAATTTAAAACAGATTTGAAAGCATATATGGAAATGTGAGTGTCTTCACTTTTGTAATATCCTGTATTTATAACAGGTTGCCCTTTTAAATGCTTTTCGTAGTAGTAATGAAGTTTTTTTATTTTGTTTTGAAGCCCTTCTGACATCATGGTTTAACGTTTTAGAAGATTAAGCATTAAATTATAGCTTAATGAATCATAACATCTTTCAGGATGATATTGTACACCAACAAAAGGTAAATGTTTATGTTTTATTACCTCAGCAGTGTTATCATCAGCTACATGTGTAACGGTCATAGATGAACCTAAGATTTTAATACTTTGATGATGCCATGAACCAACTTCCTCTACTGATTTAGCATGATTAGGCTTACGATTATCCACAGCTTCATACAGCTTATGAGCTTTTAAATCCGAATTACTAGAAGAATAAGGATGATTGATGTCTTGGTTCAAACTTCCTCCAAGTGCAACATTCAAAGTTTGCATTCCTCTACAAATACCGAAGATTTTAAATTCTTCATTAATGTAATAAGGTAAAACCTCTTTATCAAACCATTCTAAAAACTGATTAGGTCTAGAATTTGAAAAATCAGGTGCTTTACTATATCTAGCACTGTCAACATCAATACCTCCAGGAAGTATAAGAACATCTATGTCTTTTCTGAATTCATCAAACATAACCATTCTGACTTTACCAAACTGCGAAGCCCACTGTAAATAAGGTGTTGTTACACCCATTGTTTCTTTAGGGGAAACATCCCACGCAAGAATTCCTATTGTTTTTTCCATTTTTTATTTTAATTTTTAATAAATTTTAATTTTCTTTAAATTACAGCAACCTAAGAGGAAAGAATTTTGTACATATATATTTTTAGGAATAATTATTTCTTCAAGTTCATCATTATAAACAGCAAAACCTGTTCCTAAACACATAACACTTTCAGGAATTCTAACTTTTCCTTTTACAATATCTCTTTCTTCTAGTTTTATTGCTATACGATTTATTACTATCATGTTATTGAATTGTTATTTTTTTCAAATTTTTACATCTATTAAGAAAATCAGATCCAATTATGGTAGATGAAGGTATTATTATTTCTTCAAGATTAACACAACCACAGGCAAAACAACTATTAATTATTTTAACAGATGGAGGGATTATAATTTTTTTAACACTAGAAAAATCACAAGCACAAAAAGCTGAAATATTAATAACATCTTTTGGAATTTTTAAAACACCATATTTATCAACATTTGGAACTTGTGCATACCAATTTTTCTTATTTATTATCATCATCTTAAGGAAGTGTTAGTTTTGTAAAAGTATTAAAAGAATATGAAAAATCATGAAAAAGACTTAAATTATAAGTGTTTCTCATCTTTTCTTTGTTTGTTTGTTCTAAAGCTTTTGAACACTTATCACATTTAGGAGGAGTAGAAAATCTACCAACTAATATGTAGCGTATACAACTAGTACAAATATAGTATATTGGTGAACCGTGTGCCATATGTGTGTGTTTGTTTTATATTCTGCAACAGAAAGACCCTGACTATTACAATTGTTTAAAACGCTTGTTATAGCAGGGTCTCACGGTTGTTTTTGTTTTATGTAAACTAACTTATAAAGCAGGGTTTTGACAAAACTTTATTTCTAAAGTTTCTTACAATGGCTGCTTTTTTAAAGAATTCATTAGCTTCAGAGGAGGAAGTTACTATTTTAGATAGTCCTTCTTTCTCTACTACTACTGCTGGTTCTAAATTGTTTAGGTGATCTAATGCACCATGCAAAGTAGAAGAGGAATGCAAATGTTTAACTATAATGTTTTTCATAATTTTTATGTATTGATTTTAATTTTTTAAAGTTTAACGAATCTTAATTGTTTTTAACTTAAAACAAAGTAGAGCAAAACTATGTCCAGAAAGTATCAAACTTTCAGGAAAAATAATTTCTTCCAAATTTTCACAATCGTAACAAAAATAATTTCCTATGTATTTAACTGTATTAGGAATAACAATTTTTTTCAAAGATGTATAAGAAAAACTAAAACCGTCTCCTATATGTGTTACACCTTTAGGAATAATAAGCTTTCCTTTAACAATGTCTTTTTCTTCTATACTTATGGCTATATTTTTTCGTATTATCATTTTGTGTTAACTTTATTTAATGACAAAAGGCAACTATAATAGTTGCCTTTTGTTTAAAATGTAATTGTTTTTTATTATAGTAATGTTGTAACATTAATAAACGTTAAGTTGTTTAACGCAACTTCACGCTCATTACCGTTCATGATTCCATTTTCTTGTGCTGGGTCATAATAGAAAACTCTTTTATTTAATTGACGACAGATAGAACTTCTAACATGTGGCTCATTTAAAAGAGTTTTTAAATTTTGAATCAACACTCGTAATGTAATTTCAGGATAATAATATTTCATTATTCCGTAAATATCATACAAGCTTCTTCTTTTCCCTGCTTCTGTTTGAACACGTCTGTCTGCAACGAAGATTGTGTTCTTCTCATTGTTCCATACTGTCAAGAAAGTTCTAAGGAACTCTAAAGACGATTCATGTCTAACACGAAGAGTTTGTTCTAAACGGATAGGAACAGGATTAGTATTTGCATACAACGTTTCCATTGCAGAGAATACATCACCAGTTGCTTCAGTTGTAACAACAACAGGTGTTGGTTGTTGAGCTTGACGTGCTTGACGTGCTTGTTCAGCTTGACGAGCGGCTGCCTCTCTAGCTTCACGAGCTATTCGATCGGTTTCTTCACGTTGTAAACGTTCTTGTTCAGCTCGAACTGCTGCTCTTGTAGTATCATTAATACTATTTAGTAGAAGAAGGGAATCAACTACTCTGTAGTTACCATCTCTAGTACGAATCAATACATCTATACGATCACCGAAAGGAATAAAACTGTGTACAATATCTCCATTACCTTCAGTTGTTTCTCTTCCTACAGCTAATACTGCATCACCTGTAGTGGCTTTCAATTCAAGAATAGTACGACCAAGCTGATTACTTGCATGAGTAATAGGTATTTCACCTACAATTCGTCCAGTTGTAAGCATCATTTTTTGATAACCTGTATCTCTAAGTTCGTAGATATGTGATAAAAGGATGTATTTTAAAATTAATAATGTGTTCATTTTTTTATTTTTTATTTGTTTTTTGAATTATTTTATTTTTTCTATCGAAACAGTTATAACTCCATTCGATAACTTGGAGATTTTTTTAAAGCTGGCTTCTGACAAATCTATACATCTTCCGTATTTTTGGAAGTTGCCTCTATCTGTCACCTCTACTCTTACTGATTTTCCATTGTTTACATTTGTAACTAATAAAGAATCACCTAAGTTATAGTAGGAGGAAGCAGCACATGTTAAGTCATCTTTATTAAAGATTTTACCTGACGCGGTTTTCTTACCATGATGTTTAGAACCATAATAAGAAGCTTTACTAATAGAACAGAAACTTAGCGCAACGATTGTTGCGATGTTTATTAGTATGTATAATATTATTTTAAAAGGCATATTAATAAATTTTTATTTTTTTCAAAGAACTACAGTTTCTAGCAAAGAAAGATCCTTCAATTTTTACATCTTCAGGAATTACTATTTCCTCTAAAGAAGTACATTTCCTAGCAAAAGAATGCCCTATACGTTTTACACTTTTAGGAATAACTATTTTTTTCAAATTTACACAACAGTTAACAAAGTCATCCTCTATATATAATACACCTTCAGGAATAGTTATATCTTTTAAAGAGTAACAATGCCAGAAAAGATAACTTCTCAAACCTATAACACCTTTAGGAATTACAACTTTTCCTTTAATAACGTCTGTAGCATCTATTGCTATAATTGCTCTTTGTTTATCTATTGTCATCTTAATAAAGTTTAATTATTTTTAATGCTTTACAGTGTCTAAGAAAATCTCTGTCTATCTCTTTAAAGGTTTCAGGGATAGCAACTCTTTCTAAAGATTTACAATTATAAGCAAAATTATCACCTAAAGTTTGTAAACTTTTAGGAAGTATTATTTCTTTTAAAGAAAGACAATCTGGTACAAAATTACTTCTTATATGTCTAACATTTTTAGGAATAGTTATAGTCTGTAAATTTAGATAAGAAGCAAACCAATCTCCTATATGTGTCACACTTTCAGGAATAATAATTTCTTCTACATCGTATAACCCCCAAGCAAACCAATCCTCTATAAACAAAACACCTTCAGGAATAATAATTTTCTTTATTTTTTTCTTAGAATCAACCTCTACAGTGTTTACACTTTGAAAACCTTTTTTAAAGGTTAATACACCATCTACAATAATATAGCTTTCTTGACTATATTTAAAATATGAATACACTTCTTTTATTCCTAATAAAAGAAAATTAAATAATTGTTTTAACATAAATTAATGTATTTTTAAATGTATATTCTTTTTAAAAGAATTAAAATGTTTTTTATAATTGAAAATATTAATAACTTCTTCTATTTCTACATCCGTCATGTGTCTTATTTTTAAATTATGAGCTAACTTTCTGTCAGAAGTTTTTAATATCTTTTTCTTTTTTGAGGAATCATCTATTACATGTATATCGTGTGGATTTTTTACTGTCATTCCATCGAAATGTTTTAGTAGATGAAGGGATTTTCTAGTCTCTCCAAGCATAGATATAGAGTCTATAACAGTTTCTTTATCTAAACATTTAAATTCTTTAAATTTTGATGGTGTTATTACTGCTATCATTTGATGCTTTTATTTTTTCAGGTTTAATAATTTCAATTCTTCTTTGATTATATAAATCATTGAAAGAATAATGACCACCCACAGTTCTTAATGTAGGTGTTGTTTCAAATATAGGGAATCCTTTAATAGGTTTTCCAAAAATTAATTCTTTTAAAAGTTTCATATTTTTGTATTTGTTTTAAAAACTTACAAAACCCCTCTCATGTTAGGGTTTATCTTTTAAATCTTTCCTACTACTATGGCTACAATTTTAGATAAATAAGAAAACTCTTTGAATATAACGAGTTGTTTATTTATTTAACATGAGGTTGTAAAAGCAGTAGGAGAGCTCAATAATTAAAAGAAGATTGTTTTGTAAATTATACACTCTTTATTAAACTTAGTTACTGGTTAATCAATAAAAAATACTGATTAATTTTCTTAGATAAGAAAAACAAGAGTGTAATATTGTTTAATTTTATTTTTTAAATTTGAATATATCCCAGAAACTTCTGGATTTTAATTTACGAATTTCTGAATCTTTAATATTGATAAGGGTTTGTAACTGTAATATTGTATTTTCCTTTTTCTCAAGCCTATGTGTTAAGTCATTAAGTTTATAAATATAATTACTTTTAATATCATCAGAAGCTTTTACCAATTGCTTTTTTATTTCTTCATCAGAAGAAAAAAACTTAAAAGTATCAGCACAGGTATAACCATGTCTATTGATTACCTGCATACAAAAACCTTTATCTAGAACTATTTTTTTAAATTCTTGTAATTCTAAATATTCTTTTATACCAATTGTTGCTGTGTTCATTTTTATATTATTTATTATTTAATCTTTTCCAAATATGCTTACAAATAAAGCTATTGCTCCTAAAAATACCCATCCATAGCTAAATAAAATACAAGCTATTGTAAATCTAGGAAACCTTACAATCCCTAAAAAAATTAACAGTCCTATGAAAAATGTTCCCATTTAATAAAGTTTTATTATTTTTAAACTAACACATTTAGCACAAAAGGTGTATGAGATGTAGGGTATATCACTAGGTACTATTACTTTTTTTAAAGAAGTACACTCTGTTAAAAAATCAAAACCTATTCTTTTAACACTTTTAGGAATAGTAATTTCTTGTAAGTTAGGACAGTTACAACAAAAACCGTGTTTTATATATTCAACATTTTTAGAAATATTTATTTTTTCTAAAGAATTACATCTATTTGCAAAATAACTTCCTATCTCTATAAGACTTTCAGGAAGTATTATTTGTTTAATTAAGTTTTCTCTATAACAAACCCATCTATCTATAGATATTACACCTTCAGGAATTGTAAGAACTCCGTTAACTATGTCTTTAGACTCTACCGATAAGAGTTTACCTTTAAGTATTAGCATTTTAATATATTATTATTTTTTTCAAATTAGGACAATGTAATGCAAAACCCTCGCCTACATGTACCATATCATCAGGGATAATAATAGTTTCTAGAGAACAAGACAGGTAGAAGAAATAGTTTCCTATATGAGTCACACTTTTAGGAACAGTTACTTCTTTTATAGCGTTACAATTGTAAGCAAACCAGCTATCTACAGCTATAACACCTTTAGGTATAAAAAGTTTTTCATTAAAAGTATCTATTCTTTCTATAGATTTAGCTACAATACCATTAATTATTTCCATAATATTAAATTTGCTGGCTTACGAGAATCGAACTCGTGAAACACCTTTGGACAGTGTTAACCGTTAGCCTAATCACCACCGCTACTTTGTTTTTCACGGATTTAAAGGGGCACATTGTGCCAATATATTTTATTCAATAAGTTCTTTTATGT
>Ga0116158_10004476_pt1 | contig 11953 bp, 6 predicted proteins | sample AD_UKC052_MetaG_FD_89883 | JGI IMG/M metagenome (GOLD analysis project Ga0116158, IMG submission 89883) | Active sludge microbial communities of municipal wastewater-treating anaerobic digesters from USA - AD_UKC052_MetaG | ecosystem: Engineered > Bioreactor > Anaerobic > Digestate | place: USA... | reverse complement strand
GTGGAAGCCGAAGGTTTCCGGGTGGAAAAAGCCGAAACCCTGCGTTTTACCCGCCTCGAAACCGTGGAAAATATCCTCGAAAACCGCTGGCTGCTCAAACCCGTTTTCGAATACGACGGCGCCGAATTTCAATGGGGCGAGCGCCGCGACCGCGTTACCTCACTCGATATCCCGGAACTCGACCAGGGCGAAATTGCCGTGCATCTCGTTTGCCGCGATGGCGAAAAAGAAACGCAACGCATTGACTTTCTGAAAGATAAGGGCTTGTCGGAAGAAGGCCGTGCCATGAGTATCGTCACGGACGGACTGGGTAAATACGCCGGTTTACAGGGATTGTTACAATGGCTGGGCAGTCACCGCAGCCTGCTGGAGGAAGAGGGTTTCCGCGTCCTTGCGCCACAGGCCGACGGGCGCACCCTTGCCCTGGGCGCCTGCGATATTGTGGTGAATTCGCAAGCCGCAGGCGACTGGTTCGACGTGCAGGGCCACGTGGTGGTAGGCGAATTCCGTTTCCCTTTCCAGAAATTGCTGCCCTGTCTGCGCCGCGCCGATCCGTTTTTTGAACTGCCTGACGGTACGTTTTTTCTGATTCCGGAAGAGTGGTTTGCCCGCTTTGCCGACCTGGCCGGAGTGCTACAGGAACAGGGCGATATTTTGCGCCTGCCCAAATCACTGTACACCGTGCTGCAAGGCTCCGACTCCGAAGCGGAACCGGAAAAATTTCCCGTTATTCATCCGGAATCGGTTGATTATCAACCATCCGACGACCTGAAAGCCACCTTGCGTCCGTACCAGTTGCTGGGTGTAAAATGGCTGGTCGGGCATTACCGGCACGGCTTCGGCGCCTGCCTGGCCGACGATATGGGCCTCGGTAAAACCCTTCAAACCATCGCCTTGCTGCTGCATGCCAAGGAAAATAAAGGTGTTGCTGCAAATGCCGCGCCGGCGCCCGGAGCCGCCCAACTCGACCTGTTCGCCACCTACCGCGCCGAACTGCGCCCGCTCAACGCCCTGCTGCTCCTGCCTGCCTCGCTGGTGTTCAACTGGCAGAAAGAACTCGCACGTTTCGCGCCGTCGCTGTTTACCTATGCGCACATGGGCCCGAAACGCCTGCGCGACGCCCGCGCACTGGGTGGACACGACGTGGTGCTGACCACTTACCACACGGCCCGGCAGGATCTGGATTTACTGGAAAAGGTCAACTGGCATTTTATCGTGCTCGACGAAAGCCAGCAGATCAAAAATCGCGATTCCGAAATTTCCAAAATGGCGCGCAGTCTGCATGCCGACTGCCGGATTTCGCTTTCGGGAACACCTATAGAAAACTCGCTGGCCGATTTGTGGACACAAATGGAGTTTATCAACCCCGCCACGCTGGGCAGTTACCGGCAATTCCGCGAGCAGTTTCAGACGCCGATTGAAAAACAGGGCGATGAAAAAGCCAAATCGCGCCTGTTCAGCCGGGTGCAGCCGTTTTTCCTGCGCAGAACGAAGGAAGAAGTGGCGCCCGACCTGCCCGAACTGACTACGCAGATTTTTTACTCCGAAATGTCGGCCGACCAGAAGAAATACTACGAGCAGGTGAAATCGGCCATGCGCAACCAGATTTTATCCCTGTTCGACGACCCGAAAACACGTTTGCAGGCCTTGCAGGCGCTTACCCGTCTGCGCCAGATCGCCAATCATCCCCGATTGGCCGACCCGGAATACGCCGGCTCCAGCGCCAAAATGGACGACGTGCTGGCGCAGTGGGATGTCGTGCGCCGCGCGGGACATAAAGTGTTGTTTTTCAGTTCCTACGTGCAACATTTACAACTCTACCGCTCCGTTTGGGAAAAAGAAAAGTACCCGTACGCCTGGCTCACCGGCGAAGTCGCCCAGGCAGACCGGGGTGCGGCCGTGCAGCGTTTTCAGTCGGACCCCGACGTGCAGGCGTTTTTTATGACCCTCGGCGCCGGCGGCGTGGGTTTAAACCTTACGGCAGCGGATTACGTTTTCCTGCTCGACCCCTGGTGGAATCCGGCAAAGGAAGACCAGGCCATCGCCCGCGCACATCGCATTGGTCGACTGCACCCGGTGACCGCACTTCGATTTATCAGCCGCGGTACGATCGAAGAAAAAATCATACAATTGCAGGAGCGGAAACGGGCGCTGGGCAAGGATTTGTTTGGCGGCGCCGACGCGGAGTTTCCGCATTTGGACCGGGAGGATCTGGAAATGCTGTTGCAGGATTAACACGTACCACCGAACCCCCGTTCGGTGCAATAACGGGCGTACCACCGAACCCCCGTTCGGTGAAATTGCGGGCGGATTTACACCCGGCCGGTCACATTCCACCCCGGCCGGTGGCTGGGGCTGATGCTTGCGCCCTTTCAGGGCTGTGTAGTGCGATTTATTTAAACCATGACATATGTATTTGAAAGTCAGTCTTTTATCGTTTTTGTTTGCAGGGCTTTTGGCGTTTGCATCCTGCGGCCCTGATCCCTCACCCAATAATGGGAAACCATCCGCCACCACCGCTCCGAATGCTGCGAGAGACAATACCGCCGCTCCCGGTTCGTCTGCGGTGCCCGAGCCGCCATTCGTCAAGGAAGGCGAACTGGCCTTACTCGATCCTTCGGGTAAAAAAGTGGTGTTGAAACTCGACATCGAAATAGCGGAGGTGCCGGAAGAGCGCCAGCAAGGGCTCATGTACCGTAAAAGTATGTCTGACAAACAGGGCATGCTCTTCCTGTTCGAATACCCCGAAGAGCAAAGTTTCTGGATGCGCAACACGTATATCCCGCTGGATATCATTTATATCAGCGACAAAATGGAAATCGTTTCCATTCAGAAAAATGCCGCGCCGCAGAATGATAACCCCCTGCCTTCCGGCAAGCCTGCGCAGTACGTTCTGGAGATAAATGGCGGACTGAGCGATAAACTGGGCCTGAAACCGGGTTATAAAGCGGCCTGGCAGGACTATGTGAACAGCCGGGAAGTAGGAGGATATAACAGTTTGTGACCGGGATGACCACGGTCATTTTCCCGCATTACAGGTAATCATCGTTCATCACGGCGCCGGAGTTGATTTTTGCAGGCAAAAGCCGTTCACATGAAATCGCTCCGAATTTTACTGGCCGTTTTTCTGCTTGTTACAGCAAGTGGGCTCTACGCGCAACAACGGAACCGGGAATTTCTGCTCTCTAAAGAATACGCCGCCGGAAACAAACCCCGACCGTATGCTGCTTTCGTGCACCAGCACCAGAATTTTTTTGGTGAGGCATTCTCTTTTCAGGCAATCGAGGCAGGTGTCCTGTTTCCGCGCGGAATGTTTTTGAATGCTTCGGGTGCGTTTTTCGCCTCCAATTTACACATCGATTTGCAAGGGGAGCCGATGTATGTGAGTATAAAACAAGTCACTGCCGGTGCAGGCCGGGTGTTTTGGGAAAACAAAAAAGTACACCCGGGCGCATTGTTGAACGCGGGTTGTTTTTCCCTCCACGCCGACAAAACCGATGTGTCCGTCTTTAAAAAAACGGATGCTTCCCTGCTGGTGCACGGCTGGACCTGCGCGCCACAAATTTTTGCCGAATTCAATGTCGTGAAATGGATGAAGTTCCGGCCGGGTATCGCCTGGAATTTCTATGGTTTTGAAAATACATCCCGTATCCGGAAAAGCGACTTGCAGAACGGCTCTGTCAATTTTGCCTTTATATTTGGTAAATTCAATTGACGTTACCTGCTTTTCTGCACACAGGTGTGCTTTCAATGGCACTTGAAATAATCGAACGGCTCCAGGCAATCCAGGCATCTGAACAAGGATTTGCAGGCCGTAGAGCCGAACTGCGAGAGCATTTCCGTGCGGGTGGAATGACAGAACGGACATTCCAGTGCCCGTTGTTCTCCTGTAAGGGCTTTTTTGTCCATGCTTGCTTCGGCGGGTGGCGCGATACCGAATTCGGTAAGTTTGCGGCGACCTTCGGCGCTGAGCCAGTCGGTGGTCCAGGCCGGACTGAGCACCGTAGTGATTTTTACTTTGTCGAACCCCGCTTCCTGCAAAGCAGCGCGCAGATTGATCTCGATGGTGTGCATGGCCGGACAACCGCTGTAGGTGGGCGTAATGACCACTTCCACAGTGCCGTCGTCGTGGCGAAGGACGTTTCGGATAATGCCCAGGTCGCGTACGGTGAGCACCGGAATTTCCGGGTCGCAGACGGTGTCGAGCGAGCGGTTTATTTTATCAATATCCTGAATTTCAGGCATTTGGGTGTGGATTTGAACATAAAATTAAGCGATTTTCAGGAGTTAGAAATGTTTATTTAACCACAAGGGGCACGAAGGGTTTGCACAAGGTTCACAAAGAAATGGTAACATCCTATTGTGAACCTTGTGCAAACCCTTCGTGCCCCTTGTGGTTAAATTTTACCCAATAAAAAAAATAGCCAAAGGGTTTTACACCCTCTGGCTCTGACATTTCACAAGATTATTACGAAGATTGAAACGATGCGGCAGGAAAGTGGATTCGCCGGCTGCTGATAGCCAAAAAGCAGGAAGCAATTCCACGGCGCCGCACGTAATATTTTTTATCCTTTTATGAAGCGGGGTGGTTGCAGGCGCCCGACTTTTCGAAGCGCCTGCTACCCGCTGTTTCGCACCCCAGTGTCCCTTCAACAGTTTGAAAGAAGCACATCGGCGGAGGGCGAAGACTTATAAAGGAGCAACTATTTAATTTGAATCATTTTGCGTGTCGCACTGTCCTTATCCGTTTTCAGGGTGTAGTACAGTACTCCGTTGACATTTACCATGGAGCGTTCGACCGGGAACGTATTGTATCCTTTCGGGAAATTGCCGCGTTGTATGTAAATCAGGTGGCCCGCTTCGTCGTAAACACTCAGGGTAGCCTGCGTTTCTTCCGGCAGGTGGAACCCGATGAACGTGCTGTTGATGAACGGATTCGGTATGTTCTGGTACAGTTCGAAACCTACGCCGGTGACGGTAGCGCCGTCTTTGCCCTGGAATCGGAATGCGATGTCCAGTTTTTCACCCTCGGCGTTATATGCTTCCGCTTTGGTGATGCGGCTGGAAACGCCCAGCATTTTGCTGATCTCGCCCGATTTTTTCGCTCTGAAACGCAGCGAGAAGCGTCCTTCTTCCTTGCCGTCCCAACTGGTCGTCAGGGCATTGTTTTCGGCAAATACGGCGAAGTTGTCGCTTTTCATGCCTTCACCCGGTTTCAGGTCGACCAGTTCCAGGTCGTTGAAATTCATGGTGAACTGGTATCCCTGTACAGTCTGGTCGGCGGTGAATGTAACTTCGAACGTTTCGCCCGCTTTCACGGTGCCGTCATTGTGCTGGGTTGCCGGCGCATCCACGTCGAAGATCAGGGTGTTCACACTGCGTTCGTCCGAACTCATCAGCGAGTTGGCGATGACAGAGTTGTTCACGTCGCCGATTTTGATGGCCACCATGCTGTTGTTCTGAAGACCTTGCACATCCGATACCGTTTTGTTTTCCGGGAAAACAGACTGGAACGGATTGGCCGGATTGTCGAACTGGTAATCGCGGTCGACAAAGCGCCAGGAGGTGTTGTTCGGCAAATCTTCGTAAATACCCAGGATCAGTTTGCGCAGTTCCACGATATCGTATGTCGTGATGCTGCCGGAGCGGTTGGCGTCGGCGGCAATCATCCGGTACGGTGTGTTCAGCGGTTCGAGGCCCAGGATATGCTTGTTAATCAGCACGAGGTCGTACGTGGTCACACCGTTCAGCGGGTTGTTGTCCTTGGTCGGCGTCAGGGTGTAGTCCGACAGGGCCGGGATGGCTTCCGGGAACTGGAAGTGCCCCTGCTGGTCGGTCATCACGAACTGGTTGAAGGCGGTACCGTTGGGCGATTGTCCGGCCAGTTCCACGTCGCACTCTTCCAGCCCGTAGTCCATTTCCGTTTGCATGACGCCCGCTACGGTTGCCTGTGTCTGGGCGCCGCCGCAGTTGTTCAGCGGGTCCTGGATGGTAATGGTAGCGCTGCAATAGTCGGCATTGCCGGCCTGGTCCATAGCCCATAATTGTATGACCTGCGGACCTACGTCATTGCAATCGAACACCAGACTGATGACCGGCTGACCATTGTTGTCGAGCGGGAATTGTGCCGGACCGCCGTTGACCTGGATTCCGAACGAAAGGTAGTCTTCCGGTGTGCAGTTGTCTTCGGATTGCAACAGGAAGTCGCTCGCAAACAATGTTACCATGCCCGTGGGCATCAGCGTTACGCCCCAGCCGCCCTGGCAGAAGATGGTCGGCGGTTTGCAGTCGCGCACTACGAAGGTGTATTCGCACACACTTTCATTTCCGCAGCCGTCTTCCACGATCCACTTGATTTTGTGGGTGCCGTGCGGCAGTTCCGGCAGCACGAAGTTGCCGGGCGATGCGATGGTGTTCCAGCGGACGGCTGCCGTGACGCTGCCGTTCACGACCGAGGTCTGGAGCGCGAAGCGGTATTTCTGGTTAACGCCTACTGCACGTTCGTCGAAGGTACGCACCGTGCCGCCGGTAAAGTTCTGAGTATTGGCGTTGTTGTATCTGATCGTGCCTTCCTGCGGAACGTTGGTGCTGCTGACCACCGATTCCATGGTGCCGTCGCCGTCGAGGTCGAGGAACAGCAGGTATCGAACGTTCAGGTTCGTGCCGGAGCACAGGTCGGCTGCACTGATGTTCAGGTCGGCTGGAGCCTCGCAGAGGTCGTGCGTTTCATTGTGCGTATCGAACCAGTAGGGCTCGTTCCATAATTGCACATTGTTGGTCGTGTTATCGCAAACGGTATCCGGAGACACAGGGCAAATCATCACAGGCGGTTGATTATCAATGATTTTGATAATCTGTTTGTACTTGTAGCATGCCGTGGCGGAATTCCAGAAAGTGCTGTAATCGGTAGGCAACTGGTCCGTGGAATTGATCTTCACGTTCGAAGATGTCCATGGAGCCGGTGTGCCGGGAGCCGATACGGTTGGTCCGACCAGGTTCTGTGCCGCATCCGGTGTGGCGCTGGGCGTCGGGTTAGGCACCAGTGTACAGAGGCTTTGCGGCGTATAACTACACCAGTTGATGACCGTCCAGGTGCGCTCGATTTTGTAACATGCATCGGGCACTACGGTAAATATCTGGTCCTGGTATGCTACGCCGAGCAGTTCGCAGTCTTCACCGCAGAACGTCGGTTCGCCGTAAATACCGTTGCCGTTGCAACTGTTGATGACGACGTCGTTCGGGAATTTTACCCCGAATTTCTGGTCGTACGTCACCGTTACCTTTTGTGTGCAACTGCTGCTGAAGCCGTGGCAGTCGTAACTGCGGAACGTGCGGGTAATGATGCCGCGGTTGCAGGTCGTGTCGAACTGGCTGTAATTCGCCGAGTGCGTGAGGCCTTTCTGGCCCTGGTAGACTCTTGTCGAATCGAGGCAGCAGTTGTCGTATACCGTTGCATGGCCATAAGCCCACAGCGACGGATCGAAGTTTTCACAACTGACCGTTACGTTCAGCGGTGGTTCGCAAATCGGTTTTATTTTATCTTGTACCTCTACCTGTACCGTACACTCGTTGAAAATAGGTGTGCCATCGGGGTAGTGGCTTATGTTGCCCTGTGCATCGAGTTGGTATACGCGCAGGATAATGTCCTGAACGGTTCCGACTTCGCAGCAGTAGAACTTGATCGAATCGTTTTCGGCCGTGGCAATGTCGTATTCACATTCGTTCAGGCCGGTTATGCAACTGCTGTATGGCGCTACACGGCGTGCCGTGAAACTGATTCCTGCGCAGTTGTCGTAAGACCCCTGGTTGAAATTAGCGGCAGGAATAACCGCTACGCCGGCAAATTCGCACCCGTTCGTGAGCGTATAGCAGTCAGACGGATCGTCGATACCCACCGCTACTATTGTAAATTGTGTGCACGAAGCGATCGGCGGCGAATAGTCGTTTACCGTAAGTTCGAAAGAGCAGGTGCTTTGATTTCCACAATTGTCTATGGCCGTATAGGTAATATAGTGTGTGCCAACAGGCAGGCAGGGGGTATTGCCCAGTACAGCAAGCGTATCGCGGTCGCCGGTGTTGTTGCCGGGGAAACTTGTTAGCGTACCGCTCAACACAACGGTGTTTACAATATTTAGTGTGGCAGGATCCACAATCTCTATTTCCGCTTTGATACTGGAAATGCTGGAGCATCCGTCGTCCACGATCACGTCGGGCAGGTTGATGGTAGCACAGCAGGAGAACGGGTCGGTCGTGACCGATATATCTGCCGGACAATCGATGGTCGGTCCGGTGACGTCACGTACCCGGATGTATTGCTGGTGTGTAATGATGTTGTTGGAGCAAACGTCCGTCGCCGTCCAGGTACGGGTAATATTGTACGATCCGTCGCACAGTTTTACCACTACGTCTATGTGCTGGAAAGTTGCCAGATTGCCTGCGGGGAGGTTGAAAATGGTCGGGTTTCCCTGCAAACCCTGGCTTTCTATCCATTCCGGGGTGGGGTAGGCGCCTGTGGTGCAACTGAATGCGGGTTCGTCGAAATCGTCGTAGTTGGGCGGGAACATGTAGTCTTCCGAAGTAGGCCGCAGCAGGTTGATCGTTTGAATACACGTAGCCGAATTGCCGCTTTGGTCGACGGCCTGCCAGGTGCGCATTACGATGGCGGACAGGCCTGTTTCGCACAGTTGCGGGGTCGACCAGTCAGTGTAACTCAGTGTTACGTCGCTGCAATAGTCGATCAGGCCGGCCGGCGCCAGGTATTTGTTGTTGGGCAGAGCCACCAGCGGCGGCAACGACAGGTCGTTGGGGAAGCCGACCGTGAAATTGCCGTTCATCCGTACAAACAGGTCTACTTTTTCAATTTTCGAAATATCGCTACCGGCATTGATGTCGGTTACACGAACGATCCAGGTGCCATTCACTGCCTGTCCGTCGAAACTGCCGAAAGAACCGACAGCATTCGGGATTCTGACTTTCTGGTTGGTTGTCAGCGCCGGGCAGGTCATGGTATTGGGGCCTTCGTCGTCGAAACGCGCCCAGATCGGGCTCGAACCGCATCCGCTCAGGTGATCCCATACTTTTACGATGGTGCCCGCCGGGCTTTGTACTTCGATGTCGAGGTTGCCGAAGAACGCGTCCTGAGAAATTTTCAGGCCCAGGTCCACGTCGGTTACGGTAGCGCCATTGGGTCCGGAAACCGGAATGTTAAACGTACGCGTCTGGAAATCCACCACGTTCACGGGCAGGCCCGGAGCGGGAAATTTGATGGTTGCTTCCGTTTCCTGCGCAAAGGTTGGCAGCAACGGATAGTTGGCGGGTACTGTCAGGGTGTTGCATTCCAGCACGGGCGGAATATTGTCCATGATTTTGACATCGCCATAGCATTTGTTCGTCGTAATGGGGTCGGTTACCCGTACCCGGTAGGTTTTGCCGATATCAGCGGCGCCTACGATGGCAGGCACCCAGGGGCCGTTGCCGAAAGGAGGTACTTTGTCCAGTTCTACAATATAATTATCATAGCAGCCATACGGGCCGCCTTCGAGTACCTGGTCGGCCAGTATTTCGTCCATACAACCTTCTCCCAGCGCCACGTGCACCAGGTCGTTGCAGATCAGTCCGCTGATCGGGGCGCCAAATGGCGCCACGGTAACTTTGAAAGAACAATCCGTCGGATTGTTATGTACGTCGACGCAGTGGAAACTATTGATCGTTTCACCGACATGATACGGCTCGTTCGACGCCAGGCCGGACATGAGCTGTGGTGCGCTGGTAACTTCCTTGAAATAACCGACAGAACCGTTGTAGGAGCGGTCGTTGAAGGTCGTGCCGAATGCATATTGTTTGGCTACACCCGGATTGGAGGAAACGCGCAGGGTACCGTCGTCGGTCTGGCGGTTACCTTCCGTATAGTTGACAGGTGCGCCGCTGGTGCTGGTGAGGTAAATACCTTTCGACTGACCGGGTGTCAGAACGATGCTGAATCCGTTGATCGGAGTTCCGACGCCGGGTGTGGAAGAACTTACCGTGTGGGTGCCTGCCAGGGTCCATGCGCCCGGGTTGGTGGCATTCCCCTGCCAGGAGGCAGCAGCGGTCGTGTAATACACTTCCATTTGCCAGGTACCTACATTCAACGATGGTGAAAAACTGGTAATTGTCAGCGGCGTGTTGCCGAGGTTTTTCACGTCGAACATCACACCTGCCTGCGAGTTGTTGAAATCGATCGGGTGCGATACGGTACCGCTGGCCGTGAACGGACAGTTGTCGGTGCACGTGATGGAGTAACTGTAGTTGATCGTGCATTCGCCGGGTTCGAGCGTGAGGGTCACGTCGCCGGGGCAGTTCATGGTAGGGCTGGTATTGTCCGTTACCGTAATGACTTGATTATCATAGGTAATTACGCCGCCGCCGCAAGGGTCGACGAGTTCCCAGGCAATAACGTTCGTACCGACAGGCGTCGGAATAGTCGTAAAGCCCGAGTTGGGTACGACGGTTGCAGCGCCGCCGTTGATGCGGTACTGTAGTTGATAACCGGTATTGCAGCCTCCCGGGGAGAACGTAGGCAATTCGGTGGTTACGTTGGCAAAACAACTGGTGTTGCCGGGTCCGGTGAAGGCGCTCAGGTTGCCGGGCGCATCCATGGTGCAGGCTATTTTAGGTACCTGACGCACGATAGCCGACCAGCCAGGAAACTGGGTGGAGGCATCGGAACGCAATTGAAAAGTGAGCGCTTCAGTGGCATTGGCGCCTACGGCTGCGGCACCCGTATTCGCCGTAATGGTGCCGGGTGTGGTGGGCCAGAACCCGTTCGGGTACAGGTTCAAATTGCCAGTGCCGGGTCCGTTCACCTGATTGGTGCCGGCCACGTCGCTGTTGAAAATATAAAAAGCGTCCCAACCCTCTACAGAAAAGGATGTGAACGACACCTGAATGCGGTGCGTTGCCGGGTTGGAAGGCAGAAATGTCACGTTTGCATTGGCGCTGCTGTTATAAGCGCCTGCCTGACCACCGCTGTCGTAGAAATTGAAATAACAGGTGGCAGGAGGATTCAGGGTGAACGGGCTGCCTGCGGTAGCGCCGTTAGTAGCCATAGTTACATTTGTCTGGGCGTGTATTTGAATTCCTACCCACACTGACGCAATGGCTAACATTAGATATTTCTTATAGAAGTTGCTCTTTTTCATAAGAGGATGATTGTTAAAAGTAAAAAAGTTGGGATTATCCAGGGAAAAGCAGCGCTTTCCGAGGGGAGTTGCCCGACCATAGCTTCTTCGGCATCTCCTTTAAAAGTGTATAAGTATCCTTGCTGGTAATGGATTAAAGATTAGTTCGTAAGGGTCACTCTGGCTTCTTCCTTCAGTGCGCGGAGTACGATTTTGGAAGTGTAGGTCGCTTCTTTGGAAAAACCCAGGGTGGCAGCGGCCGGGAGGCTGAGTTCGAGCGACTCGGCCACCGTGGCGCCACGGGCCAGTTCCTGAATAATAGCTTTGAAATAAGCCACCCTGCGGATCGTGTTGTCATACAAGGGAGTGCCTTCCGTTATACCCGGAATTTGCTGATTCAGCATTTCCACCTGGCTTTTCAGCAAGGCAATGGCTTCCGGTGCTGATTTCCAGGCATAGGACTGCGCCTGCGGCTCAGTGCCCGGCGCCTGTGCGTAGCTTCGGTTGGCTAATAGCAGCATGCCTGCCAAAAGGATGGCAAAGCGAAACGACAACAACCGATGACAGCCGTTTTGATACATTTTTTTCATGAGAAAAATGTGTTTAGTGAATGAAATCGTTACATTAGGACATCTTCGGTGATGGTATAACCGCAACCGAACAAGCCCTGTGAGGGGGATGATGATTTGGATTTTTCGAAGCGGGATAACCCCGTATTTTGATTGCCGTTACTGGTGGCAATGGAATTTTTCTTTGACTTTTTCATAAGATTATTGGTTGATTATCAATGAATT
>Ga0116158_10004472_pt1 | contig 11958 bp, 9 predicted proteins | sample AD_UKC052_MetaG_FD_89883 | JGI IMG/M metagenome (GOLD analysis project Ga0116158, IMG submission 89883) | Active sludge microbial communities of municipal wastewater-treating anaerobic digesters from USA - AD_UKC052_MetaG | ecosystem: Engineered > Bioreactor > Anaerobic > Digestate | place: USA... | reverse complement strand
GACTACGAGACCGGCCTGGCCTGGGCCCGCTACCGCGTCGAGGTGATCGGCGGCGCCGACGCGGCGGCCGCGGCGCGGCGCGAGCGACAGGTCGCGACGCTGGCGACGCTCGGCACCCGACCGTGGCCGCGGGCGCTGGTCGCGCTCGCGCTCCTGTGCATCGCCGATCGCGACGCCGACAGCGCGCGCTGGCACCTGCGCGAGGTGCTGACGATCGATCCCGCGTCGCCGGCGGCGCGGCAGCTGATGACGCGCCTCGGCGGGTGACGCGCTACCGGCCGTCGTGGCCGCTGCGCCAGGTCTCGATCAGCAGATCGAGCAGCTGCTCGTCGACGACCGCGAGCCACGCGACCGCGGCGATGGCGACGACCACCGCGGCGACGAAGCCGAGCGCGGCCCACCACCGCGGCCGCGCCCAGGCCCGCGCGACGGCGCCGGCGCCCCACGCCACCAGCACCGCGCCGATCGCGACGTCGCGCACCGCGCGGGCGGCCAGCGGGTTGCCGCCGTGGGCAACCAGGGCGATCCCCGCGGCCACCGGCACCAGGTACACGACCTCGATCGGCGGCGGCCACATCGCGCGCCCGGCGCCGCGCCACGAGCCGCGGGCGCGGCGCAGCACGACGAGGGTGACCGCGGCCAGGACGAGCAAGGCCGCCGCCGCCACCCAGCGCAGCGCCGCGCGCTGCTGGCGCCAGCGCAGCTCGTCGATCAGCTCGGCGCGCGCCGACGCCGCCGTGGCGTCGGGCGGCACCAGCGCCTCGGCCCGCGCCAGGCCCGCGGCCACCGCGCCGCGATCCGCGTCGAGGCGCGCCCACGCCAGCTCGGCGCGGAACCGCTCGCGGGGCCCGGGCGCCGCCGCCACCGCGCGCGCGATCCAGGTCGCGGCCAGGCGGTGCTCGGCGATCCGCGCCCACGCCTCGGCCAGCCACTGCGCGGCGGTGAACCACCGCGGATAGTCGAGGTGCGCGTCGAGCAGCGCGCCGAGCTCGCGCAGCGCGACGTGCGGATCTTCGGCGCCGGCCGCCTCGCGCAGCAGGCGCTCGTGGGTCGCCGCCACCGCGTCGAACCGACCGTCGCTGCCGCCGGCGGCGACGAGGGCGTCGAGGCGGGCCTGGGCCCGACGCGCCAGGCGACCATCGCCGTGCTCGCGCACGATGCGGCCCCACAGCGCCCGGGCGTCGGCCAGGGCGCCGGCTTGCTCGGCCAGCGCCGCGGCCTCGGCCAGCGCGTCGTCGGCCCAGCGCCCGGTGGGCGCGCGCGCGGCCAGCGCCTCGAACGACGCCCGGGCGCCGACCGCGTCGCCCTGCGCGACCTGCTGCGCCGCGGCGGTGAACGCGGCCTCGTCGCTGGCGTCGTCGGCGCGCGCGACGCCGTGGCCCGCGATCGCGAGCCCCAGCGCGATCACGACGGCGTATCGCGCGATCATCACGGTCGCGTGATGGTAAACGCGTCGACCGGGGCGCCGGTGTGATCGAACGCCTCGAACTCGACGCGATTGGCGCGGATCCGGCTCACGGTCGCCGAGTGCAGCGACGCCGAGGTCTCGGTCCAGAAGTCGGTGCCGTTGCCGTAGAGCTCGGCGCCGGCGCCGCCCGACACGACGTAGATGGTGCCGTCGGCCGGGGTCGCCTGCACGGTGTTGGCGCGCATCGGCTTGGTGCGCTCGTAGTCGTGATCGTGGCCGGCCAGCACCAGATCGACGCCGGCGGCGTCGAAGATCGGCGCCCAGGTGTCGCGCAGCGTGGTGTCGGAGCCGTGGCGCGTCGACGCCGAGTACAGCGGCCGGTGGTGGTTGACGATGAGCCAGGGCGCGGTGGCGGCGGCGAGGTCGGCCTGCAGGAACGCCGGGATGGTCGAGGTGAGATCGGCGAGCTGCTCGGGGGTGTCGTTCACCACCACGAGGTGCGCGGCGCCGTAGTCGAAGCTGAAGTTCTCCTCGTTGCCCGGCATCGCGAACTGCGCGTAGTAGTTCGGCGCGTTGATGTCGTGGTTGCCGTGGACCGACACCACCGGCACCGACGTGAACAGCGGCTCGCCGGCGGTGAAGAACTCGTCCCACTCGCGCTGGAGCTGGCCGAGGGTCACCGCGTCGCCGGAGAACACGATGACGTCGGGCGTCCGCGCCACCAGCTGGGTCACGATCTGCGCCCACACGTCGTAGCCGTCGCGGCTGTCGCCGACCGCGGCCAGGGTGATCTCGGCGTCGGGGGTGAGCGCGAGATCCGGCGCGGTGCGGAAGCTGTAGACCGGCGCGGTGACGCCGGGCGCCGACTCGATCTGGTAGCTGTACGCGGTGTCGGCGGTGAGGCCGCACAGGTGCGCCTCGTGCATGCGCACCGCCTCGCCGTTGCCGAACTCGGCGAGGTACGTGAACGTGAACGCGGGCGCGGTGCGATCGAGCGCCGCGCCGACGCCGTAGCGGACCTGGCCGGTGGTGGTGACGTCGTCGCCGGTGCGCCACGACACCACGATGGAGGTGCGCGGGTCGCCGACCAGACCGAGATGGATCTGCTCCGCGGTGGGGTCGACGCCGACCACGGTGCCGGGCAACGCCGGCGCCTCGGCGCCGACCCGGGTCACCAGCGGCGCCGCGCACCCCGGCGGCACCGCCGAGCCTCCCAGGCGATCGACGTCGGGCGTCGAGGTCGGCGGGTTGCCGGCGACACAGGCGGTGACGAGGACGAGAGAGAGGACGAGCGTGCGCATCATTCGATCCGGACCGTGGCCTGCACCAGCAGGGTGTCGTTGGCGTAGCGCGCATCGCTGCGCATGGCGTCGCGATCTTCGATCTCGACGATGTGCGAGCCGGTGGCCTGCAGCTTGAGGTCGTGGCCGTCGAGGTACCACGACGCGCCCGCGGTGAAGTAGCGCAGCGACTGGTCGGGGTCGCCGCGTCGCACGATGGGCACCGCGTCGTTGCGATCGATCTCCTCGAACCGCACCGCCACCTCGACGTCGCCGGGCGCGGCGACCGGCAAGAGGTAGCCGAGCTGCGCCACCAGGCCGTTGGCGCGGAAGTCAGGCGGTCGACCGCGTCGAAGTCGTGGGTGACCTGGAGGTACTCGACCGAGGCCGACGCGCCGTGCCACGCCGCCGCCACGTCGACGCCGAGGGTGACCTGGGTCTCGAGGCCGTCGCCGACGTCGCGCTGCTGCCGCGCCGCCGAGGCGCCCAGCCACGCGGTGGGCTCGGCCAGCGCGCTCTCGGCGAGGGTCGCGCCGCGGCCGAGCGCGCGCAGCTCGAAGCGCCCGGCCCACAGGTAGCGCTGGTCGACGTTGCCGCTCTGGTTGGGGCCCTCGCCGTTCCACAGCCCGCCCGACAGCCGCACCCACGGCGCCTCGGGCACGACGAGCGTCACCATCGCGCCGATCTGCCGGTCGGGCGCCAGGCCGGCGAGCTCGGCCTTCTCGACGAAGCCGAGCCGGCTGTCCGACAGGAGCGTCTGCCGCGACACCGGGACCTTGAACTGCCCGGCGTCGACGCGCCAGCCGCCGTCACCGAGGAGACAGCCGCTGACCGCGACCGCGGCGTCGAGCAAGCGCGGCTCCGGCGTGAGCTCGGCCTCGACCGCGACGTCGATCGTCACGCGATGCAGCGTGCGGGTCGCGGCGCCGATCAGGCGCGCGCGCCGGACCCGGAAGCCGTCCTCGTCGAAGGGCGCCACCGCATCGTCCTCGCGCAGGCGGAGCTGCGGCTGCAGGTAGCCGCCGCCGTGCAGCGTGAAGCCGGCGACGGTCGACGCCGCGGGCTCGGCGCGCGCCGCCGACGGCGCCGCCGCGATCGCGACCAGCGTCCCCACGATCGACAGCCGGCGGGCGCGCACACCCGACCATCGCGCAGGTGCGCGGGCGCGACCGTCGCGGCTGGGTGACGACGTGGCGACGGCGCCGCGACGCGCTACAGCCGCGGGCCGCACGCGCCGGTGTTGCAGTCGCACGACGTCGGCTGGCCCCCGACCTGGCAGGTCTGGGTGATGACCCCGGTCAGGATGAACTCGCGGACCTGATCGAGCACGGCCTGGCGCTTGTTGACGCCGGAGTGCGTGCCGTTGTCCTCGATCGGCTGGGCGTTGGTCGAGGTCGGCGGCAGCGGCGTCGGGTGCTCGTCGAGGACAGTGAGGCCCGAGGTGATCGTGCCGGTGGCCGGTGGGATGCCGTACGGCGTACGCACCGACGGCGTGATCAGCGACAGGCCCATGGTGCGGACCACGGTCTCGGTCGAGTAGTTGTTGACCAGGCAGTCGCCGATCGCCTCCCACATCAAGATCTGCTTGGCCGGGGTGTTCGGCAGCGGATCGGCGACCACGTTGGCGGCGGTGGTGATCGGATCGTACGGCTCGAACTTGGCGCCGAGCAGGTTGATCAGCAGCTCGTAGATCAGCGGATCGGGATAGGCGCCGGTGGCCGCGCCCTTGAGCGCGGTCCACGCGATCGAGCGCTCGAACAGCATGGTCCACGCGCCGCCGGGCACGCCGAGCGCGCCGCGGGTGATGGTGGGATCGTAGGCCATGAACACGTTGCCCATGATCCCGCCCAGCGAGCCGCCGAGGTAGTAGACGCGGTCGGCGTCGATCAGCGGCTGACCGGCGCGCTGGAACTCGGGCGCGGTGCGCATCGGCCCGCGGATGACGTGCTCGAGCGCGATGAAGTCGATCACCGACTGCGCGAGCTTCTCGGTGATCCACGAGCCCTTGTTGATGTCGTTGGCGGCGAGCGCGGCGACGGTGAACTGCCGCTCGGTGAGGCCGATGAAGTCGCCGCCGAACACCACGTAGCAGTAGTCGTTGGCGACGCGCTGCAGGAAGCCGTCGTCGAGGTAGTCGGAGCCCGAGCCGAACAGGCCGTGGCCGAAGATCACCACCGGCAGCGGGCCGGTCGCGGTCTCGGCGCAGCGCGGGATGATCGCCGCGAAGTTGGCGTCGCGCATGCCCTGCTGCACCGGCAGCCCGTCGGCGCCGCGGCGCAGGATCGAGTTGTCGCGCTCGGCGTTGGTCAGGAAGTCGGGGGCCTTGAACGTGCCGGTGTACGCGCGCAGGACGCGGGTGTCGTCGGCCGGGCGCTCGGTGGCCGTGAACGTCAGGTTCGCGCCGACCGGGCCCATCGACGCGAGCGCCTGGGTGCGCATCGACAGGAGGTCGGCCTGCAGGAACTCGTCGGACGCGGTGTGGAAGTCCCACGCCAGCACCAGCTCGCTCTTGGTCAGGCCGGCGGCGGTGGCCTCGGCGAAGATCGCCGGGTACCGATCGCGGCCGAGGCGCGGGTGCTCGTAGGCGGTGTCGTCGCGCAGCGCGGCGAACGCCGGCGGCGCGGTGAGCGGCGCGCCGTCGACGTCGGTGAGCGTGTTGCGCAGGAACACCGCGTAGTGCGCGCCCGGGGTGAGGCGCACCATCGGGCGGATGATCAGCGCGCGCTCGATCGGGTTCTCGACGTTCTGATCGATCTCGGCGAAGAACGGGGCGCGCTCGTGGGTGTCCATGTTCCACAGCACGATCGGCGAGTCGGCGGCCAGCGACCGCGCCGGGTCTTCGGGCGGCGGCAGGTTGGTGCCGCTGAAGCCGTTGGGCATGAGCACCAGCGCCGGCGCCGACGGCGGGAAGCCGTCGAAGCGGTTGTACGGCGCGGGATCGATCGCGACCTGATCGATGTTCACCGGCATCGCCTCGGCCGGCAGCGCCAGGCGCACCCCGGTGGCGGTCGACGGGTCAGCGACCTCGTACGCCGACGACGGCCACGGCAAGAGGCAGGTGACGCCGCCGAGCGGGTTGCACTCGGCGGGGATGCCGTTGACCGGCGGAGTGGTGTCGTCGTCACCGCACGCGACGACCGCGGACAGCGCGACGAGCCAGGCAAGACTGGTGAGACGACCCATGGTGGCCGACCCTATCACCGCGGCGATCGAACCGCGCGACCATCGACGTGGCGGTGCGCACGCCGGTACCCTCGGCCCATGTTCGCGACCACCCGGGTAGGGCGCTGGCTCGACGGGTGGCTGTACCGGCGGCCGTTCACCGGGGCCAGCGCGCGGCGCTACGCCCGGGCCGAGCGGCCGGCGTTCGGCGATCTCGACGCTCGGCTGGTGGCGCGGTGGCGCGGTGACCTCGCGGCGGCCCGGGTCGTCGTCGATCTCGGCGCCGGGCCGGGCACGGTGGGCGCGGCGCTGGCGGCGGCGCTGCCGACGGCGCGGGTGATCGACGTCGAGCCCAGCCCCGACTTCGCGCCGCGCGGGCCGCGGGTGCGGGCCCGGGCCGAGGCGCTGCCGTTCGCCACCGCCAGCGTCGACGCCGCGGTGAGCGTGTCGGCGATCCGCCACGTCGGCGACCGCGGTCGCGCGCTGGCCGAGCTGCGCCGGGTGGTGCGTCCGGGCGGCGTGGCGTGGCTGGTCGAGCTCGACCCCGAGGCGTCGGCGGCCCAGGTGCGGCGCCACGCCGATCGGCTCGACGGGCGCTGGCTGGCGCGGGCGTTCGGGCCGCTGGTGGTGGCGACCGCGCCGCCGGTGACGACCATCACCGCGCTGGCCCGGGCCGCGGGCTGGCGCGACATCACCGTCGAGCGCGACCCCGAGCAGCCGGTCTACCTGGTGAGGCTGGCGTGACCGCGCTCGGGCGAGCCCGCGAGCTGGCCGCGCTGGTCGACGAGTTCGCGCCGCCGGCGTGGCGCCGCGATCCGGCGTGGTGGGCGCTGCTGGCCGCCGCCGCGGTGGCCGAGCCCCGGGGCCGCCGCGGCCCGGCGCCGTACCTGATCTCCGACGCGACGCCCGACGCCGACACGTACATGGCAGCGATCGTCGCGCCGCTGCGCGACCCGAGCGCGTGGGTGGCGTGGGCGGTGGCGGCGGCCCACGCCGCGGTCGACGCGGTGGCGCGGCTCGACGGCACGCTGCCGGATCAGCCGCTCGCGGTGGCGATCGCCCGGGTCGACGGCCACGCCGTGGTGCGCCCGCTGGCCCAGCCGCGCCGGGTCGGCTTCGCGATCGGCGACCGCGTGCTGTCGGGCCTGCTCGACCGCCGCGGCCCGGCCTACGACGGCGATCTGGCCCGGGCGCTCGCCCGGTCGCTCGCCGGCGAGCCGAGCCAGCTGGTCGCCGACGGGCCGCCGCCGCAGGTGGTGATCGCCCTGGGCGACGACGCGACAGCCTGGCTGCGTCACGGTCATCGCCGGGCCTGGCGCGACGGCGGCGGGCCGTGGCTCGGCGTCGCGCGCGCGGGCGAGCTGCTCGCGGTGTCGACCTGTCACCTGGTGGTCGACGGCTACGGCCATGCGCTCCTGACCGAGGCCATCGCCGACGCCGCGGTGCCGGCCGCGCTGCACGTGCCGGTCGTCGCCGCGCTGCCGCCGCTGGTCGCGGTGCGCGGCGGGGCCCTCGACGTGGCGTGGGCCGCGGCGCCGGCGTGCGGCGCGATCGCCGGCGCCTACGCGCTCGGCCGCGTGCTGCACCGCCGCGGCGATCCGCGCGCGCTGCGGTCGCCGCCGCTGCAGCTGCCGGTGGCGCCGGGCGCCCGCGACGACGACACGCGCCGCGGCCGCCGGGTTCGTCCCGCGCTGCTGTCGGTCCGGTTTCCGGACAGTCGTCCCGAGCCGCTGGCGGTGTTCGCCACCCGCGCCCGCGCCGCGATCGCGCGCGAGGCCGCCGGCGCCGGGCTGGCCACGCGGCTCCTGACCGGCCTCACCGGGGTGCCCATGCCGCTCGCGCTCAAGCGCCGCGCCCTGGCCGCCGGGCCGTCGCGCCTCTTGCGCGGCCCCGAGCAGCACCTCGCCGGCGACGCGTGCCTGTCGCTGCTCCGGCACACCGGCGCCGCGCCGCTGGTCGCCGTGTCAGCGCCGCCGCCGCAGATCCCGCGCAGCCGCGGCAGCGCGGTGGTGACGATCATCCACGCGGCCACCGGCTCGCTCACCACCGTCGCCACCACCGGGCCGTGGTCGGCGCGCGCGCTGCTCGACGACTGGCACGCCGAGCTGGCCCGGGTCGCCACCCTGCCGCGGTGAACCTGGCCGCGACACGTTCGGCGCGCTCGACACTCTGTCGGTGCGCCGATGTCGCGCTCCACGCTCCCTGACACCGCCCCGGTGACACCGCCGCCCGCCGATCGCACCGGCGCGGTGGCAGCCCCCCGCTCCACGGCGCCGCCGCGCGCGATCGCTAGCGGCACACCGCGTGCTGAAGGCCACCGCGTGCAACGCGTGCAACGTCCTGCCGCTCCCGCCATCGCGATCACCGGCCTCGGCCTGGTGTCGCCGCTCGGCAACTCGGTCGCCGACGCGCTGCCTCGCGCGCTGCGCGGCGACAGCGCGATCCGTCGCTACACCTCGCCGTGGGCCGACCCCGCCGACGCGCACCTGCGCGATCGCGTCGGCGGCACCGTCGAGCACTTCGACGCCGCGCGCGTGCTCGATCCGCGGTTCGCCGAGCGCACCGAGCCCGGCGTGCTGTACGCCCTGGCCGCCGCCGACGAGGCGCTGGCCCAGGCCAACCTCGCCACCGCGGGCGATCGCACCCGCGTCGGCTGTGTCATGGGCGCGGGCCTCGCCGGCGCCGAGCTGTGGCACCGCGCGCTGCACACCGCGTTCGTCGAGCGTCGCCCCGACGACATCGCGCGCATGACCGCGATCGCCATCACCGGCACCGCGGTCACCGGCCAGCTCGCGCTGCGCCATCGCTTGCTCGGCCCGTCGATCGCCGTCGCCAACGCCTGTGCGTCGGGCACCTCGGCCATCGCGCTCGGCGTCGATCAGCTCCGCCTCGGCCGCGCCGACGCGATGGTGGTCGGCGGCTGCGAGTCGAGCCTGCGCAGCCTGATGACCTACGCCTGCTTCGTCGGCGCCGGCATGAACGCCACCGACGATCCCGACGCGGCGTGCGCGCCGTTCGCCGCCGGGCGCCGCGGCTTCGTCCTGGCCGAGGGCGCCGGCGTGCTGGTGCTCGAGCGCCTCGACCTCGCGCGCGCCCGCGGCGCCGAGGTGCTCGCGGTGATCGCCGGCACCAGCCTCACCAACGACGCCTTCCACGTCATCAGCCCGGAGCCCACCGGCGCCGCCTGGGCCCGGGCCATGACCCTCGCGCTCGCCGACGGCGGCGTCAGCGCCGACGAGGTCGACGCGGTGTCGGCCCACGCCACCGGCACGCCGCAGGGCGACGTCGCCGAGACCCGCGCGATCCGTCGCGCGCTCGGCGCCCGCGCCGATCGCGTGCTGGTGTCGGCCACCAAGTCGATGCACGGCCACGCCTTCGGCGCCGCCGGCGCCATCGAGACCGTGCTCGCCGTCGCCGCGATGCGCGCCGGCATGGTGCTGCCCACGATCAACCTGCGCGCGCCGGATCCGGCGTGCGACCTCGACTACGTCCCCGACCGCGCGCGCCGTCATCCGGTCGACGTGCTGGTGAAGAACGGCTTCGGCGCCGGTGGCGTCGCGAGCTGTCTCGTCATCCGCCGCGCGGCGTAGCGCCACCGAAACGCCTGGAGGATCCCGTGCTGTCTCCTGTCCCCGAATCCCTCGCGCCCGCATCCGCGCCCACGACCGTCTCGACCACGCTGGTCGACGCGCTCCTCCGCCTCGGCGTCACCCACGCGTTCGGCGTGATGGGCGGGGCGATCGCGCCGTTCTTCCACGCGGTCGCGCACAGCGCGATCACCACGCTGCACCTGCGCCACGAGACCGGGGCCGGGTTCGCCGCCATCGAGGCGTCGCTCGCCACCCGTCGCCCGGTGCTGGTGTTCACCACCGCCGGGCCCGGGCTCACCAACGCGCTCACCGCGATGGCGGCGGCGCGCTGGGAAGGCGCCCACGTCATCTTCGTGTCGGCGGCCACCGCCGCGGGCAACCGCGGTCGTGTCGCCACGCAAGAGACCGCGGCCGGCGTGCTCGGCACCGGCGCCGCGTTGCCCGGCGCGCTGCACCTCGCCACGGCGATCGAGCACCCCGCGCAGCTCGCGCCGGTGGTGGCGCAGCTCGCGATCGGCCTGGCCCGTCCCGGCGGCTTCGTCGCGCACCTCGCGCTGCCGATCGATCTGCAGGCCGCCACCTGCCCGCCGATCGCGCACCTGCCCGACCGCGCCGCGCTGGTGCCGGGCCCGTCGGCCGCGACCATCGCCGAGCACGCGGCGCTGCTCACCGCGCACCCGCCCGTCGTGTGGCTCGGTCACGGCGCGCGCCACGCCGCGCCGGCCATCCGCCGCCTGGTCGATCGCCTCGGCGCGCGCGTGATGTGTACGCCGCGCGCCAAGGGCATCGTCCCCGAGGATCATCCGCGCTTCCTCGGCGTCACCGGCATCGGCGGCCACGCCCACGTCGACGAGCTGCTCGCCGCCGATCGCCCGGCGTACACGCTGGTGCTCGGCTCGCGCCTCGGCGAGTCGAGCTCGTTCTGGAGCCGCGACCTCACGCCGCGCGAGGCGTTCCTCCACGTCGACGTCGATCCCACCGCGTTCGGCGTGGCGTACCCGGCGGTGCGCACGCTCGCCGCGGTGTCGGAGCTCGGCGCCTACGTCGACGCGCTCCTGCACGTGCTCGACGCCGCGCCCACCACCGCGCTGGTCCCGACCCCGCGCCGCGCGCGCACCGCGCCGCGCCCCGACGGCGGCGTCCGCCCGCAGCTGCTCCTCGAGGAGATCCAGCGGGTGATCGTCGACGGCAGCGACGCCTGGCTCATGGCCGAGAGCGGCAACGCGTTCTGCTGGGCCAGCCACCTGCTCCGCTATCCCCAGCCCGGGCGCTTCCGCATGTCGCCCGGCTTCGGCTCGATGGGCCACGCCGCCACCGGCGTGGTCGGCGCCGCGGTCGCCCGCCGCGGCAAGGCCATCGCGCTGCTCGGCGACGGCGCGATGATGATGCAGAACGAGCTGCACGCCGCCGTGCAGTACCGCGCCGACGCGCTGTGGATCGTGCTCAACGACGCCTGCTACCTGATGTGCGCCCAGGGCATGCGGGTGATGGGCTGGGAGCCGTTCTCGTGCGAGCTGCCGCGGGTCGACTTCGTCGCGCTCGCCCGCGCGGTCGGCGCCGACGGCGAGCGCGTCGCCACCGAGGCCGAGGTCGGCCCTGCCCTCGAGCGCGCGCTGGCGGCCCGCGGCCCGTGGGTGCTCGACGTGCAGCTCGATCCGCGCGAGGTCCCGCCGTCGGGCCGTCGCAACCAGAGCCTGATGCAGCAGGGCTTCCTCCCCACCCCCAAGTCCACCGGAGCCACGCCATGATCGATCCCGACGCCACCGCCCTCGCCAACCTGTACGACGCCGGCGCGGTGAAGGTGCCACCGTGGATGGCGGTGGTGATCGCGCTGTCGGGCGCGCGCCCCGACAGCATCGGCGCCAGCATCGACTGGCTCGCAGCGAACCGCGGCGCCCTCGAGCAGGCCTACGTCGACGGCTCCACCGCGCGCCTCGGCCTGCCGCTCCTCGATCCCGCGCTGCAGTACCACCGCGAGCTCGGCTTCCTCGACCGCGGCAAGGACGATCACGCGCTGCGCGATCGCTACCTGTTCGCTGACGTCCTCCACCAGCGCACGTTCTTCCAGACCGCGGTCTACGCGATGACCGGCGTCGAGCTCGCGCCGCGCGACGCCGCGATGCTCGAGCAGCTCGGCAACGCCAACCTGCTGGTCGATCGCCGCGCCTGGCCGATGGCGGTCACCCGGCGCGTCGGCGGATTCACCCGCGACTACAACGCCGCCGTGCTGGCCGGCCTCGCGATGATGGGCACGCCGGTGCTCGCCGGCGCCGCCGCCGCCGACTGCGCGCGCTTCTTGCGTCGAGCCCGCGCCGCCGAGCTCGAGGGCCGGCCGGTCGCCGACCTGGTCGCCGAGCTGGTCGGGCGCCGCGAGCGCGTCATGGGCTTCGGCCGGCCTCTCGTCGGCCCCGACGAGCGCGTGCCGATCATCGAAGATCTGCTCGCGCGCTACGGCCGCGGCCAGCTCCCCTACGTCACGCTCCTGCGCGCCGCCGACGACGCGTTCTTCGCCGCCAAG
>Ga0116158_10004467_pt1 | contig 11968 bp, 16 predicted proteins | sample AD_UKC052_MetaG_FD_89883 | JGI IMG/M metagenome (GOLD analysis project Ga0116158, IMG submission 89883) | Active sludge microbial communities of municipal wastewater-treating anaerobic digesters from USA - AD_UKC052_MetaG | ecosystem: Engineered > Bioreactor > Anaerobic > Digestate | place: USA... | reverse complement strand
TGCGCGCCGCCGGGGCATCGCGGTGGCGGTATGCGCCAGTGGAAACTACAGGGCTCCGCCCAAGTAGTTTCCACTGGCGCATACCGCCACCGCGATGCCCCGGCGGCGCGCAAACCAGAGCGAAGTGTCGGCCAGCAGCGGCGAGAAGGTGGCCGAGCAGCCGAACAGGGCAATCAATACACCATGTGCCAGCGCAAACGCCCAAATGCTGCCCGACATCGCGGCGGCAGCGAAGCCCAGCCCCAGTCCCACCGCACCGATGCGCAACGGCACGGTCACGCCGTGGCGGTCAGCCAGACGGCCCATGAGCATGCCGCCCACGCCAAAGCCGATCATCAGCAGCGTGTAGGGCAGGGAGGCGTCGGCCCGCGCCACGCCAAAGTCGGCCTGTACGACGGGCAGCACTACCGGCACCACATACATGCCGCTGGCGCCAATTGTCATCAGCGCCAGTGTGACCAGCAGGCGGCGCCAAGCGGCAGGTGAGTCGATCAATTCGGCAGCGGCGGGGGTGTGCATGTTCGTCACCCCAGCAGTTGCAGCAAACGCGTCAGGGCATGGGTGACGGTGGCAGCGCGCACCTGAGCGCGGTCGCCATCAAAGCGCTGCACCTCGCTGGTGAGCAAACCATTCACCGAGAAGCCGAACCAGACGATGCCCACGGGCTTGTCGGCGCTGCCACCGCTGGGGCCTGCCACGCCGGTCACGGCCACACTTAACTGCGCGTTCGAATGGCGGATGGCCCCAAAGGCCATGGCGCGTGCGACCTTTTCGCTCACCGCACCGTTGGCGTCAATGAGTGCGGCGTCCACGCCCAGCAACTCGGTTTTGGCGGCATTGCTGTAGGTGACAAAGCCACGCTCAAACCATTGGCTTGATCCCGCCAGATCGGTGCAGGCTGCGGCAATCAGCCCGCCGGTGCAGCTCTCGGCAGTGGCCATCATGAGGCCACGTTGTTGAAGCTTCTCGGCCAGAAGGCCGCATAAATAAGGTACAGACGCAGTGTTCACCAGAACCTCCACAAAGCGATCACGAGCAGCGTGCAGGCGGCGGCGACCAGGTCGTCCAGCATGATGCCCAGGCCGCCGCGCCAGCCAAAACCCTTGAACAGGCTGTCGGCCCAGGCCACGGGCCCCGGCTTGGCCGCGTCAAAAAACCGGAACAGACCAAAGGCCACCAACTGGCCCCACAGCCCCATGGGCATGGCCAGCCACAGCACCAGCCAGAACGCGGCAATTTCGTCGATGACAATGGCGCCAGGGTCCGCTACACCCATGTGACGGGCGGTGAGTGTGCTGGCCCACCAGCCCACCAGCAGGCTGGCGGCAATGACAGCGCCCCAGACCGCATCCGTCGGAGCCCACACCATTTGAATGGCGACAAAGGCCAGCCAGGCCCATAGCGTGCCCGCCGTGCCCGGTGCCACCGGGCTCAGGCCCGAGCCAAATCCCAGCGCAATCCAGCGCGCGGGATGGCCGCGCATGAAGTGAGCGTTAGCGCGACGGGGTGCGGCAGTTGCCGCAGGTGCGGCTGGGGTGGGCGTTTCGAGTTCAATCATGGGCAGTAGGTGGGAGGGCGCCGAACCAATCAGCCCAGAAGTCTATGCAGGCCTTGATTTTGGGCAAGCGCAGGCGCGCACTGCCGGTCACGGCATAAATGGGGATGGGCTGGCTGTCTGTGAATTCGGACAGCACGGGCGCCAGTTTCTTTTCCGCGACCAGGGTGTGGGCCGCCACCGTGGCCAATCGGCCAATGCCCAGACCTTGCAGCACCATGGCGGCGGCCTGGCCGGTGTCATTGGTGCGGCAGTCGCCCTGCACCAAGCGCGTCACTGCTTTGCCGTCCACGACAAAGGGCCAGTGGTTAAGTGCGGGCACGCCGCTGTTGCTGATCAGGCGATGGTCGCGCAGGTCATCAGGGTGTTGCGGTGTGCCTGCTTCGGCCAGGTAGCCGGGCGTGGCGTACAGGGCACGCTCCAGCACGCCGATCTGGCGTGCCACCACGGTGTCTGGCAGGTTGTGCGAGGTGCGAATGGCGATGTCGATCCCGTCACGCGCCATGTCCACCAGTTGGTCGCCAACGATCAGGTCTACACGCACCTGCGGGTGGCGTTGACGAAGCGCATGCAAACTGGGCAGCAACTGGTACTGCGCAATGACACTGCTGGCCGCCACGCGCACCAGACCGCTTACCTGAGCCGCTTTGACGGCAAACTCCCCTTCCAGCTCTTCCACCGTGGCGCTGATGCGCTGGCAGTAGTCCAGAAAGGTGGTGCCCTCCACCGTCAACGCCAGTCCGTGGGTCGAGCGATGAACCAAGCGCGCGCCACAAGCCTTCTCGATGCGCGACAGTGCGCGTGAAATTTGACTCACCGGCACGTCGCGCTCCCGGGCCACGGCCGACAGCGTGCCCTGCATGGCTACGCGGGCATACAGCTGCAAATCGTCAAACGACAAATCCTTCATGGCGTGATGTTAGCCGTCAAGAAGACCTTGGGCGAACGGCTGCCCTCATTCTGCTGTACCGGCTTTGCAGCGAGCGCAATACCCATTTGCGTGCGGGACGGTTTCCCCACTGCGCACTGCTGCCTACAGTCGAGTCACCTCTTCACAACGCCCCAAGGAGCCAACCATGCCAACCCACCCGCACACCACCGCACGGGCCCCCGCCACGGGAGCCGACAGCCCATCGACCGACTACACCTCTGACGCCTGGAACCGCCGCAAGGATGAAGCCCTGGCCCATGCGGCTGACTTGCGTCGCGAAGCGATGGATGACTTCTGGCGCGGTACCAATGCTTGGCTGCACCAGGGGGTGGATCACGCCGCTCGCGCTGCACGGCGCCTGCAAAAAAGTCTGGGGCGTCACCGCCACCATCGCCATGTGAGCACCCAGCAGGTGGCGGGCGTCTGACCATGCCGACCCTGCACCTCAGCGTGGCGCCATTGCAAAACCCGCCGCGCTACCAGGCCCTGGCCGAGGCATTGACCCGCATCACAGCAGATACGTTGGGCAAGCGTCCCGAAGTGACCGCTGTGGTGATCAACGATCACCCCGCGGCCCACTGGTATGTGGGCGGCGAGGTGGTGCAACAGGCCACGGCCTTATTGGAACTGAGCATCACCGCGGGCACCAACACGGCCACTGAAAAAGCCGCCTTCATTGCCGCTGCATTCGATGAATTGCAGCGCCAGCTGGGCGCTGGTGCGCCACTGGCTGAAGCCAGCTATGTCATCGTGCGCGAGCTGCCGTCGACGGACTGGGGCTACAACGGCCATACCCAATTGGCGCGTCAAAATGCACGCCAGTTGACTCAGGCAAAGTGATCGAACGACGCCCAATCGGGAGTGCTTACTATGCCCTGGGCATCTGCCAGCCGCATTCCGGCCGCGGCCTCGATCTGGCCAATTCGGGTGACTCGAGTGGCGCTGGCTGCTGCAGCCGCCTGGACGGCGGTGCGGGCACTTTGAGGGGCGGTAAAGGCCAGTTCGTAGTCGTCGCCGCCTGAGAGCGCGAGTTCTAACCATTTTTCGGGTTTCAAAAGACTTCTGGTCTCAGGATGATCGAGGTAGGTGGCCGTCAACTGCATGGCGACTTCGGTGTCAATCCGCGCGCCCACACCCGAGGCCCTAATCACATGGCCCAGATCGCCTAACAGGCCATCACTGATGTCAATGGCCGCACTGGCTACGCCCCGCAAGGCCAGCCCGAGCGCAACGCGGGGAGTGGGTTGCTCCATGCGGTTGCGGGCCGACGCAAACACCTCGGCCGGCACTGCCATGTTGCCGCGGAACACCTCCAGCGCCAGCCGGGCATCGCCCAAATGGCCACTGACGTACAGATCGTCCCCTGCCCGCGCGCCGCTGCGCAGAAGGGCCTGGCCGGCGGGCACTTCGCCGAACACCGTGATGCAGATGTTCAGCGGACCGCGGGTGGTGTCGCCACCGACCAATTCACACTCGTGCGCGTCGGCCAGCGCCAGCAAACCTTGCGAGAAGCCTGCCAGGAAGGTCTCGTCGGCGCTGGGCAGCGCCAGCGCCAAGGTGAAGGCCAGGGGCCGTGCACCGCAGGCGGCAAGATCGCTCAGGTTCACAGCCAGCGCCTTATGCCCCAAACGCGCTGGCTCGACGGTGGATAAAAAGTGGCGCCCTTCCACCAACATGTCACTGGAGATGGCCAGTTGCATGCCTGGTGCTGGTTGCAGCAAAGCGCAGTCGTCCCCTATGCCCAGGGCCGCTTGGCGTGTGGGGCGCTTGAAGTAGCGCGCGATCAGGTCGAACTCGCCCACGCCCCTAACCCTTTGCTGGCGGCGTCGGGTGGGCGGCAGGAGCGGCCGAGGCAGCCGGGGCATGATTGCCATGGGCGTCCGCCCGAAGCTCATCGCCTGACCAGCGCAATGCACGGGCCGCAATGGGGGGGCCAATCGTTTCAAGAACAGCGACAGCCGCCAGCACCACCGAACTGACGATGGCCCCTTCAATCGGGAACAACTGCACGGTGGTGTTGACCAGCCCAATGGCTAGCCCTGCCATGGGGATCAGCAACAAGCCCGTGGTGCCGGCCTGACGCCGTGGCAAGCCAAAGGCCAGCGCGGTGGCCCCGACCCCAAACCACTTGGCAATAGAGCGTGCGACCACGAAGACCAGTGCCGCGGGGGCGTACTGGAGCATTTCGTCAATGTGCAAATTGGCGCCCGCATAGACGAACAGCACAATAAAGAAGGCCTCAAACGTCGGGCCAAAGGTGAGATCGGCGATGAGGTCCTCGCGCTCCATGCTGCGCACCACCAAGCCAAGCACCAAGGGCGCAAACAAGGTGGAGAGGTTGAGCATCATGGCAGCGCCCAGTGTGAACGTGACGGCACCAATCACCAGGGCAAACTGGTACTGTGGCGCAGGCTTCATGCGTCGCGCCGCATGGTGCAGCGCCAAGCCCACCAGAAAGCCCAGGGTGCCCGACCCCAGAAATTGGTAGAGCGGGCCACCAATGATGGTTGTCAGCGGGGCGTCCGCGCGGTTGTACAGCGCAGGCAGCAAGGCGGCAAAAATCAGGAAGGCGAAGACATTGTTCATGGCCACCAGCGACTCGGCCCTGTCGGTTACAGGGCCTTTGGCGCCCAACTCGTGCGCCACGTGAATCAGTACGGCGGGTGAGGACGACACGGCCAGCGCTGCAATCACTGCAGCGGGCAGCCCTGAAATTTCGACAAAGCCCAGCGCCAAATAGACCAGCGCAAAGGTGAGTGTGCATTCGACCAGGGAAATGAAGATCAGCGACCGGTCAAGGACCAAGTCCTTGATGTCCAGCGACAAGCCTAGCCGGTACAGGATCAGGCCCAAGGCGATGTCGATCACGATGCGCGCTTCTTTGAGCCCGTCATAGCCAATGAGCCCCAACATGTTGGGGCCCGCCAGAAAGCCCACCAGCATGAACCCCGTGATACTGGGGAGCCAGGGCCAGTGGTGGGCTACAAACCCGCCCAAAGAGCCGCAGAACAACAAAAATCCAAAAAGGAACAAAGTGTTCGTCGGGAACGGCCAAACGGGAAGAAATTCCATACCTACCTTGCAAGTCGAGCAAAGTGCATGATAGCGGGGCGGTATGACGAGCCGCAGTTCAGAGCTGGGCCAGGGGCGTTTTTTCGGCGTCTGGATTGGGTGGCGCCTGGGTGGCTAAGACCTTGATCAATTGGGCCAGGTCATCGTCCAGGCGCTGGAGCGTCTGTGGCGGCAGGCGATGCAGCGCGGCGGGCAAGACGCCGGTAAATGGGCCAGGCGCCTTGGCCAACAGCTCTTCACCGGAAGGCAGCAGGTACAGCTCGACCGCGCGCCGGTCCACCGCGGCCTGCGCCGTTTTGATCAATTGGCGCTCGACCAGCGAGCGCACCAGATTGCTTGCGGTGGACTGATGAATGTCCATGGCCAAAGCCAGCTCAGTGACCCGAATACCGGGCTGCTGCTGGACAACACTCAGCGCCCAGAGCGGGGCGCCTCCAATGCCTGCCTGCTTCTCGACCTGCTGAAAATGGGTCTTGACGGCATTAAATACCACGCGAAATCGGCGCAGGACCTGCTTTTCTATTTCGCTTTGTGCGTCAGATGAAGCGGCTGCACCCGTGAGGGGCAAATCGGTGTGCTTGGGCATGATGTTGGATCATAGGCGAAGCCTGCAGACATAACTGAATCAGGAGCAGCCAAAAAAAAGAGCCCCCGTAGGGGCCCAATTGCTCCGGTGAGCCTGAAATGAAATTTGATTGTATGTGTGGAAATGTGTTTTGCCAACGGCTTTTTTTGAGCGTATTTGCCTCAGTGCAGTACGGGGCCGTTGCCTGCCAGCACAAAAGCCGGGATGGGTGTCTCAAAACGTTCACCGTCGTCGGCCACACAAAAGTAGGTGCCGTGCATCATGCCGTTGGGCGTTTGGAGCTGGCAGCCGCTGGTGTATTGAAAACTTTCGCCAGGTTGCAACAAGGGCTGTCGGCCGACCACGCCCAGGCCTTTGACTTCCTGGATGTCGCCCGTGGCGTCCTCAATGATCCAGTGCCGTGACACCAGTTGTGCCGCCACTTCGCCGCTGTTGCGTACCGTGATGGTGTAAGAAAAACTGAATAAACCCTGTGCGGGCGACGATTGATCGGGCAGGTAGGCGGGTTCAACGGCCACCTGAAAGGCGTACTTGGGCATACCTTGGATGGTAACCCGCACGCCCAACTGCGACAATTGAGCCCATGAGCCAGACCTATCGCATTGCCCCCTCTATCTTGTCCGCCGACTTTGCCCGTCTGGGCGACGAAGTGAAGAACGTCATCACTGCAGGCGCCGACTGGATCCACTTCGACGTGATGGACAACCATTACGTGCCCAACCTTACTTTTGGCCCCATGATTTGTGAGGCCCTCAAGCCGCACGCCAAAACAGCGGCAGGCGTGGCCGTGCCGATTGATGTGCACCTGATGGTGCAACCCGTTGATGCCCTGGCCGCCGCATTTGCCGACGCGGGTGCCGACTACATCAGCTTTCACCCCGATGCCTCCGGCCATGTGCACCGCAGCATTCAGGCCATCAAGGCCAAGGGCTGCAAGGCGGGTTTGGTGTTCAACCCGGCGCAACCGCTGGATGTGCTGGATTGGGTGATCGAAGACATCGACCTGATTTTGCTCATGAGCGTCAACCCTGGCTTCGGTGGCCAGAGCTTCATTGATTCGACCCTGCGCAAGCTGGAGCAAGCGCGCAAACGCATCGACGCCAGTGGCAAGGACATCCGCCTGGAGGTGGACGGGGGCGTCAAAACCGACAACATCCGCCGCATTGCCGATGCCGGTGCCGACACCTTTGTGGCTGGCAGCGCCATCTTTGGCAAGCCGGACTATGCGGCTGTGGTCCAGTCCATGCGCGCCGAACTCGCACGCTGACGCCTCGACGCTGCGCCGGAGCGTGGGGGTGCTTTTCAGGGCTTGATGTAGCCGTACTGCTCGCGGGTTTGCAGTTGCCCGATACGCACCACGCCAGAAGGCGTGAAATCAGCGTCGAGGATGAACTGCTCTTTCTTGAGGTTGCGGTTCTTCAGCGTGATTTCGCACACCTCGAACTTCACCCCGCGTGCCTTGAGGGCGCTCACCAGGCTGGCGTAGGTGATGTTGGGGTTCTTGACGTCTTTGGCGCCCTCCATCAGCATGTCGACGCCGTTGGCATGGGTGACCACCACGATTTTGGTGTCGGGAGCCACGTCAAGATGGTTGCGGATGTTGCGCAGGCCCTTGGTGGCCTGCTGTTCGGCGTTATCGATGTGATAGACCACTTTGTCCTGCGCTTGGGCCGCGGCCCCCAGGAAAAACAAGGTGGCCAAAGCAATGACAATACGGGGAATCAGGCGCATGGTGTCTCCTAAATTATTGGGGGCGGGCGACTGCAAGCTATCACATCCAAAAGGGCTCTTATGAATGGCATGGACGTCGACGCGGTCATTGTCGACCTTGACGGCACGATGGTCGACACCCTGGGCGACTTTGCAGAAGCGCTCAACCGCATGCTGACTGAACTCGGCTTACCGCCCATTGCGCGGGAGGCGATCGAGCCGCGCGTAGGCAAAGGCTCGGAGCACCTGATTCAGTCGGTACTGGCCCACGTGGGCGCTGCCACGGCGCAGTACGACCGGGCGTTTGAGAGCTACCAGCGCCACTATGGCGTGATCAACGGACAGTTTTCAACACTCTACCCAGGGGTGGTCGCGGGACTGGAGGCGTTCAAGTCACGTGGGCTACCGATGGTTTGCCTGACCAACAAGCCGACCGCCCTGGCCCGCCACTTGTTGGAGGCCAAAGGGGTGGACCATTTCTTCGGCCATGTGTTTGGTGGAGACGCGTTCGCCCGCAAAAAGCCGGATCCGCTGCCTTTGCTCAAGGCCTGTGAAGCCCTGGGCACCCCGACCGGCCGAACCCTGATGGTGGGCGATTCAAGCAATGATGCCCAGGCGGCGCGCGCCGCCGGCTGCCCGGTGGTGCTGGTGACCTATGGTTATAACCACGGGGAGCCGGTGCGCGCTGTTGACGCGGACCGGTTTGTGGACTCGCTGGCCGAGCTGGCCTGAAGCGCAGGGCCTCAGGAGGCCTTGCCGAGCATCGCTTCCTTGAGCTGGAAGTCAGCTGGCTTGGAGCCGATCCAGATGCGCAACAAGGCGTTGAAAAACTCGGGCTCTTTGAAGGGCTCACCCTGTGCAACACCCTTGACCGTGATGACCGTGCCGCTGCCTGGCACCCACTCGATCATGAACGAGTCGCCGGAGTTGAGCTTCTTGGTGTCCGAGAAGATCTGGCTCATGCGCAGCACGCCGGGGATGAGTTTGGAGAAAGCCGTCCTGTCCATGTTGTCCTCGATGGCGCGAGAAAACAGCTTGCCCAGCTCGCCTGAATCGATGTCGCGCAGCATGGTGATTGAAATGCGTTTGGCGCCTGGCATGGCCAGTGCCTCTTCTGCCGTGCTGGCCTTCTTGGGCAAATACAGACCCGCAGCATAGACCTTGAAGATCGCCTTGTAGCGGATGCCGGCGCCGTTGAACTGCAGCTTGTTGCCGCGTAAGTCCACAGAGTCTGCAAACTTGACCCCGGATACGGTGGTCTCCGCCATAGCGCTCATTGCCAGCACGCAGGCGACCCCTGCCAAGGTGAGATTTCTCAGCCATTTCATGCTTGTCTCCTTTAGAAATAGAACGGTCGTTCGATTTTTATTTTCCCGCTAATTGAAACCAGCTGCAACAGGGTTTTCGAGCGTTTTCCAAGGTAGTCTTTGGCCAAAAGAGGTAGAAATTCCGTTTTCGTTTGCTACACTGCGCCACATGTTCATTCACCGCATCGCGATCACAGGTCTCAGTGACCGGGGGGCCTGGCCCTGGCGCAAGCCACAATTCGTGCGCACCTGATCGGCGTGGGGCCCCCTGCGCCCCGCCTGCCTCGGTCCCCCGGGGCCCGTTTGATGAATGACTGCGGCACCTTCTGCCGCCGAGCTAGTGGAGGCTCATCCCTTGATTACCGAACTTGAATTTAAAAGCCTGGCCCAGGCTGGCTACAACCGCATTCCGCTGATGGCGGAAGCCTTTGCGGACCTGGAAACACCCCTTTCGCTCTATCTCAAGCTGGCGCATTCGCGCGACGGCGGCAAGTACAGCTTTTTGCTTGAATCTGTGGTGGGCGGTGAGCGCTTTGGCCGCTACAGTTTCATTGGCTTGCCTGCGCGCACCTTGGTGCGGGCCCGAGGCTTTGGTGCCGACGCGGTGGCCGAAGTCGTGACCGACGGCAAGGTCGTCGAAACCGTGCCCGGCAATCCACTGGACTTTATTGCCGCTTACCAGCAGCGCTTCAAAGTGGCGCTGCGGCCCGGTCTGCCGCGCTTTTGCGGCGGCCTGGCGGGCTATTTCGGTTACGACGCCGTGCGCCATATCGAAAAAAAGCTCGAGGCCACCTGCCCGCCCGACACCTTGGGCTGCCCCGATATTCTGTTGCTGCAGTGTGAGGAACTGGCCGTCATCGACAACCTGTCGGGCAAGCTCTACCTGATCGTCTACGCCGACCCGGGCCAGCCCGAGGCCTACGCCAACGCCAAAAAACGATTGCGCGAACTCAAAGAGCAGCTCAAGTACTCGGTCAGTGCGCCGGTCATCAAGCAGTCGCAAACCTACCCCGCCGAGCGCGACTTCGCCAAGGCGGATTACCTCAAGGCAGTGGAGCGTGCGAAGGGCTTGATCGAAGCGGGTGATTTCATGCAGGTGCAGGTGGGCCAGCGCATCAAGAAGCGCTACACCGAGTCGCCGCTCAGCCTGTACCGCGCCCTGCGCTCGCTCAACCCCTCGCCCTACATGTACTACTACCACTTTGGGGATTTCCACGTGGTGGGGGCGTCGCCCGAAATTCTGGTGCGCCAGGAGCAGGTCGAGCACAACGGCAAGCCGGCCCAGAAGATCACCATCCGTCCGCTGGCGGGCACCCGCCCGCGCGGCGCGTCACCCGAGCAGGATGTGGCGATCGAGCACGAGCTGATGAACGACCCCAAAGAGCGCGCCGAGCACGTGATGCTGATCGATTTGGCACGCAACGACATCGGGCGCATTGCCCAAATCGGCACCGTCAAGGTGACCGAGCAGTTTGCAGTGGAGCGCTACAGCCACGTGATGCACATCGTCAGCAACGTCGAGGGCATCCTCAACGAGGGCATGACCAACATGGACGTGCTGCGCGCCAGCTTTCCGGCGGGCACACTCACCGGCGCGCCCAAAGTCCACGCCATGGAGCTGATCGATCAGCTGGAGCCCGTCAAGCGCGGTCTGTATGGCGGCGCTTGCGGCTACCTCAGCTATGCCGGCGACATGGACGTGGCCATTGCCATCCGCACCGGCATCATCAAGGACCAGACCCTGTACGTGCAGGCTGCGGCAGGTGTGGTGGCCGATTCGGTGCCTGAGCTGGAATGGAAAGAGACCGAGGCCAAGGCGCGCGCCCTGCTGCGTGCCTCAGAGCTGGTAGAGGAGGGGATGGAATGAAAATCCTCATGATCGACAACTACGACAGCTTCACCTACAACATCGTCCAGTATTTTGGCGAACTGGGCGCGCAGGTCGAGGTGTTCCGCAACGACGAAATCACGGTGGAAGAAGTGGCGGCACGGGCGCCGGACCGGCTGGTGATCTCACCCGGACCGTGCTCGCCCGCCGAGGCTGGCATTTCAGTGGAGGCCATTCAGCACTTCGCGGGCAAGCTGCCCATTCTGGGTGTGTGTCTGGGGCACCAGAGCATTGGTGCGGCCTTCAGCGGCAAGATCGTACGGGCGCAGCAGCTCATGCACGGCAAGACCAGTGTGATCACCACCACGCAGCAAGGTGTTTTCGCCAACTTGCCCGAGCGATTCGCGGTCAACCGCTACCACTCGTTGGCCATAGCGCGCGCCAGTTGTCCGGCCGACCTTGAAATCACCGCCTGGACTGAAGACGGTGAAATCATGGGCGTGCGGCACAAAACGCTGGCCATTGAGGGCGTACAGTTTCACCCCGAATCCATACTTACCGAGCACGGTCACGCCATGCTCAAAAATTTCATGGAGATGCCTGTATGACTGTTCTTGTGGATTTGCGCAGCGACACCGTCACCCAGCCTACCTCCGCCATGCGCGCGGCCATGGCTTCGGCGCCTTTGGGCGATGACGTGTTTGCGGGCGACCCCAGCGTCAATGCGCTGCAAGACAAAATTGCCGCCATGCTGGGCTTTGACGCCGCCTTGTTCGTGCCCACGGGCACGCAGAGCAACCTGTGCGCCATTCTGAGTCATTGCCAGCGCGGTGACGAATACATCGTGGGCCAGATGCAGCACAGCTACCGATGGGAAGGCGGCGGCGCAGCCGTGTTTGGCAGCGTGCAGCCGCAGCCCCTCAACCACGCGCCCGATGGCAGCTTGCCGCTGGCCGACATCGAGGCCGCCATCAAGCCC
>Ga0116158_10004465_pt1 | contig 11969 bp, 4 predicted proteins | sample AD_UKC052_MetaG_FD_89883 | JGI IMG/M metagenome (GOLD analysis project Ga0116158, IMG submission 89883) | Active sludge microbial communities of municipal wastewater-treating anaerobic digesters from USA - AD_UKC052_MetaG | ecosystem: Engineered > Bioreactor > Anaerobic > Digestate | place: USA... | reverse complement strand
CTGATCGCCGACCAGCTTGGCGAGGCCGATGCCGCTGTCGACGGCGAGGTCGTCGCGGGCGAGCGCGAGGGCGTCGAAGAACGCGGCCGCGAGGTTCTGCTCGGCGGCGGCGTAGTCGGTGAGGTGGACCTGCACGTCGCCGAGGGCAGAGCGGGCCGCGGCGCGCAGCGGTCGATCAGCGAGCGCCTCGGCGGTAGCGAGCACTTCCTCGGCGATCGTGCGGGCGGCCGCGTAGTGGCCGGCGTCGGACTCGGCGTGGGCGGCCGCGAGGCGGCGGCGCTGCTCGGCGACGGCGGCGAGGCGCGTCGGGTCGGCGGACAGGTCCTCGTCGTCGGCGCGGGCGATCAGCTCGACGCAGGACTCGGGGGCCGGCAGCGCGGCCGCGGCGGCGACGGCGTGCTGCACGACGTCGACGTCGGCGGCCATGAACACGCGCAGCAGGGCCTCGAGCTCGTCGCGGCGCTGATCGAGGCAATGCATGCGGCGGTCCATCAGCGCGGGGGCCTGGCTGCGACGGACGTGGGTGGCCTCGCAGGTGGCGGTGTGGGCCGCGAGCCAGCGGGCCTGATATTCGCCGAGGCGGGCCTCGACCCGGCGCGTGGTGTCCTCGGCGTAGGCCAGGCCGGTGGCGGTGAAGGCTTTGGCGAGCGCGGCCCGGGGCGCCTCGCCCCAGGCGTCGGCGAAGGCCGCGGTGGCGCCGGTGCACACCGGGCCGCGGGTGGCGAGCTGGAAGCCCAGGGCGCCGCCCAACAAACCGATCATGCCGATCATGCCGAGCGCGGCGAGCAGGGCGGCGCGGCGGAGAGGCAGCAGGCGCTCGAGCTCGGTGAGCAGGGTCGGCAGGGTCGGCCAGCGGCCCTGCGGCTCCGGGGCGAGGCCGCGGACCACGGCGCGCAGCAGCCTGCGCGGGAGGCGTTGCTTGGTGTGCGGCGGGTCGATGCGACCGGTCGTCTTGGCGAGCTCGAGGGCGTAGAAGTTCTCGCCGGAGAACGGCCGGTTGCCGCACAGGCCCTCGTAGAGGGCGACGCAGAAGCTGAACTGGTCGCTGCGCTCGTCGACCTGCTCGCCGCCCCGCTGCTCCGGGGCGGTGTAGGCGGGCGTGCCGACGAAGGCGCCGTACTGGGTCAGCGGGGCCGACAGGCTGGACAGGCTGTTCATCCAGGTGTCGTGCCGGGTCCGCGGGCGCGGCTCGGCGAGGGTCTCGCTGGTGGCGCGCGCGAGGCCGAAGTCGAAGACCTGGACCACGCCGTCGCTGCGCAGCAGCACGTTGCTGGGCTTGAAGTCGCGGTGGATGACGCCGACCGCGTGCGCGGCGACCAGGCCGCGGCCGGCGGCGATGAAGACCCGCAGCACCTCCTGCCACGGGCGCGGGGTGTCGAGCCAGTCGGCGAGGGTCAGGCCCTCGATGTAATCCATGACGACGAACACGCCCTGCGGCGGCTCGCCGGGGCGCGGGCCCTCGCCGTACAGCGGGCTGGCGTCGTAGGTGCCGACGTCGTGCACGGCGACGACGTTGGGGTGGGACAGCTTGGCGAGGGCCTGGGCCTCGCGGTGCAGGCGGGCGTGGGCCTCGGCGGCCTGCTCTCCATCGTCGCTGCCGGGTCGCAGCAGCTTGACCGCGACCTTGCGCTCGAGCGCCGGGTCGTGGGCCAGGTAGACCATGCCCATGCCGCCGGCACCGAGCCGCGACAGCAGGACATAACGCGAGACCACGAGGGCCTGCTCGCGCGGGCCGAGGCCGCTGCGATCGAGCTCCGGGAGCGCAGCGCCGGCCCCGAGGGCCGAATGCGGCGGCTGTGCGCCGCGCAGTCCGGGGTTGGTAATTCCGGGGCCGGGTCCGACCAGGGTCGCGTCGTCGCTGGGCGGGCGGCCAGGCAGGGGCGGCAGGAGCTCCAGGCCCCTGCCGTCGAGGGTTCGATCGCTGCCGATGTCCGGGGCGCGCGAAGCAGGCTTCGTCGGGCCCGGGGGGGGTCCGCTGTCATCCGGTCGAGCCTATCGTCAATGACCGCCATTGCGCGGGGGACCGCGACGATTTTCAGGCGACGAATCGGCGATAAACCGCGCCTGCGCGCGTATTCGCGGGCCGATCCGGACCGCGAGTCTCCCGCCTCGGGTCGATGTTCGCGCGTCGGTATGCACGGTGCTCGCGGGTGCGATCGAGTTATGTCGTGAGTCCGCAGGTCGAGGGAGCGGGCCGGCGATATCGGGCCGCGCTCGCTCGCTCGCTCGCTCGTCGGTGAGGCGCAGATCGTGCGCGGCACCACCGGTGCGGAGCCGGGCGAAGACGGAGGACTCTTCCGCCGGGGCAGTTTTTGCGGCCTCTGGTGATTCAACCCTTGTGCACCCTCATGTGCGGACCCAGGTCGAAGCAAGTATCAGGCACCCCCACGAACATTGTTACACGCAGAGCCTTCGGATCCGCGAGCGCCGAGGCGTGTGCATTGCTCCACCCACATGCGTATACCCGCGGCCGAATGTATCTGTGAGTGCTCACCCATGCCACGTCCCAGACCGGCCAGAACAGCCGGTGCGGCCCGGGCCTTGCGCAGTTGTCGGTTATTTTTACGTTGACCTCGGTAGACGCATATGTAACGTTAGCTTTGGACAAGCTTTCGATTCGGGACTTTTGTGCCTTGCTGGCGGCGCTGCCGACGGACCTGCCAAATGCCCCGAGAGTAACTCCAATGGCCGCTGCGCATTCTACGATTGCGTGGTGCGCGTATCACTATTACGCGCTCCTGCGCACACGCATATAGTGAACCCGACGCCGCGAGGAGACCCCATGCCCATGCAAACGAAGCGTCGACCGCCGAAGGCCAGCGGCCATCTTGTCGCACTCCATCGCGCAGAGGGGCGCGCCGATGGCCCGCGTGTTGCATCACGCATTGGTTGAGCAAGCATGGCCACCGCACAAACCTCCACCAGGGCGCCCACGACTCAGCGATCGTTCACCATGACCAGCGACGCCGATCGCCTTCGCGAGCTCATGGTCGGCCCCGAGGGCCTCCCGCCCGAACAGTTCGACGCCCTCGTCGCCGGCTGGGACCCCGCCGAGGCGCCCCTGGTCCAGTTCCTCGTCGCCCGCGGCTTCCTCGACCGCATCGGCGCCCAGACCCTCAGCACGGTCCTCAAGGGCTATGTGCAGCTGCGCGGCATCGGCCTGTGCAACCTGTTCAAGGGGCTGCCCGGCCCGGCCGCGCCGACCAGCCGCCCGACCCCGGCCCGCAGCGGTGCCCGCGAGGCCGGATCGCGTGACCGTGACGCGAGCCCGCGCGACGCGTCGCGTGAGGCGCCCGGGCGCGACAGCCCGCACTCGACGCCCGGCGTATCGGCGACCCTGGCCTTCGCGCCGCGACCCGGGCCGCGCGAGGCCGCGTCCGTGCTCGAGGTTGTGGCGGCGACGCCGGTGGCAGCGACTCCGGTTGAAGCGACGCCGATGGTGGCGGTCGCCCCGACGGCGCGCAGCGAGAGCGCGGCCCAGGAGTTCGCGCGGCTGTCGCTGCGCGCCCAGATCTCCGAGCTGCGGGCCGAGCTGGTGGCGGGTCGCAGCCGGCGGGACGCGCCGCGGCATCCGAGCGAGCCCGGGGATCACTGCGCCCACTACACGCTGATCCGTCGCCTCGGCGAGAGCGCCCACTCCCTCGTGTTTCAGGCCCGTCCGGATCATCCGAATCATCCGGATCATGGCCAGGGGACCGTCGCGCTCAAGCTGCCGCGCCCCGACGCGCCGCCCGCGAGCCTGCCGCGCTTCGCCGCCCAGAGCCAGATCCACGCGCGTCTGGCCCATGCCGGCGTGCTGCCGCTGATCGACGTGGGCGGCCGCGACGCGCCGGTGTACCTCGCCTACGCCGACATGGGCACGGTCGGCATCTCGAGCTACCTCCGCCAGCTCAGCGGGCGCGTGCAGGCCTGGACCCTCGCGCAGCTGTTCGTCGATGTGGCGCAGGTGCTGGACGCGGCGGCGAGGGTCGGCATCCTCCACGGCGACCTCAAGCCGGCCAACGTCCTGATGTGTGAGCACGACGCCCGCGTCCGGCTCACCGACTTCGGCATGCGCATCCCCGGGGCGCCTCCGGGTCCGTTCACCGCGCCCGAGCTCGCGCTCGGCGGTCAGGGCACGGTCCAGGCGGATATGTACAGCCTCGGGGCCGTCCTGCAGTCCGCGGCGGTCGGTCAGGCCGGCCCGGTCGGCCCGCTGCAGGAGAGCCGTCCCGATCTGCCCGCGGACCTGGTGACGGCGATCGACCGCATGACGACCCGTTCGCCGCGTGATCGACCGGCCTCGTGGGAGGCGGCGATCGCCGCGGTGCTGGCCGCCTGTCCGCGCATCGCCGGTCCGGCGCAGCCGGGCACCTGAGGTCCGGGGCGGACTGTCAGGAATATCGAACAGTGGTGCCTGGCGACCCCGGTCATACGCTCGGGGGGCGGACGACGTCGCACGGGCCGGCGGGGTCCGGTGGGAGGCCCGCGCAACCTGGCGCAGCCGGATGTCCGGAGGTCGGTCCGCCCTCAGACCTGATTGTGCACCCGGGTGATGCGGGCATGCTGCGCGGGAGTTGCTCCGCGTTCGTCTCGGTGGATATGTGCGAATGTTCGTACGACGATATCCGCGAAGCGAGCGTTGAACGCGGATCGCAAGTGCCTGCAATTCGAGATCGACGGCGACATACCGCCTGGTAGGGGCGTTTATGCGCACACAAGCGCGCGTGGATCGGTATGCTTCGCCGAGATGCCGCGCGAACCGAACCTCGCCGAACCAACGCTCGTGGGCGACGCGCTTGCCAGCGGCGCGGAGCACGTGCACGGCGTGCCCTCCGGCGAGGCGACGATCGTCGGCAACGCCACGGTGCCGCGCGAGCCGGAGGCGCGGCTCGGGCCGGGCGCGCGGCTCGGGCGCTACGTGCTGGCCGAGCCGCTCGGCCAGGGCGGCATGGGCACCGTGTATTCGGCGCACGACCCCGACCTCGATCGCCAGGTGGCGATCAAGGTGCTGCACGCCGGGCTCGCGGCGCAGGACGCCACCGAGGGGCCGCAACGCCTGCTGCGCGAGGCGCAGGCGATGGCCAAGCTCAGCCACCCGAACGTGTTGACGGTGCACGATGTCGGGGTCGTCGGGGCGCGCCTGTTCATCGCCATGGAGATGATCGAGGGCAGCGATCTGCGGGGCTGGCTCGCCGAGCGCAGGCGGCCGTGGCGGGCGATCGTCGAGGTCTTCATGGCCGCCGGGGCGGGCCTCGCGGCGGCCCATGACGCGGGCATCATTCATCGCGACTTCAAGCCCGACAATGTGCTGATGGCCCGCAACGGGCGGGTGCTGGTCGGCGACTTCGGCATCGCCGCGGCGGCCCCGGACGCGATGTTGCAGCGGGACGCGCGTACGCACTCGTGGCTCGGCGAGGCCGGCACGCTGACCGTGCCCGGCGCGCTGCTCGGCACACCTGCATATATGGCGCCCGAGCAGATGGCCGGCACCGAGATCACGCCGGCCGTCGATATCTTCGCGTTCTGCGTCGCGCTGTACGAGGCTATCGCGGGCGAGCGACCGTTTCGCGGCGACACGCTCGCCAATCTTTATGTGGCGATCCAGGGCGAGGGCCCGCGGCCGCTGGCGGTCAAGGTCCCGCGCCGCCTCGCCCGCGCGCTGCGACGCGGCCTCGAGGCCGACCCGAGGGCCCGGCACGAGTCCATGCACGCGCTGCTCGCCGAGCTGCGGCCGCTCGTGGCGTCCCGGCGACGGCTGTGGCTCGGCGGCGCGGCGCTGGTGGTGGTGACCGCTGCGGTCAGCGCCGGGCTGTGGGCCGCATCCGCGGATCCGGTGCAGTGCAGCGGCGGCGAGGCGGCGGTCGCCGAGGTGTGGACACCGGCGCGGCGCGGCGCGATCGAGGCCGCGTTCACGGCCACCAAGGTCGTGCACGCGGCGAACACCTGGACGCTGGCGGCCGGGCGTCTCGACGCGTTCACGGCGGCGTGGTCGGCCGCGCGCCTGGACGCCTGCGAGGCCACGAACCTGCGCGGCGAGCAGTCGGCGGAGGCGCTCGACCGGCGCATGGTGTGCCTGGACCGCCAGCTCGGCGAGCTCGATCGCCTGCTGGTGTTCCTCGGCGAGGCCGACGCGAAGGTGGTCGATCATGCGATCGCGCTGGTCCTCGATCTGCCGGCGGCCTCGAAGTGTGACGCGAGCGTGGTGCTCGCCGCGGCGCCGCGGCCGGGCGAGTCGCCCGAGCTCGCGGCGCTCGAGTCGACGATCTCCGCGAGTCGCCGCCTGCACCGCGTCGGCAAGTACAGCCAGGGGCTCGAGCTGCTGACGCCGGTGATCGCTCGGCTCACCGAGCTAGGCGAGCCGTTGCTGCTGTCGAGGGCCCTCGCGGCGCGGGCCCACACCGGCTACGTCGACAGCCGCCCCGAGGCCCGGGCATGGATCGCCGAGGCCCTGGCCGCGGCGATGCGCGCCGGTGACGACCTGCGCTTCGCCGACATCGCCGCCAGCCAGCTCGGCCTCGACGGCGGCGATGTGGCCGCGCGCGACCTGTGGCTGCGCCTCGCGGAGGCCGCCCTGCAGCGCCACGGCGGCGACGATGGGGTGCGCGCCAAGCTGCTGACCAACTTCGGCAACGCGTTGCGCAATGACGGGCGGTTGGCCGAGGCCGAGGCGGCGCATCGCGAGGTGCTGGCGCTGCGCCGACGCTCGCCCGAATCGCCGACCCTGATCGCCGACGCGCTGTTCAACATCGGCGCGGTGCTCGGCAGCGACCCGGCGCGGGGCGACGAGGCCAGGCAATTGATGCAGGAGGCCACCGATATCTGGACTCGTGAGCTCGGGCCCCAGCACCCGCGCATGATCACCGTGCACAGCAACCTGGGCATGCTGGCGAAGGATGAGGCGGACTATCGGTCCGCGCTCGTGCACGCCGGGCGAGCGCTCGAGCTGGCGCGGGCGCTGCGCGGCGAGCAGCACCCCGACGTCGCCCATCAGCTCGCGGTGATGGCCATGATCGAGAACTTGAGTGGGGACTTCGTCGCGGCCAAACAACACTTCGATCGCGCGCTCGAGATCCTGACGGGCGCGGCCGGCAGCGGGGCGCGGCAGGTGAAGTACGGCGCCCTCGTGCTGACGGCCGCCAGCTTCCGCGTGGAGTCGGGGGATCTGGTCGGGGCGGAGGCGGATCTGGGGCGCTTCGACGCGCTGGGGCTCAAGCTCCCGCCGGAGCACGGGTTCTGGCTCGGTGTGCCGACCATCCGCGCCCAGATCGCCCTGGTGCGCGGTGACCTCGATGGCACCCTGCGGGAGATCGCACGGGGCCGCGAGCTCGTCGCCAAGTTCCCGGGGCCGGATCAGAGCGAGTCCATCATGTTCATGGCGCTGGCCGAGGCCGAGGTCGACGTGCGTCGCGCACGGTTCGCGGAGGGCTTGGCGCTGATCGAGCCGCTGCTCGGCGCGCATCCCGTGAGCTTCAAGGCGCCGAAGAACCGGGCGCTGCTGGCGTTCCACAGCGCGCGCATCCTCTGGGGCCGCGGTCAGAAAGACGAGGCGCTGGCCGCCGCCGACGCGGCGCTGGCCGCCTACGCGAGCCTCGGTCCCGGCTTCGACCCGCGCGAGGCCGAGGTCGAGGCCTGGATCGCCGGGCATGGACCGCGCTGAGGTCCGGCGGACGTGCTTCGCTGCGAGGATCCATTGTGCGCACCATCGATGTCACGACCCGCGAGCTGTGACGATTGCTGGCGCATCGTGCTCGGGTGACGTGCGCAGAGGCACGTCCCACGTGTGGCCCGCCTGCTGCGGCCTCGCCTAGGATCCGCCGCGCATGCGCGTCGCTGTCACCGGTGCCACGGGTCACGTCGGATCCAACCTCGTGCGGTCGCTGATCGATCGCGGCGATCAGGTGCGGGTGCTGGTCCGCGACCGGGCCGACGCGCTCGCGGGCCTCGAGGTCGAGCACGTGCGCGGCAGCGTCGGCGACACCGACGCGCTGAGGCGCCTGTTCACCGGCGTGGATGTCGTCTACCACCTGGCGGCGATGATCTCGATCAGCGGCGATCCGCACGGTCAGGTGCGGTCCACCAACGTCGAGGGCACCCGGCGCGTCGCCACGGCCGCGCTGGCGGCGGGTGTGCGGCGTCTGGTGCACTGCAGCTCGGTGCACGCCTTCGACCTCTACATGCCCGGCAGCAAGGACCTGCAGCGGATCGACGAGTCGTGGCCGCGGGTGCCCGACGCCGCCCCGCACTTCGCGTACGACCGGTCCAAGGCGGCCGGCGAGCGGGCGCTGCGTGAGGTGATGGCGCTCGGCCTCGATGCGGTGATCGTGCATCCCTCGGGCGTGGTCGGCCCCTTCGACTTCGGGCCCTCGCGCATGGGTCGGGTGCTGCTCGGGCTGTATCATCGCTCGCTGCCGAGCCTGATCGACGGCGGCTTCGACTTCGTGGATGTCCGCGATGTCGTGGGCGCCATGATGGCGGCCGCGGACCGCGGGGTCGCGGGCGCGAACTACATCACCACCGGTCATCACCTCAAGATCTCCGCGCTGGCCCGGATGGCCGAGCAGATCACCGGCGTGCGCTCGCCGCGGATCAACGCGCCGATCTGGGCGCTGCGCCTCGGCGTGCCCGCGGTCGAGGCCGTCGGGCGCGTGCTCGGCAAGGAGCCGCTGTATACGCGCGAGTCGATCGCGGTGCTCGAGACGCGCGCGCGCTTCGACTGGTCACGCGCCGGGCGTGACCTCGGTTATGCGCCGCGGCCCACGCTGGATACGGTGCGCGACACGTATGCGTGGTTCGAGCAGGCCGGCCTGCTCAAGCGCTGAGGCGGACTCGTTTCAACGGCGTAGGGTCCGGGCGATCGTCAGAATGTCGTCGGTCGACCAGCTCGCCCGCTCGACCTCCGCGGGCTTCGGCTCTTCACGCGAGACCGTTTCTGGACCATTTGCGCGCTCGCTGGATTGCGCCGGGACATCGGGCTTGTTCGCGGATTGTTTTCGTGGACGGGTCATCTTGTCGGGTCACCTATCATTCCGAGCGTGATGACCATTCACCGGCCGCGCAGGGTCTGGGCGACCTTCAGCACGTCGGCGAGCACGCCGGCCGCGGTCACGGCTCCGCCGGCACCGGCGCCGCGCACGACCAGCGGGTATTCCTCGTAGCGTTCGGTGGTGAAGGCGACGAAGGCCTCGGCGCCGCGCAGGGTCGCGGCGGGGTGGTCGGGGGCGACGTCGATGGGTCCGACGCGGACGCGGAACTCGCCGGTGTCGGGGGCGAGGTCGATGCGGGCGAGGTAACGCAGGACGCGGCCGCGGGCGCGCAGGTCCTCGAGGCTGGTGGCGAAGGTCGAGTCGTAGGCGGCGAGGCCGGCGAAGAAGCGCTCGAGGTCGGGCTCGGCGAGCAGGTCGTCGTGGATGAGCGGGTGGACCTGGATCTGCTCGAGCTCGAGCGGGAGGCCGAGCTCGCGGGCGAGGATCAGCGCCTTGCGGGCGACGTCGAGGCCGCTGAGGTCGTCGCGCGGGTGGGGCTCGGTGAAGCCGCGCTCGCGGGCCTGGCGGACCGCCTGCGACAGCGGGGTGCCGCGCATGACCTCGCCGGTGATGTAGCCGAGCGAGCCCGAGAAGGCGCCCTCGACCCGGTGCACGCGGTCGCCGGTGCGCACCAGGTCGGCGAGGGTGGCGATCACCGGCAGCGAGGCGCCGACGGTGGTCTCGTAGCGATAGGCCGCGTGGGCGCTGGCGGCCGCGTCGCGCAGCTGTTTGTTCGGACCTGTCGCAAGAGTCAGGGGCTTCTTGTTGGCGGTGACGACGTGGATGCCGCGCGCGAACGCCTCGGCGTAGACGCGGTCCATGTTGTCGGCGGCGCTGCAGTCGACGAGCACCGGCACGGGCAGGCGGCGCAGGCGGTCGAGCAGGGGGGTGAAGAAGGCGACGAGGTCGGGGCGCGGGGCCTCGGGGATCGCGGCGAGGCGCGGCTGCCAGCGCTCGAGGTCGATGCCTTGCTCGTCGAAGACGGCGCGGCGGCTGTCGGCGACGCCGACGACCTTGAGGGCGATGCCGTGGCGCTGTTGCAGCGGGCCGCGCTGCTGGTGGACCTGCGCGAGCAGCTGGGCGCCGACGACCCCGTGACCGAGCACCAGCAGGCTCAGCTCCTCGTGGGCGAAGTTGAAGGCGGCGTGCACGGTGCGGACCGCGAGCGCTGTTTCGGCGCCGTCGATGGCGCAGGAGATCGAGCGTGAGCTCATGCCCTGGGCGATCGCCCGCACCGGCACGCCTACCTGGCCGAGCGCGCGGAAGAACTGCGAGGGGGCGGTGCGTGGGTCCATCCGCCCGGACACGAGGGTGAGCAGGGTGATCGGCTGGCGCACGCCGGGGCTGTCGACCTCGCCGCGGCTGCGCTCGAGCGCGAGCTCGGCGTCGATCGCCGCGGCGGCTTTGGCTGCGGCGGCGGCCGGCACGACCACCGCGACCGCTTGACCATGGGCAGCTTGATTGGCCATCCACACGGTGACGCCGGCCGACTCGAGGGCCCGCAGCACGCGCATGCCGACGCCGGCGGTGTGCGTGAGGCGACGCCAGCGGATGTCGAGCAGGGCGAGGTTCTCGAGCGAGGTGACGCAGGTCGGGCCGGCGGTCGGTGAGCCGCCCTCGTCGATGCGGGTGCCCTCGGACTCGGGGTCCATGGTGCTGCGGATGCGCAGCACGATGCGGCCCTCGATCAGCGGGACCATGGTCCGCGGGTGGAACAGGCGCGCGCCGAAGTTGGCGAGCTCGAGCGCCTCCTGATACGACATGCGGGCGATCGGGTAGGCGTCGCGCAGGATGGTCGGATCGCCGGTCATCACGCCGGGCACGTCGGTCCAGATCTGGACCTCGCTCGCCCCGATCGCGCCGGCCAGCAGGGTCGCGGTGTAGTCGGAGCCGTTGCGGCCGAGCGTGGTGGTGCGGCCGTCCGGGGTCGCGCCGAGGAAGCCGGTGTGCACGGCGATCGCGGGGGCCCAGGTCGGCGCCAGCGCGGCGAGGTGGGCCCGCGTGGCCGGCTCGTCCACCAACGCGTCGCCGAAGCGGTCGTCGGTGACCATCCACTCGCGGGCGTCGACGGCGACCGCCGCCTGGCCGCGCACGCGCAGCAACGCGGCGACGATGCCGGCGCTCAGGCGCTCGCCGAACGACAGCACGAGGTCGAGGGTCTGCGCGCTGCACTGGCGCAGCAGGCCGACGCCGGCGAGCACCTGGCGCAGCGGCACCAGCAGCTCGCTGACCTGGGTCGGCAGCTCGGGCATCGGCACGCTCTCGTCGCGGCCGGGCCGGCGCAGCAGCTCGCGCAGGGCGGCGAGGCCGACGTCGACGGCGACTTGGCCCACCCGCTCGACCAGGGCCTCGGCCGCGGTCTGCTCACCGCGCTCGGCCGCGTGCGCGGCGTCGATCAGCCAGTCGGTGGTGTCGCCCATCGCCGAGACGACCACTGCGACCGGGCCGAGGGCCATCTCGCGGGCGATGAGGTCGGTGACGCGGATGAGCCGCTCGGAGGCGCCGACGGAGGAGCCGCCGAACTTGAGGACGCGCAGGGTGGTCATGAGGGCAGGTCCGAAGGGGCAGGTCCGAAAGGTCAGGTCGAAAAGAGCAGGTGGCGAGCGCGCGGCGCTCACTCGTCGGCGAGGGCCTGGGCGAGGTCGGCGAGCAGGTCCTCGGGGTCCTCGACGCCGACGCTCAGGCGCACGAGGTTGTCGCGAATGCCGACGGCGAGCCGCTGCTCGCTGCTGAGCTCGTAGAACGACATCAGGGCCGGCTGCTCGATCAGGCTCTCGACGCCGCCGAGCGAGGGGCCGATCTGCGGGATCCGGCAACGGTCGATGAAGCGGCTGGTGCGGGCCTCGTCGCCGCGGACCAAAAAGCTGACGACGCCGCCGAAGCCGCGCATGTGGGCGCGGGCGACCGCGTGGTCGGGGTGGTCGGGGAGGCCGGGGTAGTAGACGCGCTCGACGGCGGGGTGGG
>Ga0116158_10004463_pt1 | contig 11972 bp, 9 predicted proteins | sample AD_UKC052_MetaG_FD_89883 | JGI IMG/M metagenome (GOLD analysis project Ga0116158, IMG submission 89883) | Active sludge microbial communities of municipal wastewater-treating anaerobic digesters from USA - AD_UKC052_MetaG | ecosystem: Engineered > Bioreactor > Anaerobic > Digestate | place: USA... | reverse complement strand
GGTGTTCGAGTTCCGCATGACTCTGCTGCAGTTCGGCGGTGCGCAGATTGACCTGATGTTTAAGCATCAGACTGCCGAGAATGCTCATGAACAGAAAGCCGAGAAGAACCAGGGCGATGATTTTTATTTCCTGCGGAATCTGGAAGCTCACCTTCTCAGAGGTCCAGCGCTTGAGCGACTGGTAATACTCTGACTGGTGATCCTGCTTGAGAAGCTTCAGATGCTTATCGATCTTTTCGAGCAGATTCAGATTGCGGCCTTTTGCCGTGGCAAAATGCAGGGCCGAAGGGCTGAAAATGATTGCGGTATCTTCGAGACCGTATTGTCTTGCGTGCATGTTACCAAAAAACTGATTGGTAACTGCGGCAGCAGCTTCACGATCCTTTACTTTCTGAAATACTGTCTGATAATCTGGCACTCCGATCAGGTCGATCTTGATATGAAAGCTTTGGGCAAGAGCCTCGAAACTCTTCTGCTGAACGGAACTCTCAAGAACGACTACCTTTTTGCCTTCGAGGTCGAGCAGCGTCTTGATACCGCTGCCGGGATGAGCGTAGACCTGAAACCAGGAAGAGAGCGTCGGAATCTCATGAAACGAAAAGTGTTGGGCGCGATCAAACGTATAAGCGACATCTGGCATCAGTTCGATTTCGCCGGCCTCGAGCCGGTCAAGGCCCTCTTTCCAGGTTCCAGTTACAAACTCCAGATCCCAGTTTTCGGCTCTGGCGACATATTTGATGACATCGACAAAAATCCCGCAGGGTTCTCCCTGCTCGTCGAGGCCGACTTTGGGCGTGTTATGATATATCCCGACCCGAACCTTCTGTCCAGCGAATGCGGGGTACAACAGACAGCACAAAAGCGCAGTAATCATGAAAAGTCGCACCAGCTTGCCAACTCTGTTCAACAGGCCTCTCCAGACTGCTGATCCGTCTGCACTACCTCGTTCCAGATCCGAACCAGCCACTCACTATTTCTATGCTACTCCCATTCTACAGAAAATCAGCCCCTTTATCAAATTCATTTTATTGTCTTCTTTCCCAATCGCAATCGGTATCGCTATCGGTATCGGGTTCGATGTCGTCGTCTTCGGCCTGCTCAACTCTCTCAAAAAATCTGCGCCCATCTGCGAAATCTGGTGTGCCAGGCTAAGCCTGATCAATCTAGCTACATGAAAGGAGGTAGCACCGGCAATTACTCGTTCATCGGTAAGCCGAACAGGCATCAGCTAGGGTAACCGACCTGATGAAGCCCTGCAAGGCGAGTTCGTGAGCCGTAGTGAAAACGAACCGGAATCAGCCTCGTTACGCTAATCGAGAGTGGCCAGCGTATTCTGATGTCATGAAGCCTGCCACCTGAAGGGAAGAAACGGGTGACTGCACCTTCAGGACTCTCCGGGGTCGCAGCGGACAGCGCGCGAACAAAGATTGATCAAGGAACCTGGGAGACCCAACAGGGAACCTTCAGTGGTAACATCGACCGGAAATAAATAACCGGCCGGTGCCTCTGGTTGGGAGTCGGACGGGCTTGTAGTAGCGAAGAAACGGGTAATGACCGTGGAGCGAAGAGGCCCGACCATTGAAAAGTCTGAGCAAAAAGGAGGGAGACCCGCTTGGCTAAGAAGCACACTACGGAAGAATTCAGCGACGGCAAGGCCGTGGCTGAAGATAAAGTCTCTCTGCTGCGGCAAAGACTCGGCCAAAAGGCCAAGCAGGAACCGAAGTTCCGATTTTATGCACTATACGATCGGATTTATCGGTTAGACGTTTTACATGAAGCGTGGGAAAGAGTCCGAGCGAACAGAGGAAGCCCCGGAATCGACGGTATCAGCATAGATGATATCGTGAAAACTCCGGATGGCGTCGAGAAGCTGGTCAGCCAACTACACTCCGACTTGAAGGCGAAAGTCTACAAGCCTCAGGCAGTTAAGCGAACCTACATCCCGAAACCTGATGGCCGACTCAGACCGCTGGGGATTCCCACCATTCGCGACAGAGTCGCGCAGATGGCGGCTCTGTTAATTCTGGAACCGATATTTGAGGCAGACTTTCTCGATTGTTCTTATGGATTCCGGCCCGGGCGCAATGCCCATCAGGCTCTGGGAGAAATAAGGTCGCACCTCAAGATGGGGCTTCAGGCTGTATATGATGCAGATTTGAAGGGTTATTTTGATTCGATCCCGCATGATAAACTCATGGCTTGTCTTCGTACCCGAATTGCTGATCGCGCTGTTCTTCACCTGATAAAGCTTTGGTTGTCCACTCCCTGTGTCGAGCCTCCCGACTCGCCGAAAGGCAAGCCGAAGGTCTCTAGAAGCAAGAAAGGCACTCCTCAAGGCGGAGTCATATCTCCGCTGTTGGCGAATCTCTTTCTACACTTCTTCGATAAGCACTTTCACAGTGCTCACGGGCCGGGGAACTGGGCGAAGGCAAAACTTGTCAGATATGCCGATGATTTTGTCATTCTCGCCAGATATCTTGGCGACAGAATCACAGGCTATGTCGAGCAGTTGCTGGAAGGCAGATTCGGCTTGGAAATTAACCGTGAAAAGACGACTGTGAAGAATCTGCGTGAGCAGGGAACTACTCTTGATTTCCTCGGCTTTACCTATCGATGGGATAAGCATTTGTTCGGTGGTGAACAACATTATCTGAACCTTTTTCCCTCGAAAAAGGCGCTAGCCAAGGAACGGGAAACCCTGCGCAAAATGACGGGAACAAAAATGTGTCATATACCGCAACCGCAGTTGATCGAGAACATCAATCGTCACCTCATCGGTTGGAGGCAATACTTCAACTTCGGGTATCCACGGGTGGCTTTCGGCAAAATCAACTGCTTTGTCCGTCGGCGACTCATCGGTCATGTAAAACGTCGCAGCCAGCGACCTTTTCGACCCCCGGAAGGGGTTACCTATTATAAGCATTTTGAGCGAATGGGCTTAATATACTTATGACGAAAGAATCGTACAACTGCCTGCGTAATCTCCGGCGACATCAATGGATTAGCCGGATGCGGGAAATCCGCACGTCCGGTTTCATGAGGGGGGCAGGTTCATGGATTGGCCATGAATTCTGCCTCTACTCTCCCGGATCCTCCTCTTCTTCTTCTTCTTCTTCTTCTTCTTCTTCTTCTTCTTCTTCTTCTTCTTCTTCTTCTTCTTCTTCTTCGTCTTCGTGTCTCTGCGCCTTTGTGCGAAAATCTTCTTCTCTTCTTCGCCTTAGTCTTCAAAAATGTGCTATATATACCCCAGAAAAAAAACGCGCAGTTTATCCAGATGTGCGTGCAGCGAAAGGAATCATCTTATGTGTGGTGTTATCGGGCTCATTCTCGCTAAAGACTCTGAAAAAATGGGGCAGACCGCCTGCAACCTGCTGCGGGCGCTTGAATATCGCGGCTACGACTCGACCGGCGCGGTGATTCAGACTGAAGCCGGCGATATCACACTCAAAAAAGATGTCGGCGCTCCCAGCAAGGTCGTCTACGACCTCGGCATCGATAAGCTCGCCGGCCAGATCTTCTGCGGTCAGGTGCGCTGGGCCACTTTCGGCGCGGTCACCCGCGACAACGCGCAGCCGCACGAAGTCAAATGCCACACCCACATATATGGTGCCCACAACGGCAACATCACCAACTGCAGTCAGCTCAAGGAATGGCTCACCTCGCAGGGACACAGGGTTGTCAGCGACAACGACGGCGAAATGGTCGTGCACACGGTTGAGCATTTTTTCGCCGAAGAACTCCGATTTAAAGACGAAACCAACCTTCAAGACCGCTATGATGCTCTCAAAAATGCGGTTGTCAAAGCCTTTCAAAAAACCACCGGCTCTTTCGCAGCAATTATCGTCGATCCGGTCGCGCGCCGCACTGTCGCGATCAAGGCTGGCAGCAGCCTGTATATCGGCAAGGGCCATACGCCCGAACTCGAAGATTTTTATCTCGCTTCGTCGGATCTTGCATCGGTTCTGCAGCTGACCAAGGTTCTGATTTCAATCAAGGAAAAGCAATTCGCCATCTTCGACAGCAACGATTTCACAATGTATGACATACGTGACGGCAGCCGGCTCGAACACAGCTGCCAGCGCAGTCTGCTCAAAGTCGAAGAAACGAAACTGCAGCATCCATATCGCTACTTCATGGAACAGGAAATTTTCAGCCAGAGCAGAAACACCGCCAAGCTGATCAGCCTGCTCTCAGGCGGCAACGGCGTCATCAGGCTGCTGCGCGACCATGTCGAAACCCACGCAGAATGTTACGCTGAAATCAGCGAAGGTCTGCAGCAACTGGCGCTGGTAACCGAACACGATGACTTCGTCAGACGTGTCGGCGAGCTGTTCGAGTCGGCGCCAGTCGCGCAGATGGCCGGGTTGTGCAGCAAATTCGCCGGCTGCGGCACTTCGCTTGAACTCGAGTCGGGCTTTGCCTCGCTGCTCGAAGACGTGCGCCGCGCGCTCGACGAAATCGGCGGCGACCGCTGCAATCCGGTTCTGCTCAGGCTTATCGATGGCATCTTCGAGTTCGAGAACATCAGACTGCTCGAAGAGCGCATGCGCGAATTCGTCGATATCATCGTCAAGGCCCGCAAGAACGGCGATTCGATATATATTCTCGCCTGCGGCACCTCTTTTCATGCCGCCAAGACCGCGCCGCTGTTCTTCAACGAAATCGCCGGGATCTCGGTAACGCCACTGCTGCCGGGTGAGTTCCGCGCGCAGTGTACCCGCTCGCTTGGTACAAATGACGTCGTCATCGGCATCAGCCAGAGCGGCGAGACAAAAGACCTGATCGACGTTTTCAGCTTTTTAGAAGAGATCTACCCCGGCGTCAGGCGCATCTGTATTCTGAACAACACCAATTCGACGCTGGCTCTGGAGAAGTCACACCTCTACGTGCCGTTGTTCTGCGGCCCCGAAATCGCAGTGCCCGCGACCAAGAGCTTTTTGAACCAGCTGCTGGTGCTTTATGGCCTTGCACTCGAAGTCAAATCGCGCCTTGAAGAAGCGGGCGACGCCAAAATCGGCGACGGGCTTCCCGCCAGTTTCCATCGCGAAGAAATGCGCAAAATTCCCGGCCTCATCGATCTAACCCTCAAAACCACGCAACAGGAAACCGAAATGGTCGCGCAGCAGCTCTATCTCAAGCCAAGCATGCACATTCTCGCGACCCGCATTCTCGGCATCGCCAGAGAGGGTGCACTCAAAATTCGCGAGATCGTGCTCAACCATACCGAGGGCTTTGAAGGTTCCGAGTTCAAGCACGGGCCAAACACCATTCTCGGCCTCAATTCGATTTTCGGGCTCGATTCGGTGGCTGAGCTGATGAAGCGCCTCGAAGAAGTCATCAACTTCGTCATCGAGAACAAGAAAGGCGACCCGCTCAAGCCGCGCGGCGTGCTGCGCATGTTCAAGGCGATCAGCGAGTATGCCTTCCAGGATCTGCAGCCAACCTACCTGAGCGTCGAGGAGCGCGAGGTGTTCGACGAGGTGTTCAGGCATTTCGACCTTTTCAACAGCCTGTACGACAATTACCCGCTGATTTTCATCACGACGCCGCGCAAACGCGACATCAACCTGACCATTTCGCAGATCAACACGCACAAGATCCGCGGCGCCAACGTCTATCTGATTGCCGAAGACAACAACGACCTGCGCGAAGCCGTGTCGGTGGCGCCTTCGATGACCTGCCCCTACAAACACGGCTACATCACGATTCCGCGCACAGACTCGAAAATTCTGCCGATCTTCTCGATCACCGTCGTGCTGCAGGTGCTCGCCCTCAAGATGAGCCTCAAAAAAATGGAATTCATGGACCGCCTCGAAATCGCCGGCCACGGTGTACACCCCGACGTCCCCAAGAACGTCAGCAAATCCATCACCGTCGACTGAGTCAAAATTCTGGCCACCCGCGCGATTTTGGTATATGATCTGCAATAATCAAACAGAAATACGGTAACAATGAACCAGTTAGATCTGCTACTGCAGAACAGTCTCGCTCAACTCGCCATGGAAACCACCACTGGCGAAGCAGAAGTGTCCGACTCACTCGATTTTGCCACTGCGGCCTTCTTCAGAGAAAGCTGCTGGAAGTCGTTCGACTGGCATCGTGCAGCCTCGGGGCAAAAACGAACCTCGCATCCCGGCCTGAGCATTTCCAGCAGAAACAATCAGGTCGCCTTCGGCAGCAGCAAAACCGATGGCAGGGAACCGGCCACAACCCTGATCGTCACGCCGGCCGACTGCTCGATTCTTGAACGCAGAACCGCTTTTCTTCTTCAATATTCGGCGCCGCTGACCATTTTCGATGTAGACTATAGGCGCAGCGCGACTGCGAAAATTTCACCAGAACTTGAACAGGAGCTGAAGAGGAAACTGAAGCGTGTTTGATTCAACGCAGGATATCAGCACAAAACCAGCCTCTGCCGACAGGCATGATCTGAGCCTTGCCGACAGTATAATTGCCCTTGTCGGAAACGAATCTTCATTACAGGAAAGTTTCGTCAGACTGTTTCAGACAGTCGAGCATGAGATCGGACGCCTCATTCAAAGCTGGCATCTGACAAAAGTCGTTGAAGAAGAACAGATCAGAAACACCGTAACCGACTTCATGGAAGACCTCAGTGCCTCGCCCGACGAAAGTCGTTTCATTGCAAGGCTTCTCGCCATGATACTGCAGCGTTCGCCAGAGATGCGACAGCACGTACAGTATTACTCTTCACGCCGACTCTTTACACTGCTCAAACAAAATGCCTCTGCCCGCTCACAGGCCTATCTGGCCTTCAACGAGATGGTCAAAAAGCAACTGAACAGTCTGGCTGACGAGGGTCTTATCAGACATCTGACAACCGGGCACTGGACTGCCGGAACCGAAACACACACAGTCAATGCTGACTTTTTTTCGCCTTCGGTTCTCGACCGGATTCAGCTAAAAAGCTCTGCCAACAAAGGAGGAATCAATAGCACGAGCTTAAAGCAGGCAATTCTCGATCTGCTTTCAGACCCTGAGCATATTATCTACAGCTTCAAGCAGGCGGCGCTCAGCGCGACACTTTTCAACCTTACCACAGCTCCTTCGTTTCTGGTCAGCTTTGGTTATCAGAACGAACCCGTAGATAGCGATCCGCAGCCGCACAAACGCTACGAAATCAGCGCGGCCGCCGGCAGCATACTCGAACAGGTTACGCTGCAACTCGATCAGTCACAACGCCTGCCGGTTCTCATGGCCGGGCTTGCCTACTGTTTCATCGCCTGCCCGAAATATTTCACATCTGATGACTTCATTGTCGAGCACTACAGAATTTTGACTTCCAGTACCGGAATGATTGACCGGATTCACGAATTTTTGAATACAGAACATTTCCGCGACTTATTTAATAAAGAACCGGGCAGAAGCACCGTATTCAACCGCATCCGTTCTTTCAAAACCATCCTGGAAGCAGCGCTGACAGATTTTCCGGTCGAAGTACAGCAGGCCGGAATCAAATGCCTGGTCAACTTCATGATCTGCCAGTACAGCCGCCTGGTCGGGAGAAAACCATGAACGAATGCAAGTTTTCGACAACTGCTCTTGTCGACTATCTCGAAAAACGACAGAAAGATGCATCAATGCCGCTTCCTCCCGAACTGGCCGAACACATGCGGGTCTGCCCGGCCTGTGCACGCATTGTTGCAGAAGAACACATGGCTGTTGCATTCATCAAACTGTTCCGCGGGCGAAAGCAAAAAGAAGTCCCCGCAACGGGTCTGGTCACCAAACCCTCAGTGGTTATTCCCGGGCAGATCTGGCGCTTCTTCTTCGGCCCAGACAAACAGTCTGACTTCTGCCTGATTACCTCACATCCATTCAAAGCCAGTGCCGACCTAGACTCCGCCGTCAGAATCGCACCGCTCTTTCTGTCGCCACGCCATGAGGAAACAGACGCCGGCGACCTCATCGTCAGTTCGCAGAGCAACCCTCTCGGCGTGCCGCTGCTCGTCGAATACTGGAATGAAAGGCCGCTGCTCTGCCGGCAGCTTATGGAATATGCCGGCGAACTTGAGCCGGTTGTCATGGAGAGTTTCAGCCGACTGTTGGCGGCCGATGGCCCTGAACCTGCAAACAGCCGCATCAGAGTGTTCCGTCAACATGAAATTGCTCGCGCCGCGACTTTTTCCGAGGAAGCCTTCAATGGCCTGCTGGCCTCGGAAGCCAATCCCGCGCCAGAAGAAGAGTGGCTTTTCAACGGTATAAGAGTAATTTATCACCGACTTCGTAAAACACTCAAAGAAATATCTCCGATCGCACACGAAGAGGTAAGATATTCGCTGCGGCACAGAGAGCCGACCGCCATATACGCTGCTACAAAAACTTTACCCAAAGAGAATCTGGACAAACTGTACCAATTACTTTGTGCCTTTCTCAGAGACAGGCCTGATTTTCCTGTCAGAATCCGACAGACTGCCAACCACTCGTTGAAGCTGGTAAATTTCGAGAAAAAGGATTTCTGGCTGACGCTGCAAACCTCCGATGGCAACATCGTCGAAACCGCGTCAAGTGGTGGTGAATGCCTGATCAGGCTTGACGACCCACCGGCTGCGCTGGATTACTCAATTATCACCGCTATCATCTTCAAGGAAAAGTAGCCCTTGCCAGAGAACCTGCTCGAAAAAGTTTTTGCCGGCTGGTTCGAATTCGCCGGCTGTGACAACGAGGCAGAAATAGAACAGACTGCCAGGGACAACAGCGAAACGACTATCCCCGGCGGACTCGGAAGTTTCATTCTCGATTTCTGGCGAAAACGCCCGACCCGCCTGTTTTCTCTGCTGGAAAACTACCGTGACGACCAGTCTCAGCAGTATTTCAACCTGCTTGATCAGGAAATCAGGCGCCTGCCGGCTCTGCTCACCACAAGTCACTACTCTCCTGAAAAACTTAATAAACTCCAGAAACTCGCGCTCACTCATAACGAAAAAGAGCTTGCCGCGACACTTTCCGTCCAGAAACCGGCTTCGATAAGGACATCGGGTCTTCCGCGCTTTACCAGACAACCGGCGGTACCACTCATAATAACTGGCGACAGATACGACCTGCCAGACGTTATCTTCGATCATTTCAGCAGTGACTTCGCCCTGCTGATAAGCATGCCTGCCGACAACCGGGTAATCTGGCGGCATCGTCTGATCTGTCAGATGTTCTCAGAAAGGCATAAAAGCGAAATAACAACCGTACCGGTTCTGCCGATGCTGTGTTTTCCCTTTCCCGGCTTCAACGCCGAAGGTTGCTCCTTTGAAATGGGACTGTGGGCGAACCTCTGGCTTACCGCTCATAACCAGCCCGAAATCGGCCGCATCTGCTGCACCGGCGCGATAGATACCGACAACGGATGCTTTCTTGAAGTTTCCTTTCTCGAACAGAAGCTGGCGGCAGCTTTCGCCATGGGCTTCGCCAGCTGTCTGGTTCCTGCTGCCGGCAGCATACCCGAAAGATTTGCCGGCGACAGCAGGGTGATCAGACTGCATGACGTAGCCGATCTCGACAACTGGCTGCTGATCAATTCAGGCAACGGCAGAAATGTGCGGCGTGTTGTCAGCTGGCTGCAGTCAGAGCGCCGAAAGCCTTCTCAGATCGATTTCTCGGCGTTTTTTGCAGAATCGCCTGCCTGCCCCGCTGAGCCAGTCGTCACCTGGAAAAGCATGATAGGACAACTGAGCCCGGCTGCCAGGCTGACCCGCCTTAAAGCACTTACCATGGCTTACTGCAATGACATCGACACTGATATTCGAAGGAATATGGCACTCCTGCCGACGGCGTTCCGCTACGCGGCCCTGCCCTGGATGCTGGCTGACGCTGGCGTGAACACCGCCATGGCTGAAGGCCTCTATTCTGAGTTCGCCATCCGATGCGCAGAGTCTTCGCCGGAAATTTATCTGGCCTCACGCCTGCTTCTCGGCCGATCTTATCAAAAGCTGCCTGCCCGACCCGAATTCACTGCACTGCGCCAACGTTTCCCATTGTTGATCTGGCTTTTCTTCAGAGAACCCACAGAAATGCTTGCGACATTTTCGCTTATCAAAAAGCATAACAGCAGTGAAAAACGAGCTCTTAAAATGCTTCTCTACTTGCTTGCGCGCCATGCCGGCTCATACGTGGTCACCTCCGGCAACCAGCGCCCTGACGCAGCGATCATGCAGAAGATATTGCGCCATGTCGATCCTGACGCTCGCTTCCGGCCCGGCCCGGTTCTGACCATCAGAAAACGTCTGCTGCACCTGTTCAATGCTATGCAGAATTTCAGCCGGAATGGGCATCGGCAGGCTGCAGACTGCTGCCGTCACTTGCTGTGTCTGCATCTGGCACATGTCACAGAGAAAACCGGCGTAGACCTTTCCGGACTGGCGCAATTTTTGACGAATTTTCACACCGGCATTGCTGAACAAGCAGAGCTTCTTGAAACGCCCATGCCGGTACTGCAAGATCTTCTGCAGGCGATGACAAACGCACAAAACCGCCAGGGATCGAAAGACAGGTCTTGTATCGTGCATAATTTGCATAAGAGTTTCCGCCGTGTGCTCAGTGGAAAGTCACATGAAATGCCATGGTTTCCGCAACCCGGCATAGCTTTTGTGCGTGCAATAATGCAGAATGAATGGCGCTCACTGCCTTTTTTTCGTATAAGCAGCCAGTTCGCAGCCGATAATTACCAGAGTCCATCAGGAGAACTGCGGCAGGCCTGTCTGGCTTACTGGGCCGGACTGATCTGCGCCCGGCATTTCCCTGACAGTTCTGAAGTTGCTGCCTCAAGGTTTTTTCGTGAAGTCGGTGGTCTGCGCCTGCCATTTGTTGCCGGCTGGTTGAATCAGAAATCTGTAACCGACGACATTCAGAAAACTTTTCCCGCATGCCTGAACCTGATCGAAAATGGCGGTTTCCCTGCTGAAACACTGTTCTGGTTCTGGCTGTTCCCGGCTGAATGCCGTGATGCATGCCACACCCGGCTCCAGCAGCATCTCTATCTGAACGAAGAAAAGCAGCCAACAGATCATCTGCGCCAGAAAACACGCTTATTCAGCGCCATGTTGCACAGCCTCATCGGGGATTGAAACGAGTTCATTGCCGATCTGCGCGGCAGTCTTTGGTCGAATGCAGCTCTATTCCCCATCACATCGGGGATTGAAACTTATCATTCATGCTCTAATCACCGATGTTTGAACAGCTTCAAAGTCTGCTTCACATAAGTTCGGGGATTCATTATTAACAAGGCTTTTGTAAAAGGATTCGTTCGTGTATAATTACTGTGAAAGCAAAGAAAAGCGCGACCCGTAGATGTTTCAACAAAAATTGGAGAATGACCGTGAAAACGTTGATTAGAGAAGATTTGCTGAGTTTGAGCATTTCCGAAAGAATCCAGCTTGTTCAAGACCTCTGGGACTCAATAATAGAAGTACCGGAACAGCTTCCTCTGACCGATGAGCAGAAAACAGAACTCGACCGGCGAATGCATAATTATCAAAAAAATCCAGAACCCGGCGATTCCTGGCATATTGTAAAAAACAGGATCAAAAGCAAAAAGTGACAAAGAGCCTTATAATTAGAGAAGAGGCCGAGAAAGAATTAACAGAGGCATTCAACTGGTATGAGGAACGTGTCTCAGGACTTGGTTCAGAGTTTCTGAGTTGCATAGACGATGCCTGCAGATCTCTGTTAAGAAATCCAAAGCATTACCCTTTCATTCATGGAATTATAAGACGAGCCATGGTGCGGCGATTTCCATACGAAGTTTTTTTCTTTGAAGAAAATGAAAAAATCATTGTAATCGCTGTCTTCCACGCAAAACGAGACCCGGAACGATGGCAGAATAGACGATAAAGCCTGCCTCGAGATCAATAATTTCCTGATATGGCTAATATTTGATCTTTTGTAACTGTTCACGTGGTTGAAGTTTAACTGGGTCTTGTACTTTTTGGCCAGAAAATTATAATGGAGTTGTGAGCACAAATTGC
>Ga0116158_10004458_pt1 | contig 11978 bp, 8 predicted proteins | sample AD_UKC052_MetaG_FD_89883 | JGI IMG/M metagenome (GOLD analysis project Ga0116158, IMG submission 89883) | Active sludge microbial communities of municipal wastewater-treating anaerobic digesters from USA - AD_UKC052_MetaG | ecosystem: Engineered > Bioreactor > Anaerobic > Digestate | place: USA... | reverse complement strand
CCAATCGATAAACGGCCACCTGCATTTCTCTGGAAAGGGGTATTTCTTCCTCATTCCGAATCAGGATCTGAATTTTCCCGGTCGGGTTGATCCGGTTGGCAAGTTCGTGCAGCGATGCCAGAATCCCGATTTCAGACAATGACTGAGGCATCAATTGATGGGATATCTGCCTTACTTCACGGGATGCCTGATCAATGATGGACTGTGCATTTTCCAGAATCCGGCAATTGGATTCATCCGTTACCGAAAGTGCTGAAGTATTGAGCTTTAAAGCGGCCATCAGGTGACCCAATCCATCATGGAGATCACCGGCAATGCGGGTTCGCTCCTGTTCCTGAACCTGAATCACCTCAAGGAAACGTTGCCTCTGCTCTTCCTTCTTCTTTTCGGCATGTTTCCTTTGGATACGAAGCTGCTGGAATTTGTATCCTCCGATTCCAAGAATGAGTAAAAGCAGAAATCCAACCGTGAACCAGCTGATCAGCCATTTGTTTTTCTGCCTGAGCTCCAGATTTTCGATTTCCTTTTTCTGTGTATCGTAAAGAGCCTCATATTTCGCCAGATTCTCTGCGGTTTTTTCCCTGAAAATTGTTTCCTTCACCTGATCCCGGTACATCATAGAAGCAACACTGGAGTCTCCTTCACCACATTTTGCCTGAGCAAGGGCCAGATTCGAAAGTGTATACATAAGGCCGTCTTTGAAATTGCGCTTCTGGTAGTAAGCAATCAGGTCCTTAAAATTGACAATGGCCTTCCGGCAATTGCCGTTTTCAAAATAGTAGCGACCCAACTTAATTTGATAGAAAGCAAATTGATCCGGGTCTCCGGACAGGGCAGCGTATTTTCCGCAGCTGTCGAGGTATTGCTTTCCGAGAACAATATTTTTCTTTGACCGGCTGAAAACTTCAAAAAGAGACGAAAAAAGTTGGGAAAGATCCTTTGCATTGTGTGAAGGAGAAAGAAACAACCGGGCTTTCTCCAGGTAATGGATGGCCGAATCGGGTTGCTGTTCTTCGAAGAAAAGGGCGCCGAGGTTTTTGTAGCTTTTCCCTACCAGAGAATCGACACCGCAGGCACTGGCCATGGGAAGCGATTTCCGGAACCACCTGATTGCTTCCAGTCGGTTGGTCAGAAAATAATGGATCCGCCCAATTTGAATATGAGCATGGACGATCTCAGAACAGGAACCCGATTTTTCAACAAACCGCAAGGCTTTCAGATTTTCCTGAAGTGCTTCAGCGTAGGCTCCGGATTTAAAAAGGCTGTCGGATTTATGATAATCCCACCCGGCACCTTGCCCTGATGCCTGTGGAATGACCACAAACGCACCGATCAGAACAGAAAAAATAAACCAGGTAAAGCCTTTCATTCCAGCACCAATGTAGGAGAAAAATCAGATGCCATTTGAATTGGTGAATGAAATTGAGAATCGCTCCCGGAACCGACATTCACTGTTCATGAATTGGGTTCAATATTCAGCTTTTTGATGAACGAAGAAACCTGCCGGAAGTATCCGAATCGTAGCACTCCTGAAAATTCATTCTTATTTTTTTTAACTAGGCATCTCAATCCAACTCTTCTCAGAATGAATGTTTTCAAATGTTTTCCGGAAACCTGCCTGTGTGTGCTCACAACAATTTCTCTTTTCACAACCTGCAACTTACCAAGGAAAATCTCTCGGGTCTCACTTCCGGAACGAATCACCAAAGTACCTGAATCTTCCTGTGTGTTGCTGTCAGACGAAGCGTCTGATAGTGTGCATATTCAATATCTGGGTTGCGGTGGCTTGTATATTGAAAAGGGCAACTCTGCGTTTCTGATTGATCCGTTTTTCTCGAATCCCGGATTGTTCCCTGTTGTGGTATCGGGTTTGGTACCATTGAAAACGATCTGTTCGGATAAGGGACTTGTCCTGAAAGGTTTGGCAAGAATCACCCACTTTCATCCAGATGCGAAAGTGAAAACCAAAGCCATATTTGTGACCCACAGTCATTATGACCATTTGATGGATGTACCGGCCGTGCAATCAGAATGGGGGAATCCGGCAGATGTGTATCTCAACCGGTCTGGTTCCAGAACATGTGCCAATGTGCTTTCCCATAACCAGATGAAAATACTGGAAGATATTCCTTATGGCCACAGCATCCGGATTCCATCGGGAAAAGGAATGATTCGGGTTTATCCGATCCGTGGGGAACACAATCCACATGTTGCCGGGATCAAAGCGTTTTCCAGCAATCGTAAAAGGCCATTACGAACGTTCACCAATCCCTACCAACGAACAAGAGCCTGGCCCTGGCGGGAAGGCCAGACCTACAATTATCTGGTTGATTATGTGGACTCCACTGGTGCCATTCGGTTTCGGGCTTATGTACAGCCTTCATCCTGTGAACCTGAAAAAGACATTTTTCCGGTTGGTTTACTTGAACAAAAAAGAGTGGATATGGCCATTCTGGGTGTGGCATCCCACCATTTCTCAAAGAATTACCCACAGGTCTTACTCGACCAGATCAGACCCTCTTCGGTGATGTGGATACATTGGGAAGATTTTTTTGGCAAACAGTGTCACGATCCTGAAACGGTTCGCATGACCAATGTGCCGGAATTATTTGAAAAAAAGGCACTCAATGGCCCCGTCCTTCAATACCTGCCCAATCCGGGAGCCGACTTTTGTGTGAAGTTTTAACCTGGAAATCAAGTTTCCGCAGGCAGAAAACCGGGTAACCAATGATTCAAGCAGAATTGAACGAAGTGAGAATTTGTGCTTAATCAGGCACCTGCCTGGCCTCAAAGTATTTTTATACCTTTTCAATGACAATCCCGATAAACAAATTGGATAATCTGTTAGAGAAGCCTCATGCATTACACGGGTTTTTACCAAAATCCTTCCATCCTTTTGTTCTCCACAATTCAGGAAACAAGAGTGACGAACCATCTGATAGTACAATGTCTTCCTAAGGTGATCCCGGCCCTACTCTTTCACCAGCTTTCCTGCATACACCCTTCCACCGGATTGGACACGAACGAAGTAGATTCCGCTTTGGAGTGTAGAAATCCGGATCGGTCCCTTCAAATCGGTTTTCTCCAGAAGGGTTTCTCCAATCAGATTAGTGATCGTTACCGATTGAATCCGGACATTGGCGTTGCCAGCAAACCGGAGATCAATGGCATCCTGTGCCGGATTGGGTTGCACGATGAGAACCTGTTTTGCGAACTGGTCGGCGATGCCGGCCGTTGTCACTGTGAAGCAGGCAGAAGTATCACTGCAGTTGTTTTTTGTTATGACCGCGGCATACACCCCATTGGTCGCTGCAATGAATACGGGATTGTTGGCGCCGGCTACAGCGGTGTTGGTGAGGCAATCGATCCACTGAAACCCTGCGTCGTTTTCCTGAGCCGAAAGTGTGTCACTGTGTTGCGACACCGTCAGATTTGGAAGGGTCTTCACATTTACCACCATGCTGAACTGCACCGATCCTCCGTATCCGTCGTTTCCCATAACCTGAATGGTATCGCTGCCAGATTGGTTTGCAGAACTCACATAAAGAAGTGAGTATTCCGAACCAATGTTGGTAACCGAAATATTCTGCGGATGAATCAGGATGGTATCGCTGCTGGTAATGGTGAAATGGATGGTGTCGTTGTCGGCGTCCAAAATCGTGAAGTTGGCTGTGCCGGGCTGCTGGCTGCAAACCGATTGGGCCGGAGGTACGTTCGAAAGGACGGGATCCTCATTTGGTATCACCTCCAGCAGTTTCAGGTGAATGGGAGGTTTGCCGCAGTTGTTGTTCCAGGTGCCGGAAAAGGCCTGTGGAATCTGCACCTGGGCCCGTTGGTAGTTGGTGTCGAGAACGGGATCGTACTCAAAAATCATGGAATACGCTCCTTCATTTGAAAAGTAGATTTTCCCTTTGGAGTAGGTAGGCGTTCCGAATGTCCACTGCGAAATCTCGGCTTTCTTCTTCAGGGTATTGGTGGCCGGTGAATAGGTAAATAAGGTGCTGTTGAGGGGCAAACCGATTCCGGTGGTCAATCCATAAAATTCTTCCCCAACCTTGATCAAATCGCCGGTGGGGTACGCCCCGATGGTATCCACAAAATCAATCTTGTGTGCCATCTCTGAAGTCAGGGTATCCCATTCATACACAGTGCCCCGGAAAGGTGTGGCGCCGCTGTGCAGTTTGGCGGGTGTGAGTCCGTAAAACTTTCCGTTGCCCCCATAGGTAATGCAATTGGCACTGATGTAATCCTGGTAGTTGTTGAATGTGCCCGAATTCGGTGGAAGGACAGCCATGTATTGGATGCTGTCGTTGGATGGGTCGAACCGAACAATGGAATTGGTGGCCGGGGATGCGATGTAGAACCGGTCTTTATACAGGGTCGGTGTACCGATGGAATACTCCCAAATGTGGGATTGGTATTGGTTGGTGGCAGGATCCCAGGAGAAAAAATCACCGGGCCTACGCTGTTCATAGTTCATCTGACCAAACCGGACGCCATAGCTGTTGATGCCATACAACTTTCCGTTCCAGAAAACAGGACCTCCTTTTGTCAGGCTTCCGGTGGAATACGGGTTAAAAGTGAATCGTTCGGCAAATTTCTTTGTGTGAAGGTCCCATTCGAAAATGTTCCCGCTGTGGTTCCGGCCTCCCTGAAAGGTGCATCCATACAGTTTATGCCCCACCTGAGTGAGCGATCCTTTGGGGTAGGCCCCGTCTGAATACTGCATGTGCACCGCATCGGCGATTCGGTTGGAGTCAGGAGAAAACTTGAAAATGGCACCGGCTACATGCCCTCCATCTTCCGCATAGCTTCCCAATAAAAGAGACCCGCTAGCCAGTAAGGCACCATATACTTTTGTTCCGGTGCCCAGCCGGTCGGCTTCGCATTGGGCGGCTCCCATATTACCCGCCTTGTCGGCATAGACATTGGTGGCAGGGTTCCATGAAAAAAATCCTCCGGCCCCGGAGCCTGTCGTGCCCCAGAACACATTGCCCCGAAGTATGAGTGAACCGTATGAACCGGAACCGGCCCGGGACTGACCGAAAACAAAAAAGGCCAGATCCCTTTTCTTGGTGAAGACGTTGGTGAACGGGTTGTACTCGAAAATAACGCCAGCCGGATATTGCAACGCTGCCTGGTGGATGCCTCCGCCATTGGTGATGCCGTAGAATCGATTGTTGTAAAGTGACAAATGCCCCATCGGATGGATGCCATTGAGGTTGTTGAAATCGTATTTTTTGGCAACCACATTGGTCACGGGGTTCCATTCATAAATGATTCCGTTGTTGCTGCTGCCGCCGTTCATGGTCATGGCGTAGAGCTTGCCGTTGTTGTATGGGGTGAGTCTCCCCACCGGATTGGCACCAAAGGCACTGTCGAAATCGTATTTTTTGGCTAACTGGTTGGAAGCCGGATTCCAGGTAAACAAAACCCCTTTGTCGTGGCTGCCTCCGGCAAAAGTGAAGCCATAAAAGACGGAGTCTGCCAGCAGGAGAGAACCCTGGGGATTCCGTCCGTTGGTACTGTCGAAATCGACTTTCTTACTGAAGGCACCCGTTGAAAGGTTGTATTCATAGATCACCCCAAAGTCGTGGGCACCCCCGCGGTTGGTCATGCCATACAGTTTTCCTTGGTAGAGCACCATTCCACCCCGGGCATCGGCACCGTCTTCCGTGAATCTGAAATGGTATGGTTCCTGGTATTCACCGGTGGCGGAATCCCAGGAAAAAAGTACCCCGGCTCCAAAGGCACCGCCTTCGGTGGTGGTGCCATAGTATTTGCCATTGTTCCCGCTGACGATTTCGCATTTGGGTGCTTTACCACTCGCCTTGATCTGAAATTCATAATCGACCGTATAGGTTTGGGTGCTGGGGGTATAATGAAAAATCGTGCCCCGAAATGCGGTTCCCCCGTACTGGGTCATGCCATACAACTGCACATCGTGCGGACCCTGAGCGAACAGATTCAGGCCACATAAAAACAGGGCCACGAAAAGTAAAAGTGCATGTTTCATAGGGCAGGTAGGTTCAGAGTTGTGCGACAAGATACGGTTTCTTCATTGACAGACACGGCGCCTGATTCGTGAACAACCATTACCGGATTTTTTAACCAGGGGACTGGGAGGAATTCAGTAATCAGGCGGAACCATGCAAAGCTTGTTGAAAATCCTGCATAGCAGGGGCTTGCAGCGTGGCGCCAGGAGCGCCAACTCAGGTTTGGGACAGTGGTCAGGAATCTACAGGGCCTGAATTTTGAAGGCAAAAAGAGACGGTTCAAAGCGCCCTGAATTCAATCATCAATAACCACGCACCACAAACCACTAACCCCTCAACGCTTCCTCCCTCTCCAATTTCAACATTTTTTGCCGCCACTTCCATTGTTCCAGTTGGGGGCTGGGCTCGAAGAACCGGATCTTGTCGGTCTGCATCCGGATCCAGGACAGGTCGGATTCGGTGAGATCGGGGATTTCGGTTTTCATGCGGCCGTAAGTGATGAGGGCCTGCTCTTTCTGACGGGCCTTTTCTTCCTCCGCTTTGATTTTTTTATCCAGACTCCGTAGTTCTTTGTCGATGTCCAGCAGCCGGTTCTGCAGGAAATCGGCTGAGAACGGAGCGGTACCGTCCGTTTGGGCGACGGGATTTTCGGCCTGGATGCGGAGGATGACACTGTGAAGTTCCCGGTGTTTGTTGGAGACCGGCGTGGGGATGGTGCGTTTCAACCCTCCGATCTGGCTGAGGAACTGAGCTGACACACCAAGATAACTGCCCAGATCCGTGAGTGTAATACCCAGATACTGTGTTGTTTCAGCGAAACCTTTGTTGGTTTTCATAGGGATTTCTGTTTTGGTGTTTTCGGTGGGTAATGCGGGATGAAGTTGCGGTTGCTTTACAAGTATCTGCTTTCGATAAAAATGTAAAGCAAAATAATATAAAGCAACTCTGCTTTACAAGTGGCTGCTTTATAAAAAAATGTAAAGCACGAAGATGTAAAGCAAGAGTGCTTTACATCTTTTTCTGAATTGAAAAATGTAAAGCAGAGGAGAAATGGTTCGGGAGCTGAAATTTTTCGGGGAAGAGGGGATTTATAGGCTTGAGTCCTTGTGGGGGCGCACGTGGATTTTTGTTAGAATATAACTAAATCTCTTTGTCGATCTTAACACCAAAATTATTTGCATACGCCTGAAAATCAATTGCGGCGACTGTGCCAATACTTTGTTGAAGATATCTGGACAATTGCAAAAAGAATGTAATTAGAGAATTTTTCGCCTCACTAAAGACCACGGACTTGGAACTTCTGTTTTTGTAGTAATCCCAGATCCTTTTATTAAAGTCTTTTTCCGTAGCATTTTCATCTCCCTCGTAATCAACAAAAAAATTAAAAGACTCCACGCAACATCCCATGTCAATTGTTTGCAAACCAGTCAGCCCCTTCAGATGATTCTCAACTGTTATGTTTTTTGAATAAGTATTTGTGCTGGTCAAAATTCCACCAATGATCTTAGTCAGGGGCCTTGGAGATTTTAATTCTCCTCTATCAATAATGTTGGTAGATGTTCTCTTAAGCATTCTCACGCTTTCAATTTTTTTACCAGCATATTCGATATACGAGATTGAACCATCCTTGTTGCTGGCGCTTCCATTCAGATCTGGCTTCACTTCAAAAACTGCATAGACACCTTCAGCAGGAATATACAAAACTCCATTTTGATTGAACACGAAAGGAGTATACTGTTGATCGTAAATTACTAAATCCAACTGATGGCTTAATTGGCCATCGGAATCAACAACAATCGCCTTATCAACACAATATCTATTTGGTAGATACTCTCTAAGCCATTTTATCCAAACATTTTCCAGAGAATCCCCTTTGGTTCCAGCATGATCAATAAATGCTCGATTTGTATTGAGGTATGCTTTCATTTGGGTCTGAAGACCCTCAAAAAGTTCAGCAATATTAATTTTGGTTGGTTCCATTGGCTTCTTGAAATGGAGAGGTAGGAATGATTAATTTAGCTAATTCTAGAATTCGATCTGAAGTAATTGATCTATCAGGGTATGCATCAAGGACTATAGAAGGAAGTAGTCTTTGAGTTAAATCTGAAAAGGTAAATCCATATGCCCTACCATTTGGACCTGTTTGCTTAACTAGGTCTTTCAGGAGTGCATCGTCAAACATATTTCCAATATACTTTTTCAGGATGGCTTCCCTTTGGACCTCATTTGGTCTTGAAAAAGTAAAAATCTCAGAGGCTCTTCTCTTAATTGCAGGATCCAAGGATTTTACTCTATTGGTACACATAATCACGGCCACAGGTAGTTTTCCATTTCCCAACTGATCAATTCCCCTAATAAAGGCGTTTACACCAGCTTTGTCTTCGTGATGCATTTGAGATAGTTCTCTTGATTGAGCTAGAGCATCAGCCTCATCAACAAGGAGTATAATCCCACCGTCAGAAGGCCCGTGGCCATTCTTTAATTTCTTGGCTTCGCTTGAAATGAACTCAAAAGCGGTTGAAATCAACTTGGTCATCTCTCCGACTCGACCTATCCCTCTCGTTGACAAACTCAACGAATAGAGTAAGATCTTAATTTTATGATTTCGAGCCACCAGATCACCGATTGTCGTTGCTAACTCTGTTTTTCCCGATCCCACATCTCCTTCGAAAACAATCAAAGGAGGTCGTCTCAAAACAAGATTAACCAAACTGGAATTGAGTCCATTTTGACTTTTTGCCCAATTCTCAAGTTGCGAAGGGTTTACCAACAAACTTAAAATCTTTGAGGCTCTTTCCTTAACATCATCCAAGCCTTCAAGTGCATTAAGCCTGTCCTGAAAGTCAAAATCAGGGAGTTCAATTGGAGTTTCAAATAATTCATACTGATTTAATTCCATAGTCTTAATTTGGTCTTAAAGTAGCTCGATTTATTGATTGTCCTCCAGCCGAATAAGTTCTATCTGATTGAAAATAGCCAGCAGAATCTGGAATCGGCATGGTAACCCTCTTAATTGCTAAATTCCTTTTGAAATCATCTCTATCAGTATCGGTAAGAGATTGCCACTTCGACGAATAAATTAAGTAGCTTGTAAAGTGAGCATTCAAAATATCAGCACCAGGACGAACTTTTCCAGGATCGTCATTTATTCCCGAACCGCTTGACAATTCAGATGAGGTATATTTAAGAGTAGGTTCAACAAACTTCCCGTCTCGCTTAAAGCCATATAGAATTTCAGAAATATACCCTTCCTTTAGTAGGGCTGTAAGCTCCTGCTCGTAATCCTCTATTTCTTTGTCTGTTGGGGTGGAATAAAATCTTTGGATACGCTTTAAATCCGTAGAGACTTTTGACGCTAAATATTTCGCGTGTGTGATTGTGAAACTTTGCGAATCCGTAAATGAAAAACTGTTGCTCATGAAAAATTAAGGATTAAAAGTGGGACCAAAAACCTTTTTCCAGTAATAAATTGTATCTCCCTTCGTAACAGCTTTAAGTGCAGAGTCAATAGCATCTCCCGCTTCTAAGGCAGCATCAACTATTGCATTTGCTTCTTTTTCCGTGTAAAGTCTTGAAGCATTATTCTTGGCATTCACTGGATCTATGATCTGGACTCTATCTGTAATGCTTCCTATTGAAGACTTTGGGTAATAGTCCGAAAAGGCAATCATTTCTTTTAAATCGGTCTTAGCCAAGTAGGTGAAAAAATTCTGCAAAGCTTCGGGGTAATCTGAAAAGGATTTCCCATCATCACTAAGTTTGGCCATAATCAATTCGATCATAAAAGATTTGAATCTAAACTCCTTATTTTCAGACTTTAGTCTCTTTGCCCAAAATTTGGCTAAACGCACGACTTGAGCAAAATCCTGATCATTTTTTCTCTTCCGCTTTCGAATGAATTCAATATGTTTTGGAATATTGGTCATGAGAAAAGAACCATCATCCTGGCTGACCAAATTGCCATCCCAAATCGGGTTACCGTCGTAAAGGATTGGAACTACGTCCACATCTAATCCGGAACCTCGGAATGAAACTGTCACCGAATAGGTCTGTGGTTTAATCTGATCAGGACTAAAATTTGGAAAAGCTTTTCGAAGTCTCTCAGCTAAGTACTCTAATAGGTCCTCAATCTTTTGGGGAACATTTGGTCCAGTTATATAAGCTGCTAAGTCTATATCGCTCGTATTTCTTAAAGCCGTTCCTTTCGCCAAGCTTCCAGAAGTCATCAATCTTTTTAGGGTAAAATCTGGATGGTCTGCAAGGTAACCTTCGAGCTTTTCCTTTAGTCGATTGGCCTGTTCTCTATATTCATTTGCCTTTTCAGGTGGTAAGTTGACCTTGTCAACACCGAAATTTAAAAGGTCTTTATGGGAAACGTGTTCTCTTGCCATTTTAGCCTTTAGGTGGAAAACTGTCATTACCATAACTGTCCTTTTGTCTGATCTGCCCATTGGGTCGATGAATGACAAGTTCTGACTGTTGGTTTATTGCGATTTCACGGGCCCGCTCAATGGCCTCTTTTTGGGTATCAAATACTCCTGTGGCTTTTTGGTTGCCTGCACCTTTCACCTGCCAGAACCCGTCTGGGCGAGGTGTAACATGTTGATTTTTCTTCGACATATTTTAATTAGAAATTAAATCTGTCGGAATGACTTGGAGACGTCGAAAACCAAATGCTATGTTTGCAGCCCGTGTTCGCAATTGCATCTGGAATCGTGTCACCACTTCATTCCATTTCTTTTGCCTCAAAAACTAGAGGATGTTCCCGCATCCTCTTTTTTTTGAGTTGACAAAACTTAGGCAAATCCTGAACCAAAAACAGACGCCTGCCAAATTGACCTAGATCTATTTTTATTTCATTTTGTTGCCTTATCTTTGTAAAATCAATCAAATGGATTGAGACTGCAAATATAAAGAGTTGACAGCAATTAAGTATTGCTGCGAAAAAATCTAGTATTATCAAATTGTTAATTCAATTCTATGTCCTTGTTTTCTGAACGTCTTAAAAGTGCCAGAATTATGGCAGGTTTCACTTTACAGGAACTTTCAGATGCTATGGATGGCTATGTGTCCAAACAAGCGCTGAATAAATATGAGCTTGGGGAGAATACTCCCGGAGAAGATGTGATTGACCAATTGTGCAAGGCCTTAAATGTAAGACCTGATTATTTCAGGCGGGAGCGCCAGGTAATTTTAGAGGGATTGGAATTTCGGAAACTTTCAAAATATCCCGCTAAGGAAAAGGCAAAGGCGATTCAACAGGCTCAGGACATTTTAGAACGATACCTTGATCTGGAAGAAATTCTTGGGATTGACTCAAGGTTTATCAACCCAATTCAGGATTTTAGAGAGATAAAAACACTTGAAGACGTTGAAGACGCTTCCATTCTTGTTCGGTCCGTTTGGGGCCTTGGAAACAAAGGACCTTTGGGAAGTGTGATTGAGATTCTGGAGGACCATGAGATTAAGATGGTTGAAGTGTCCGTTGAAAAAGGCTTTGATGGATCACAGGGAACAATCTATGAAAAACTACCGGTTATTGTACTCAATAGGAATGATGAAATCCCAAAAGACAGGATTCGATTTTCTGCACTGCATGAGTTAGCGCATTTAGTATTACATATAAATTCTGAAGCCGATCATGAGACAAAAGAAAAATTTTGTCATTATTTTGCAGGGGCTATGTTGTTGCCTAAAGAAGCTGCTATTATGGAGTTTGGTCCAAAGAGAACAAAAATATTATTTAAGGAATTAGCTTCTGTCAAGCTGCAATATGGAATTTCAATTCAAGCATTGATCTATCGCTTATTTAACCTTGGAATTATCACTAAGAGTTATTTTAATTCGCTTTACTTTATGATGGGCCAACTGAATATGAGAGCTACTGAGCCATATCCATATGAAGGTTCCGAAAAAAGCAATCGCTTCATTCAGCTCCTTTTCAGAGCTCTGGCGGAAGAAGTTATTTCAACAGGAAAAGCT
>Ga0116158_10004443_pt1 | contig 12008 bp, 11 predicted proteins | sample AD_UKC052_MetaG_FD_89883 | JGI IMG/M metagenome (GOLD analysis project Ga0116158, IMG submission 89883) | Active sludge microbial communities of municipal wastewater-treating anaerobic digesters from USA - AD_UKC052_MetaG | ecosystem: Engineered > Bioreactor > Anaerobic > Digestate | place: USA... | reverse complement strand
AGGCTCAAGCAGATTACACACAAATTGATGAAATGGCGGGTGGTAGCCCAGTTATCAATTTGGTTAATGGCCTGATTCAACGCGCTGTTCGTGATGGCGCGAGTGACATACATATTGAAAGTGGACGTAATCGATCTTTTGTGCGTTTTCGTATTGACGGCGTGCTGTATGAAGTGCTTTCCACCCGTGCAGATTTACACCCAGCCATTGTCTCTCGTTTAAAAGTGATGGCAAATTTAGATATTGCTGAAAGACGCCTACCACAAGATGGCCGCATGCAAGTAACAACGCAGGGGCGCAGCGTTGATTTACGTTTTAGTTCCTTGTCTGGTATCTACGGTGAAAAAGTAGTGCTTAGGGTGCTGGATAAAAATAACTCTATTCTTGATGTTGAAAAGCTCGGAATGAGTAGCTCAAACCTGACTAGGTTAAAAAAATTACTTGGTCGAAGCCATGGCTTAATATTAGTCACTGGGCCTACCGGGAGTGGTAAAACCACAACGCTTTATGCGTCAATTAACCAATTAAAAAGTATAGAAAAAAACATTGTCACGATTGAAGACCCAGTTGAATATCAGCTTGATATTATCAATCAGAACCAAGTGAACGAGGCGATAGGTTTACCTTTTGCCAAAATGCTGAAGCATGTTTTGCGACAAGACCCAGACATTATTATGGTAGGTGAAATTCGTGATCGTGAAACTGCCGAAATTGCTGTTCAGGCTGCGCTTACAGGACACTTGGTTCTTTCAACGTTACATACTAATGACGCAGTTGGTGCACTTTCCCGCATGACTGACATGGGGGTAGAGCCTTATTTACTTTCATCTGCACTCGCAGGGGTTGTAGCGCAAAGGTTGGTAAGAGGTGTTTGCCCTGTGTGCAAAACTACTTACCTGCCTCCACCAGAGTTAGTGACCAAGTATCAGTGGCCTGAAACTGCCAGATTGACTAAAGGTCGAGGTTGTTCTGCTTGTTATGATTCAGGCTACCGTGGTCGTTTGGGTATCCATGAAATTATTGAATCAAGTGATGGCTTACAACAACTCATGGCTAAAAATCCAACCAAAGCCGAGCTGCAAGCGTTTACCGCAGCAGAAGGTTATCCAACATTGTTTGATGATGGTATGCAACGCGCCCTAGAGGGTCGCACCACAATAGAGGAAGTTGCTCGCGTTATACATGCGGGCTAGTGCAATATGGCTATTAATATCAAACCAGTTTCAGATAACAGCCCAAGTAAGGTCTCTGCCCCAGTAAATAAGGCTAAGCAAAATTTTTGGGGTGCAGAAATTCGATTGGGGGCTGCTAAGATTAGCCTTGAGCAGCGCATGGTATTTACCGAACGCTTATCACTTCTGTTAGAAACAGGTGTTAGCCTGCTTGAAGCACTAAAAGCGATGCAATTGCAAACAGAAGAAGTTTTGCTGGCCGAAATTATAGGATCGTTGATTGACACTATTAGCGAAGGAAAGAGTTTTTCTAGCGCATTAGAAAAACATCCAGAGATGTTTTCAACAACCTATATCAGCTTGGTGTTTGCTGCAGAAGAAGGTGGTTTTCTTCCAAAAGTTTTAAATCAACTACTCAACATGGATGAAAAGAATAGCCAACTGCGTAGCAATATTATTTCAGCATTATCTTACCCAGCATTTTTAATTGTTTTTTCAGTTGCAGTTGTAGTGTTTGTGTTAGTGGTGATATTTCCTAAGTTTGAAGATTTGTTTGCATCAATTCATGATCAACTTCCAGTTTCGACCATTTTCCTTATGGCAACATCTGCATTTGTGCGTCACTACTGGGTATTTATCATCATTGGCTTAAGTGCAACTATTTGGCTGGCAATTATTTGGATGAAGAGCACAGCGGGCAAGCTAGCTTTCGATCAATTTAAAATGCGTGCGCCCTTTATTAAAGACATTTACACGCAAATATACTTAAGTCAGACCCTAGGTGTTTTAGGTTTATCTTTATCAAACGGAGTTCCCATAACAACAGCGCTTAAAGCTAGCCAAGGGGTAGTTAAAAATTTAATTTTTATCAGATTTTTAGATGATATTCGTAATCATGTAAACGAGGGCCGTGGAATAGCAATAGGATTTACTAACGCCTCTATTGTTCCACCCATGGTACGTCAGATGGTATCGACAGGTGAACAAACCGGTAATCTAGGAATGGTGATGACACGTGTTGCTGATTTTTACGAGCGAGAACTGACTAAACGCATTGCGCTTTTATCTAAATCAATCGAGCCTATCATGTTGATTGTAATGGGTGTAGTAGTAGGCTTAATTGTGATATCGCTCATTTTACCCATATTTAAGTTATCACGGTCAGTGCACTAACTACCCTACTCATTTCATTTGGAGAAAACTATGCTTACACATTTAGACTCAGCTCAAGAAATTGCAATTTCAACCGTTATAAATACTATCAATGAACCAAGAAAGGTAACAAAAATGTACGCATTAACTAAACAACCAATCAAGCTACTACAACGTGGCTTTACACTCGTAGAATTGTTAATTGTTGTGATTATTCTGGCAATCTTAGCGGCTATTGTGATTCCACAATTTTCTAGCTCAACTGTTGATGCGCAAGAAGCTGCGCTAGACTCTAATTTAAATGCTTTACGATCAGCTATTGAACTTTACAAAGCCCAACATAATGGCAAATATCCTGGTCAAGTTGCAGCTACCGGCGCCACCTGTTCAGTTGGTGCTGCAGGTACGGGTGCAGTAGATACTTCTCTAGCGGTGATTAGTCAATTAACCTTGTACAGTGATGCTTCAGGAAAAACTTGTACAGGCGCAGCGACACAAACTACACTTGGTCCCTACCTACGCAAAGGCTTTCCAGCAGACTCTATCACTAACAGTGCTGCTATTGCTATTCAGTTAACAGGTGCGGCACTTGCCCCTTCAGCAGCAACTGGCGGTTGGGCTTATGATAATAAAACTGGCCAAATTGTGATGAACAGCAATGCGTTAGATAGCAAAGGTGTTGCCTACTCAAGCCACTAAGCTTTACTTAAGCATTAAATTAACTAATTATGAATAAAATCATATCCAGTGGTTTTACGCTACTGGAAATGCTAGTTGTAGTTATTATCTTAGGGGTCGTTGCAACGGTGACGCTCCCCTTGCTAAATTCAAACGATCCACAAAAACTGCAAGTTGCTGCTGAAGAGTCGGCTAACGCGCTTCGGTTTGCCCTGAGCGAAGCTAAACGCACTGGCGGCTATATTTTAGTTGATGGTAAATCAACAACTGGTCATCTTAAACTTTACTACTCAAATAGTAGCGGCAACTTGAATACAGCAATTTTAGACCCACTCACTAAACGTGCCTTAGATATTAATGTAGCGACTGGTGCGTTTACAAGTGGCGTAACATTGACCCCGCAGTTTATGGCTGGAGGTTCAGCCAAAAAAAAATTATTAATTGGTCCTGGAATAACGCAAATGCAAGGGTTTGATAGTGCAACAGAAGGGATTTTACAGGCCAATAGCGGCGTGTTACTTAACTTAGGTTCACAAAGTGTAATGGTTAAGATTGATCAAACTTCTGGGTTAGTAACATTACCCTAATGTACTAAAATGCAAAAGTCTCTTAATTTTCAACTGCATTATCAACGGGGGGGTTCGTATGTCGAAGTATTGCTCTCGGTTGTTTTGCTTGTGATATTGCTTGTGCCTGCCATGCAAGCACTAAATGTGGGGATTTCTGGCGGATCTAAAAATCTAGCCACAAAACAACTCTCACTTAGTAGCAAAATGGAAGAAGTGTTAAGCAAACCTTATAAACAATTGTATGAAATTACCAGCTTGACAGGTGGTAATACACTGACTTCAATCAGTACCAGCCTTTCAGATGCTTCAGGCTTAGTTGATCGCCGAGTTGTGGTGCTATATCGGTACGACCCCGCAACAAACACGTTAAGCAGCACGGATACTGGCGTGCTATACGTGAGCGTTTATTATCAAGGTGATGGCAATGCAAGCGCATTGAATACATTAGTGGGACGATGGTGGTAAACATGCGGCCAATCTCAAGTCAACGTGGCATGACACTTATTGAGCTTGTGCTTGCGATGGCAATTAGCGCCTTTATTATGGCTGCGCTAAACGGTGTTGTAAAACTCGGGCTAGATGCACAAACGGCTGGTCGTGGTAGTAACGAGCTAGCATATCAGGGGCGATTCGCACTTGAGCGCATCAATGATTTGGCTCGTAACCTACCCCCCAAAATCCTATTGACTCCTACTGCAAATACCACAGGCGACTGGTTTGCACCAGCAGGTTGCACAGGTGCGTCTTGTGTGATGTATTGTCGCAATACCAGTAATCAGCTGATTGAAACCACTACAGCCGATACAACTTGCTCAGGTACTGCTGTTATTGCTAATAGCGTCAGTGCATTTTCTGCTACGCTGCCCAGCGATATGGGCGCAGTAGACAGATCTGTTGCAGGAATAAATATCACGTTAAGCGACAGCAACAATAATTCAATAAATCTTACTTTAACTATGCGCTTAGGCGGAGGCGAACTTTGAAGTACTCTCTGACCAAGTTAGCAGGTTTTACTCTGTTGCCAGTGGTATTGGCAATGAGTTTGATTGCGGCAATCGCATTTTTGCTCAACCGTGACAATGGCATGAATGTCAATATGATCTCCAAGCAAATGGACGCTGACCGCGCTAGGTATGCTGCTGAGGCAGGTTTGCAGGTAATCAATGCAAAAGTACAGAGTTTTAGTTGTGCAGGTGGCTACCCCGTCATTGGCACGCCTGTCACTAACAATAATTTTGGTGGAGCAAGTTACTCAGCCTATGCAACCAGTGCTTCGGGAAATACTACAAGTTTAGTATCTGTTGGCTCTTATAACGGTACAGATGTGACACTGACACGCAACAACATCTATGTTTACCAAAGCTCCCCCAATACCTATACGCTTCAGCCAGATGGGGTTGCGGGCAAGGATACCTACATTGACTCAACTACCGCTACGACAAACTATGGTGCAGTTAGCACCTTAAAGTTGAGTGATGATAAGAACATGCTTTTTAAGTTTGACCTGTCAGCTTTTCCTGCTGGGAGTCGCCCTATTTCCGCTAAGTTCTCGATTAAACAAAACGGTGCACTACTTAGCTCATCAAACTTATACCGTATGACAAGTGACTGGGTAGAAGGAACTGGCGTTAGCAGCCCTTTAGATGGCGCCACTTGGGGCAGCAAAAACGGCAGCGCCGCTTGGGTCGTGCCAGGGGGCGATTATCATCCAGTACAACTTAATAACACTGCCGTTGTTAACGCTTTTGGCTCATGGGCGGAATTTGACGCAACAAACATCGTAGCGGCTTGGCTAAGTGGGCAATATCCCAACTATGGTGTCATTGCTAAATCGAATGCAAGTAATTCACCAACATTTATCAGTAGTGATAGTAGCTCAGCGGCAGACCGCCCCAAGATGGTTATTGATTATCTTGTGCCATGCGGCACAACTGGTCCAACTGATCCTCCTCCGATTAATGATGTTACTTTAAACCCCACTGCTGATAGCTTTAATGATAGTGGCGCAATATTGGCTAATAATGGAACAGCGAATACACTAAAAGTTTATTACACGCCAACACGTGAAAACCGCATTCTGATGCAATTTGACACCAGCGGCATTCCATCAGGAGTCACAATTCAAAGTGCAAAGCTCAGAACTTATGTCAGCACTGTGGGCAGTGCAACCAGCAACACCAAAGCTATCTGGGCGAATGCCGTGAATCAAGCATGGGTAGAAGGCGCTGGAAATAACACCAACAAAAACTGCCCAACGGTAACAGCTGGCACCAGCTGGAGCTATAAAACGGGTTGCACAAACTGGGCTTCAAACATTCACCCCCCAAATATGCCAGAAACTTGGACAAGTGAAACTGGAATGAAAACGCCAAGAACAGCCCATATTGTTGCTACCATTAACAATAAAATATATGCCATTGGTGGTCAAGTTGCCACTACAGGTGCAGCATCTAACGCGGTTGAAGAATATGACCCAGTTACCAAGATTTGGACAACAAAGTCGAGCATTAATTTTACCGCACGATCAAACGCATCAGCCGTTGTGCTGAACAATAAAATTTATGTCATTGGAGGTACAACTGATGGTAATAATCCAGTCACAAAAAATGAAATGTACGACCCTGCTACCAACACATGGACAGCAAAAAAGGTAATGCCTATTGCTAAAATGTATATGGCGGCGGCAGTTGCGAATGGAATTATTTATACAGTCGGTGGGGCAACTAGCACAACAGCGGCTTCAAACACTGTACATGCTTACGACCCTGCAAGTGATTCATGGTTAACAAAAGCACCTATTACAAATACCACACTCACCAATATGGTAACTAAACGTGCTTGGCCTGTAGCGCACGGGGTTAATGGCAAAATATTTGTGTTTGGTGGTATGTCTAATCTTATGTCATTAACATCCGTTAGTTCAACTGAATTTTATGATCCAACAACAAATACATGGGGATCTAAACTCGCGCTACCCGTTACTGCAGACTCGATGTCTTCAGCCGCTATTGGTAACAAAATTTATTTAATTAGCGGTTATCAGAATGGTGCATTGAGCAATGCCGTAAGAGTGTATGACACATTGAGTAATACTTACAAATCATTAATGGCAATTCCCGTTGCTAGTAACCAACCTGCTGCCAGCGTGATAGGTGGAAAAATTTATAGTTTAGGTGGTGATAGCGCTACATCCACAGTTTTAGCTAATCATTATTTGTATGACCCTGGAACACCTACGCCTGTTGCTACAGCTTCTGATGAAGCCACTTCTAGCTTGCCTTTAGCTGCTAATTTTTCCAGTGGTTGGATTAATTTTGATTTAAAACTGTTGGTGCAAGAATGGGTAGATGGTGTGCGCCCCAATAATGGCGTGGTACTTTACACAGAAGTAGCTGATCAGTTCAGTATTAACAGTCGTGAGAATAGCAGTAAAAATCCCCAGCTAATCGTCACATACCAATAATAACTAATCGTTTACTATCTGAATAAATTCCTAGAGTCCGAGCATGAATACTGTTGTCAACAACACAATTGAAACCAAATTTAAAGCGTGGCTATCTTCGCTGTTATATGGGGAATTTAGTCGCCAATATTACATAGGTTTAGACATCGGTTTTGACCGACTTAATTTGGTGCAAATGCAAAGTAAAGCTGATGGTGTGCAGCTACGAGCTATTGCTAGTATCCCATTTAAAAGTAGTCGTGAGGCACTATTAAGCAATCCAAAAGAACTCAAATTATTGTTAAACCAAGCATTTGCAACACACCCATTTAAAGGTAGGAAAGTGGTTTCTTGCCTACCTGCTGAGCATATCAAAATTATCACCATCGCATATAAGCCGCTAGATGGGCAGACTGAAGATGAAGCTGTCGTTGTTGAGCTACGAGAACGATATAAAAGTGAATTAGATAACCTAGTGGTAGATTTTATGTCATTGCGTCAAGAAGAAACTGACGCTAGCAAACGCGACGCTTTAGTAGCATTAGCGCCCCGTGACAAAGTCTTGGCGTATTTAGACTTATTAACGGAAGCTGGGTTAAGTGTTGAAGCTCTTGATATTGGGCCAGCCGCTTTAACGAGATTGGTATGCCATACAGGGGCAAAGCTCGTACCAGACTTTCCCAACTTGCCGAATGTTTTGTTAATCAACTTTGGCACAGAGTCTAGCTTTTTAACCATTATTTGGGGTAGAAGGCTGATGTTGGATCGGCCAGTAGAGTTCTCAGAGCACCGCATTTTTTCTCGTTTAAAACAAGCGTTAGATATGCCCGAGGACTTAATGATTAGCTTGCTATATGACGAAAATACAAGCGCAAGAAATAATCAATCTTATTCGCTTGAGGTTAAAAAAATGGTGACTGACATTCTCACCCCAGAAATCAATTTGTTACTACAAGAAATCAACAAAACACTGGTGTATATGGCATCAAAAACACGGGGTAAATCAATTGATCAAATTTATCTCACAGGTCGTGTTTCTCGCTATTCAGGCATTGTGCAATTACTTAGAGAGCAACTCAATGTCAAAGTGGAAATTCTTGACCCCGTTGAGATATTTACCGCAAATAAAAGCAAAATAAACAGTGCGCATTTAGGCACGATGCCTGGCATGGCGCTTACAGCAGGGCTAGCACTTAGGGGGTTGCCAGAACGTGGGTAATATTAATCTTATTCCTGATGATTATCGCCAAGACATAGGCTTGCGCAGATTGTTACGCAATTTCATGTTAGTTTGTGTAATGGCAATTGTTGGCGTTTTATCTGCTAAGGCATTATTAAGCTATTTAACTTGGCGCGAAAATGCTCAAGTTGTCATTCTTGAGCAACGTGAACAAGCGAGTGAGCAAACAAAATTTAAAGCTGAAGAATATCGACAAAAAATACAAATGACCGAGCAACAGTTGGCCGCACTCAATATTTTACGTGGGGGTGACCAAGTGCTGGTTTTATTGCAAGCCGTTGACAAGGCTTATAGTGAATGCATTTGGTTTGATCGTTTGCATTTTATGCGTGGCAATACAAAATCCGCTTCAGAAACTTCAACGCAGAATGAAAGCACAAGCGTAGTTGCTTCGCCAGATAGTCAGGCAAGCACGACAGATATTGAAATCAATAATGCAGTAGAAATCGTTGGCCATGCTTTGAGCCATTCGACACTTGCTGATTTTATGAAAAAACTTGGTAATGCTACTCATGTGGCTGATTTGCGCTTAATCGACACTGGCACAAGGAGCTACACCACGGTAGAGGTGGTGGACTTTAATATGGCCTTGCAATTAAACAACAAAGGTCAGGTCAGCCCATGATGAATAAATTAGTGTTGGCATTGAGTAAGCTCAATCGACATTTAGTTATCGGGGTCATGCTATTTGTTATTGGGCTAATTGTGCTCGAGGGTTGGATGTTGCTAATACGCAAGCCATATGCTGAGTACAAGCGTATTGTAGAAACTAGAGAATCTTTAGCGTTAGCGTTGCACCAGCACCCTGATCAGGCTAGCGAAATGAGCCACTTAGCCAATCAGCTTAAGCAGCTCACAGATAAATTAACGAGCGAATTAACGTTTCCCGCTTCAGATGACAAAGTGGCTGCATCATTTATGGCCTCCCTAGACCAATCAGCAAAAGTGCATGGTGTTTCACTGTTTAGTGTTAAGCCTAAAGATCAAAAAACTGTTTCAGTATTTGAAGAAATGTCTTTTGAAGTTAGTGCTAAAGGCTCTTATCTTCCGCTTTCTGAATGGATGCTTGATTTTACAAACACTTTAGGAAACAACGCAACAGTGACTGAATTTGACATGAAAACGGTAGAAGAAGGTAAGCAAGTGCTATTGACACTGAATATCGCGCTTTATCGACCATTAAAACTTGGAGAAACTACGCGATGATTTTGTATCTCCGTTATGTGGCTATTTTGCTCTCAGTTTGTCTAAATCCGCTTGTGTTTGCAGAGGGTATATTGCACAACGATCCTTTTACACGCCCATTGATAAACACTTCGCCTGTCAGCAACGCACAAGGTTTGGCAGAAACGGTTGAAGAAGCACCTTGGAATCCGCAACTTAGTGCAGTGATGGTGGCGGGTAAAAACTCATTAGTGACTGTCGATGGTGTCACACTAAAATTGGGCGAAGAGAAAGACGGCTATAAACTCATAGAGATAAAAGACCATCAAGCCACATTTAAAAAAGGTAAAAAACGTGTCGTTTTAGAAATGCCGGTGATGACGATGCGACAAAATAAAGAACGAGGTGCTGAATGAAAATGTTTAGGGTAACGGTTTTTACCATATGGATTGTTGGCGTATTAATTACTAGCCAAATGGCACGTGCAGTTGAAGCCAGCAAAAATGAAACGATAGATGAAAAAATTACACTTAATTTTCATGAATCCTCGATTCAAGAGGTATTTGACGTGCTTTCACGCAAAGACAAAGTCAATATCATACTTGGTAAAGGCGTGACGGGTGTAGTGTCAGTGAATCTTTATAACATTACGGTTAAGGAGGCGATTTATCGCGTAGCAGAATCTGCTGGATACGCGGTAGAGTATCGTAATGGCGACTATGTGATTTTAGACCATAAAGAGGCAGGTCTTGAGCATCCTAACGGATTATTACAACTTAGAACCTTTAAAGTGCAATATTCTGACCCCAAGCAAGTAGCTGATATTTTAAGTAAATACGTTTCTCGTTATGGCAAAGTGACGCCTTTAAATGACAGAAAAATGGTTGTTGTTGAAGATACACCAGCATTTGTCGAGCGCACGGCTAAGCTACTGTTAGAGTTAGATGCACAACCAAAACAGATTTTAATTGAGGCCAAAGTGCTTGAAGTAACACTGGATGATGGTGAAATATATGGAGTAGATTGGAGCCATATTTTTGGCTCAACCACCACCATAGGCACAAATGGCTTAGCTACAGGCAATGCCGTGAATGGCCCAAGACAAGCAGGGTTTTTCTTTGGGCTAGCCAATAAAAATTTAGAGTTGTTTCTTGAAGCACAATCAACCAGAAACAGAGTAAAAACACTTTCTACCCCAAAATTGCTGGCTATGGAAAATCAAGAAGCGCGAGTTTCAATTGGTGATAGCACAGGTTTTAAAGTGACCACCACAATTAATCAAGTCACCACGGAAAGTATCCAGTTTTTAGAGTCAGGCGTTATTTTGCGTGTCACTCCATCGGTTGACCAACAAGGTAAAATCTTACTCAAAGTGCACCCTGAGGTGAGCTCGGCTTCACTCAATGCTGGCATTCCATCTAAAAAAAGCACAGAGGTCACCACCGAGTTATTGAGCGAGGATGGTCAAGCTGTATTTATTGGCGGGCTAATTAAAAAAATCAGTCGTAAAGATAAAACTGGGGTACCTATATTGGGCGACATTCCAGGCGTTGGGCGGTTGTTCTCGAGCACCACGGAATCAGTCAACAATACTGAAACGGTGATTATTATCACCCCAAGAATCATTCAAAATGCAAGCGCAACAAATGACCTGAGCGCAGAAAAAACAGAGCAGATAGAAGAAGAAAATTCACTAATTTTAGACCACCAGTTAAATCTAGAATCCACCGAACTTAGTGATAAGTTGGAGACGAGCACGAATTGATTTAGTTTGAACCCATAAACTGAATTACTCTTAACTTAATTTGAGAAATCACTTATCAAAAAGGGTTCAAATTGCTCAATAGGCAATGGTTTGCTAAAAAAATAACCTTGATAACGGTTACAACCACTTTGCTTCAAAAATTGTAATTGGTCTTCTGTTTCAACACCTTCAGCCATGACTTGAAGATCCAAACTATGCGCCATACTGATAATGGTCGTAACCAACGCCTTATCATTACTGTCAGTCGCAATATCTCTAACAAAGGTCCGGTCAATTTTTAATTGATACAAGGGCAATTTTTTAAGGTACTGTAATGAAGAGTATCCTGTGCCAAAGTCGTCCAACTCGAATCTAATCCCCAGATCTCTTAACTTGTTCATGCTGGTGATAATGTTGTCTGTATCATTAAGCAGCATACTTTCTGTGAGTTCTAGGTTAAGTAGTGCAGGATTTATAGAGTGATATTGCACAGCTGTATAGACTTGATCTACAAAATCAACTTGATGAAATTGCCTTGCACTGACATTAATAGATAGTTTAAGGTGTTTTGTTGATTTTTCTTGTTCCCAGCGTTTAAGTTGTACGCATGCGGCATTTAACACCCACTGCCCTATTGGAATAATTAAACCAGTCTCTTCGGCAATTGGAATAAAATCAAATGGTGGAATGAGCCCTTTCTCTGGGTGTTCCCACCTTATCAATGCTTCTGCGCCTATCGCGTGACCAACGTCGTTTACTTGCACTTGATAGTACAGTCTAAATTGTTGAAGGTCGATAGCCTTGCGAATTTCTTGTTCAAGTTCAACGCGTGCAGCGATTGCTTTTT
>Ga0116158_10004440_pt1 | contig 12009 bp, 5 predicted proteins | sample AD_UKC052_MetaG_FD_89883 | JGI IMG/M metagenome (GOLD analysis project Ga0116158, IMG submission 89883) | Active sludge microbial communities of municipal wastewater-treating anaerobic digesters from USA - AD_UKC052_MetaG | ecosystem: Engineered > Bioreactor > Anaerobic > Digestate | place: USA... | reverse complement strand
CACATCGAATCGCTTCCTGATAGACAGACAGCTTCTCGTGATCAAAGCTCGTTTTCATGGGCGCAGTCCACTCTCGAGAAAGTCCGATGTGCAAGATTAAGATTATGCTTAAGATTAAGATTAAGATTAAGATTATGATTATGATTGATTGGCCCCAACAGAACTGCCATGCGCCCTGTCGGATTCAAATGAGAGAAGACAACGGCGGCACAATGCGGTACTATTTAAATATGCTGTTCAATAATTATTTGAATGACCCGTAAAGAAACCCAAGGTGGCAAACGTATTAGGGTTGAAACAGATCGGAAAGACGGGGATCCGCGGTGATATGAAAGACCCGAATGAAGAGCCCGAGGCGCGCGCGGCACGCAGGCAGGCCGGAATGGAGGCGGTCATAGATCACTTTCAGACGCCTCTGCTGCGCTATGCCGCGCGGCTGCTGAACAACGCCACGCTGGCGCAAGACGCCGTGCAGAATGCGATGGTCAAATTGTTCCGGCAGTGGCAGCCGGGCATGTGCCCGGATGAGCGCCTGAAAAACTGGCTCTTCCGCGTCGTGCATAACGAGGCCGTGGATCTCATCCGGACCGAGGAGCGACGCCGGCGTCACCAGGATGGCCATGTGGCGCTGGTCATGGCCGAGACGGGAGGAGGCCTGTACGAGGACCCCTGTCCGGACGAGCGCGCGGCGGTCGTGACGAAATGCCTCGGGGTCCTCACGCCTGCTCAGCGGCAGGTGGTCCTGCTCCGCCTGCAGCAGGGGATGAGCTATGAGGAGATCGGCGCGGTGACGGGCCAGACGACGGGATGCGTCGGCGCTCTGTTGCATGCGGCGGTCATCCGGCTTTCCGGTGAAGTGCGCAAGATGGAAGGAGGCGCGCGATGAACCCTTGCTCGAAAACATCACTGCTGACCGCCTATCTGCTGGGCGAGCTGTCCGAGCCGGATGCGGTCGAGATGGCGGCGCATCTCGCGACATGCGCCGAATGCGGAAAGACGGCGGCGGAACTCCGCGCGACCGTCGAGCTGCTGCGCGAAACGCTGGCGCCGGCGGAAGAGACGGAGATGCGCCTCGATGACGCCCGCAGGCGCGCGCTGTTGGAGGTGCGTCCGCAAAAAGAGAACTGGTTCGTCCGGCGCCACCGCCGGCTGACACAGCTTGCCGCCGAGATCGTCGTCGTTGTGGGGATCTTGGGCATTTTGTCGGCCTCGCTGTTTCCCGCGGTCTCAAGTTCGAGCAAAGCGGCGAAAAGAGTTGCGGCCCGCCGTGCGAAAACCGCGTCAAAGGCCATGGACGGGTCGGCGGACATCAACGCGCCTCTTGGCGTCCACAATCAGGTGGCGGCAGCAACTCCTTCCGAACAGCAAGCGGTCAGTTGGCTTGCGCCTTCGAAGCCACACCTTGCGCCGGCAGCAGCCCCAGCCCCAGCTTCTGCTGCAGCAAAGGTGCCGGTCGCTGGCAAGCCCGCAGCGACGACCGCGCATTTCTACCGCAAAAAAGGACAGGATCTCGCGGCAGACGCTTACGCGGTTCCCGAGGGCAAGGTGAGACTCAAGATCGAACTCCCGAAACCGCAATTCACAGGGACGCCGAAAGATATCCGGAGTCCGAATCTGGAGTCGCCGATAGACCGGATCGAAGAGCGGAACAGGACGTTCAATTATGGATTGGCCGAGAAGGACGCGGAGCAGAAACCGGCGGAGCACGCATCGCGAAAACGGGTGGCGGACAACAAAACCCGCCTCTCCGACATGGATGCCGACGGGGCAGCCAAAAGACCGGAGGCGGCGAGCAGCAGGCTGGAGCCGGAGGCGGCCGATATGCCGGCTGCGGTTGTCGCGGGTGAAAAGTTCGCGTTAGCGCGAGACCTCGAGCGGCCTTCGCGCGGGGTGTCGGTGAATCCGTTCATCGTCACAGTGGCCGAGCCGTTCTCAACGTTCGCGATCGACGTGGACACCGCGAGCTACACCTTGACGCGGCAGGCCCTGCGGTCCGGTGCGGTTCCAGAGCCGGAAGTCGTGCGAACCGAGGAGATCGTCAACGCGTTCGATTACGGCGACGCCGCGCCGGAGCAGACGGTGTTCCGGGTTTATCAGGACGGGGCGCAGTCGCCGTTCGGGGCAGGCTGCCACCTTTTGCGCATCGGGGTGAAAGGACGCCGTCTTGGGCGGGAAGAGCAGCGGCCGGCCATGCTGACGTTCGTCATCGACGTGTCGGGCTCGATGTCGCAGCCTGACCGCATCGGCTTGGCGCGCGGGGCGCTCCGGTTGCTGGCGGCGAATCTGTCGGAGCGCGACAGCATCCAACTGGTCGTGTACAGCGATCATGCTCGGGTGGTCCTCGAGCCCGTCGCTGTCACTGAAAAGGCCCGCATCGTCGAGGCGTTCGAGCGGTTGCAGTGCAACGGCTCGACCAACCTTGAAGAAGGTTTGCGGCAGGCCTATGAGATGGCGGCCCGCAGCTTCATGCCGGGCGCGGAGAACCGCGTGATCCTGATCTCGGACGGCGTGGCGAACCTCGGCGCGGACAGCGCGCAGGAGATTCTCGGCAAGGTTGACGCCTTCCGCAGGCAAGGGATCACCTGCTCCGTTTTCGGCGTCGGTGCCGGCACCTATAACGACCGCATGCTCGAAGAGCTGGCCAACAAGGGCGACGGCGTTTATCGCTTCTTGGACTCTGAGGCGGCGGTCCGCTCCGCGTTCGTCGATGACCTGGCGGCAACCCTGAACACCATCGCCAAGGACGCGAAGATCCAAGTCGAGTGGAACCCTGCCGTGGTGAGGCGTTACCGGCAGCTCGGCTATGAGAACCGGGCGCTCCGCAAAGAGCAATTCCGCGACGACGCCGTCGATGCCGGCGAAGTCGGCTCGGGACAATCCGTGACGGCGCTCTACGAGCTCGAGCTGGTCCCCGAGGTGTCGCCCGGCATGCGGCTCGGAACGGTACGCATCCGATATCAGCGCACCGATTCCGGCAAGGTTGAAGAGATCCAGTCGGAGCTGGTTTCGGATGCCGTGCTGAAGCCGGCCCGTGCCGCGAGCCCGCAGTTCAAGGTCGCGGCCGGCGCGGCAGAGTTCGCGGAGCTGCTGCGCGGCAGCCCCCACGCGGCGGGCGGATCTTATCAGGCCGTCGCGGATTACTTGCGGCCTGCGGTGTTGGAGCTGCACCTTGACGTGCGCGTCAAAGAGCTGCTGGAACTGATTACCATCATGTCGGCGAAACACAAATAGGAGACCGTATGAAACGATATTTGATCGCGCTGTTGGCGCTGTTGATCCGCGTGGCGGGTGAAGCGCAAGAGATAGGCCCACTGGCATTGGAGGGCAGGATCGCAGGCGAACATCTGACGATGGAGATGCGGTTCGCGGTGAAGGACTTGGCAGCGGGCGCTCCGCTCTCTGTGCTGGATGGGAACGTCGCCGTCCTTGAGTGTGACCTGCCTGCGGGAGTCTCGCTTGATCCCGAAGGCTTGAAGCACAGACTTGTCTTCAAGGGCGATTTCTGGCATCGGAAAACAGCGGGCGATGTGCGGATCAAATTCGCGCTTCTGCAGCGGACGGAGGGCGACAAACAGAGCGTGAGCTTTTCAGTGCCCGTCACATCTACGCGCCGGCTCTCGATCGCGTGTGACCGCGAAGGACTCGATGTGGAGATGCCGTGCGCGAAAGACGTGGTGCGTGAGAAGGCGGCAGACGGCTCGGACCGCGTGTCCGGATATCTGGGTTTCTCTCCGGAGGTCTCGCTGTCCTGGAAGACGGCGGTCCGCAGGCTGGAGGCGGAGCTGATCGCATCATGCGAGGCGGCCACATTGGTGGCCGTCTCTCCTGGCACGGTCCGCATGCGGACCGTGTTATCCTACCGCGTTGCGCAGGGTGAGCTGACCTCGATGACCATCGACATGCCCGGCGTGAATGTCATTCAGGTGACGGGTGCAGACCTGCGCGAGTGGCGTATGGACAAGAGCGATCCTGCGAGACCGAGGCTGCAGATCGCACTAGGGCGGCCGCAACGCGAAACCTATCCGTTAACGGTTGAGTACGAGTGCACGATCCCCGCCTTCCCCTGCGAGTTCAAGCTGGAGTCTCCGGTGCCGCAAGGGGTGATCCGGTCTGCGGGTACGATGCTGCTGGGGACTGACAGCGCGGTGCGCCTTCAAGTCGCGTCGCTGGCGGGGCTGACTCAAATCGACCCGGGCCTTTTCTCCAGGCAGACGTTCGGGAGCTTGCCGGCGCGGAGCGTGTACACCTACCAATACGCGGCCATGCCGTATTCGCTGACGCTCAAGGCGGAGGACATCGTCACTGCGCTGACCTCGGATATCGGCGTGCTCTGCAACGTGGATGACGGAGCGCTGACGGTCGAGGCGAACGTCCAACTGGATGTTCGCGACGCGCCGCTCCGAGAGGTGCGGCTGACTACGGACGCGGATGCCTCCTGGACCGTGGCCGCCGTGACGGGTGCGCAGGTGGCGGAGAACGACGTGGACATCCGGACGGTCGCGGGCGGGCGCGAGCTGGTGGTGCCGTTCCGAAAGCCCGCTGAAGGTTGTGTCGTCATGACGCTGCGCCTGGAGCGGTCCCTCGGCGCCGGAAGCGAATCGTTCGCCGTACCGTCGTTCACCGTGCCCGACGCGAAAGCTCAGCGCGGATACGTGGTGGCTGCGGCCACGCGCGGTATCCGGCTTGCCGCAAAGACGGCACAAGGGCTGACCGAAGTCCACACGGCCTCGACTCCGCTGCGTACGGAGGGGGCTCAGTTGGCCTACCGGTTCAGAGAGCCGGGGTGGAGCCTGGCGCTTGCGATCGAGCGCGCCAAGGCGTCGATCCACGCGGAGCTCTTCCACCTGATTTCACTTGGCGAGGGCGTGGTCTATGTGTCGACGGCGGTGACGTGCCATATCAGCGGTGCGCCCGTGCAGAGTCTGGCGTTCCGCGTTCCGGCGAGCATCGCGGTGTTCGACGTTACGGGTGCGAACATCGACACGTGGAAGCGCGAGAGCGACGTGTGCACGGTCCGGCTCATGAGCCGGGTGATCGGGGACTACACCCTGCTCATCACATATGATCGGCCGCTGAATTACCGAGGCGGCGATTTGCAGATCGGCGAGATCGAGATGATCGAGACGGAAAGCGAGATGGGGTTTGTCGCGGTCGCGACGGGCGCGAGCCTGAAGCTGGAAGAGGGCGGCAACATGCCGCAGACGCTGATCAGGATCGGGCGTGATGAGATTCCTCCGGGCTATGCCGCGACGGTGACGGCTCCCATCATCGGCGCGTACAAGTATGTGCGGCAGCCGCATGCGGCGACCCTGAAGGTGACGCCCTACGCGACGGAGGGGCTGATCGGTCAAGTCGCGGACTATCTGTCCCTCTCGACAAAGATCGCCCGCAACGGCGAGAGCGTGACGAAAGCGGTGTACTCGGTGAAGAATGCGGTGCGTCAATACCTTTCGCTCAAACTGCCTGCCGACGCGGTCCTCTGGTCGGTTCGGCAGATGCCCGACGACAACGGCGCGGGGCGCGAGCTTTCGGCACAGCAGGCCGACGGCCGCCTGCTGGTGCCGGTCGAGCGTCCGCGGGATCCGAACCGCGCAGTGACTATCGAGGTCACGTATGCCCTCAAGGGGGCGAAGGGCTCGCGCACAGCCAAGCTTGAGGCGCCGGTGCTGGCGGAGGCGCCCGTCACGTTCGCGAGTTGGGTTGTGGAAGCGGGAGACAAAGTCGGTATTAATCGCGCGGAGGGGAACCTGACGCCCGATCTCGTCAAGACGGCGTGGCGGCTTCCCGTGTACAACCGGGAGACCGCGCGCTCGCGCCGTTTTTACCGCACAGCCAATCTGGCGGGCGAGGCGCCCTTGCAATTGACGGTCACGCTGATCCCGGCGTGGCTGTCCGGCGGGTCGCTGGGCGTGATCGTCTGCGGCACAGCCTTGGGGTTTGGGCTCCTGTTGATGTCGTTGTTCCTTCGCAAGAAAGTATGGGTGGCGCTGGCTTTGACGAGCCTGGGCATGGCGGCCGCGCAGACCGAATGCGGATGGCTCGCGGCTCGCCTGGCGGCGCTGGTTCTGCCTGTTCTGGCCGTGATCGTCGGGATTGGCCGCGTCGTGCGCCGGTCGCGCAGACATAAACGGCAGAGCATTCGCGAGACGGTTGACGGCGAACTTCCGCTTGTGGTCGAAGCGCCGCCTTCGGGGGATGCCGGATTTGCGCGTCCGGGAGCCCTGTTTGTTGCGGCGGCTGCGATCGCTGTCGTAGCCGTGATCACGCACGGGCAAACGAATGTTCAGGAGAGTGCGCAAAAGGCGGTTTCCGTCGCGCCTGAGGCGGCGTGCGCGTTCGCGAACGGCGTAAGCGGCATTCGGATCCGTTCGGAGCGCACGGCCGTCGAAATTTCGGCGCGGAACGAAAGCGGTTTTTATGTGGCGGCGGTGAAAAGGTCGATCGACTTTGAGGCGGAACGGAGCGGAGTTTTCCGGTTTTTGAAATCGGACGACGCGACCCAGCCCGCGCTCGTGTCCTTCGCGGATCACCGGCTGGCCCGGGTGGCGGTTGACGGCGCGGGGGCGGTCCTCAAGGTGGATCGGCCGGGGTCGTACGTGCTGAGCTATGAGACGCGCGAGACAGCGCAGGAGAATGCGGTTGGGCCGACAGGTTTCACGTGGGCCAGCTTTGGAGGTCTCAAGAGCCAGGTGGAGATCCTGTTGCCGTCGGCTGAGCTGGATGTGTCGGGCATCAACATCGCCCAGTTCACCAGTGCGCCGGAGGGCGGGAAGAGCCGTGTCACAGGCGTGCTGACGACGGGGACGCTCCGGTTCGGCGTGTCCTTCCGCCCGCGCGTCCGCGACTCCCGGAAAGAGGCTGCCGTCGTCTATTGCGATGTGTCGACGCTGGCGTTCTTGCGCTCCGGCGTGGTAGATGTCAAGGCGTGGGCCGTGTACACGGTGGCGCAAGGCGAGGTTCGTGAGCTGCGACTGAAAGTGCCTGCCGGCATGGTCGTGGTCTCGGTGACGGCGCAGGGCCTCGCGACGTGGAGCCTTGAGCCGGTGTCGCGGCTGTTGACGGCGGTTTTCGAAAAGCCGCAGGTCGGGGCCGTTACATTGGCGGTCGGCCTTCAGTGCGCCTGCGGCGGTCTGCCGTACACGGCAGAGCTGGGTGTGCTGTCGGCCGAAGGCGTGCAGCGGCAGCGAGGCTACTTTGCGGTGTCCGCCGCCGAAACGGTTCTGATGAAGTCCGAGAAAGAGGCTGGCGTCACAGCGATCAATGTCTCCGACTTTCCCTGCCCCGAAGCGCAGGCCGCGCAGAACAAAGAGGAGCCGGTGCGCCGCGCGTACCGGTACGACGAGGCCGCTGCGGTGAAGGTGGCTTTGCGCGCGGAGGCGGTGCTGCCGGAAATCCGGGTACAGGAGAGCTCTTCCTTCAGCATCGGGGACGAACGCTATGTCTTGGGTGCCAAGCTGGAGGTGACCATCGCCAAGGCTGGCGTCTTCGCGTTTCGGATCGACCCTCCGCAGGGGTATGAGATCGAAACGCTTACCGGGAGCGGAGTCAGTCACTGGGACGATTCGCGCAAGGGGGGGGGGGCCGTGGACGTCTTTTTGACTTCTCGGCTGCTGGGCAGCACGACGCTGAACCTCGTGCTGGCGCGCCAACAGCGCGGGATCGAAGAGAAGATCGCGGTGCCGAGCGTCACCGTTCATGGCGCACTGCGGCACACGGGGCGCATGGCTGTGTCGGCGGAGCGTGGCGTGCGGCTGACGCTCGAGTCGCAGCAGGGCGTGTCGGTCGTCCGCGACGATGAGATCCGCACGAGCGCGGGCACCGTCGTCTTTGACATCTTGCGGCCGGCGTGGTCCGTTGAGCTGAAGACGCTGGTCATGCAGCCGGTGCTGAAACCGGAGTTGCTCCACCGCGTCGACCTGATGGAAGGGATGCTGCAACACCGGGTGTATGCTCGTTACAAGATCGAGAACGCAGGCGTGAAGGTCTTCCGCGTGGCCGTGCCGGTCAAAGACGCGACGCTGACGGTCTCCGGAAAAAGCATCGCGCGCGTCCGGCCCGAGGCGTCCGCCGCGCCGGACGGGACGCGGGTGTGGGTCATTGAGCTTCACGGGAAGGTCGAGGACAGCTATGCGTTCACGGCGCTCTATCAGGAGCCCTATGACCCGGCGGCCGGCGGCGTGGTGATCCGTCCGTTCGGGACGCCCGACGTGGTGCGCCAGACCGCGTGGCTTGCCATCACCGGCGGCGGGCGGGTTCAGGTCGAGCCCCGCGGCGAGGTCACGGGCCTGCGGCCGGAGGATGCGCGCAGCCTCCCGGACAGGTTTGGCGCGGGCGATCTCTCGGGCGCGATCCGCTGCTACCGTGTGCTGCAGCCGGACTACACGCTCGATTTATCCGTGACCCGTCATGAGGCGGCCCGCGTGCTTCCCGCCGGCGTCGAGAACGCCCGGCTGACCACGGTCCTTTCGGCGAGCGGCAAGATGCTGACGCAGGCAATCATCCAACTGCGGACGGGGCGGCTGCGCTTCTTGAAGATCGGGCTGCCGAAGAGCGGCGAGCTGTGGGCGGCGCAGGTCAACGGCACAGAAGTCGCGGTTGCCCGCGACAGCGACGGGAATCTGAACGTGCCGCTCGAACTGTTGGCCGCCGAACAGGCCACGACGATCACGCTGGTCTACGCCGACGGCCTGTCCGGTGCGCCTGCCGGGGTGATCGAAGTGGCCGCGCCGCGCCTGCCCGAGCTTCCGCTGCAGGATGTGAGCTGGACGCTCTTCGTGCCGCCCGGCGCCCGATACCGGCTGGCGAACACGGACTTCGATGACGCGGACGCATTTCACCTGGCATCCGGCGGTGTGGAGAGGGTGAAGACCTTCGGGCGCGCCGAATACATGAATTTCAACAAAGAACAGGGGTGGAAGAGCCTGAGCGAGGCCAAGCGCAGCCTCGGGAATGTCGGCGCCCTGTTGGACAAAGGCGACCGCATGATGGCGCAGAAGACGTTGCAGCAGGCCGTGAAGCTCTCGCAGGCCGAGCAGACGCTAAACGAAGACGCCCGCGTGCAGTTCCGCAACGTGGTGCAGGAGCAGGTCAAGATCGGTTTGGTCAACCGACGTGAGGCGCTGCGCATGGACAACAACATTTTTGATGAGCGCGCACCTCAGACGCAGGCGGGGTATAACGGAGGCAACTTCAGCCGCGAGTTCGCGACGCGGGTGGAGGAGCAACTGACCGCGCAAGACCGCGCCTCGCTGGACCGGGTCGCGAGCAAGATCGTCGAGCAGCAGGCTGCGGCTGCGGGGCAGGGTGCGGCGATCAACATCGCCATGCCCGAGCACGGTCGCGTTCGCCACTTCACCCGCGCCTTGCAGAATGAGTGCGGTGGGTCGCTGGTGCTTGCGCTGCGCGTGGCACCTGAAAACGCGATTCAGAAAGCTTTGGCCTGGTGGGTTGCGATTCCGGTATTCTCCGGGCTGTGGCTGCTGCTGTGTATCGCGTTCGGCTCCGCAAAGCGGCGCACCCCGCGTCCGTCTTTGGATTGAAACAGGCCGACAGGTTTGGTACGTTTCAAACATAGATACGGACGATCAACATCTTAACCTGCTGGAGTTCTTCCACTATATCGTCGGAGCCATGACGGCGCTTTTCGCTTGCGTCCCGCTGCTGCATGTGGGCCTCGGGATCGCGATGGTCGCCGGAGGTTTTGACGGCAAGGACGCGCCGCCTCCGATCATCGGGTGGCTGTTCATCGTGATTGCGGGCATCTTCATCCTTTCGGGCTGGGCCTTGTCCGCGTGCATCATTCTTGCGGGCCGGAAGATCAAGCGGTGCCGGTCATGGACGTTCTGCCTGGTTGTCGCATGCTTCATGTGCCTCATGATGCCGTTCGGAACGGTTCTTGGGGTATTCACCGTCATCGTGCTGATGCGGGAGTCGGTTAGAGCTTAGTTCGCGGACGGCCGAAGCCTGCCGGCTTAAGGAACCGCTCTTTCTGCTGGCGACTCTTGTGCGCCCTGAGCGAAGGCCCTCTTTGCGTCGCGGTTTACGGCGTTCAAGGGGTTGCTTTCTTGTGGCTCTCAACCTAAAATGACGCGCATCCCATCGGATCGTGTGGACTGTCCGGTGGTGGCTCGGATGGCGCGTGGGTAAAGTCAGGGGGAACTATGAAAGCGATTTCGGTGTCGCGGTTGCGTGAGGTTGTCGTGTCGGCCGCTGTATTGCTGGCGGTAGGCGTCTGTTCTCCCGGACGGGCCGCGCTTTTCTCAGACGACTTCGAAGCCGGCTCAGGAGCTTGGAACGCTGCTGGCGGATGGGGTGCCACGTCGTTGGATGCGCATTCGCCGACGCGGTCGGCGACGGATAGCCCCGGAGCGTTTTATACCAATAACAGCGTGTCTTCGCTGACGCTGGCGGCCCCGTTAGATTTCTCGGCAGTAACGGCACCGGCGCTTCGGTTCTACCACCGTTATGCGGTCGAGCCATCCTACGACTGGGCCGGTGTCGAGGTGTCAGTCAATGCCGGTCTCACATGGGTCCGTCTTGCGGCCTATACGGGGACGTGCGCGACGTGGACACGTGAACAGATCGACCTCTCGGCGTTCGCCGGACAACCCGATGTGCGGCTCCGTTTCACACTGACGACGGATGCCTCGGTTGTGATGGACGGCTGGTATCTCGACGACGTGCTGGTCGGCGAGGCGCCGGCCGCGCCGGTGCTGACGAATGTCGCGGCGCAGGGCGTGAGCGCGGTGTCGCTGGCGTGGGAACCGAGCGCGTCCGTGTCGGTCTCCGCTTACCGGGTCTACCGCTCGCAGACTGCGGGCTTCGACTGGCGCGACGCGCTGCTGATCGGCGAAACCGATGCCGGGACGCTCACGTTCACGGATATCGCGGCCGCGCCTAAGGCGACGTTCCATTACCGCGTGCTGGCGGTTTCGGAGGGCGCGCTGCACGCCGAAAGCAACGAGGGCTCTGTGACGCTGCCGCCCGGCATGGATTATCCGTTTCTGGACACGGGCGAGGCCGGCGGCACCTACTGGATCGCGGATGGCGGCTGGACGCTTTCTGGGGAGCGTGTCCATGCCGGAAGCCTGGCGTGGAGCGATTCGCCCGGCACCCTCTATCCCAACTCGGGCAACGCGTCGCTGCGTCTTGCCATGCCGCTGGACCTGAGTGGTGCCGCGATGCCGGTTCTGACCTTCTGGCAGATGTGCGACATCCAAAGCGGAGACGCCGGTGTGGTTGAGGTTTCGATCAACAACGGCACCGATTGGAGCGTGCTGAAAACCGTGACCGGTGTGACCGCCACCAACGCTTGGAGCCGTGAACGCATCACGCTCTCTGCCTATGCCGGCCAGGCGGCCGTGCTGCTCCGCTTCCGGCTGACGACCAGCGCGTCCGGGCAGTCCGACGGCTGGTGGCTCGACGACATGTCCGTGGCGGAGGCGCCGGCCGCGATCCCGACGCTGCTGCTGGATCAAGTCACCTCGCATACACTCAGGCTTTCGTGGCCGCAGAGCGCCGACCCGGTCTTTTCGCATTATGCGGTGCACCGCGTGACAGGCGTGGCAGGGGTCTCGTACCAGTCGCCCTGCGTGGCCGTGATCGCGGACCCGTCGCAGACCGAATGGGCCGACACAGGCCTCGCGCTCGACACCGCTTATGCCTATCGCGTCTACGCGGTCTCGCCGTACGGCACCTATTCGGCAGACGGTGCGGAATCCACCCTCCGAACGTTGAACAATCCGCTGCCCTTTGCCGACGGCTTCGAGGAGGGCGGTCTCAACTGGAACTTCCTTGGCGCGTGGGGCATCACCACCGAGACCAACGCCAGCGGCAGCGCCTGCCTGACCGACTCGCCGCTCGGGTTCTATGGCATCAACCTCAACAGCGGCAACAACTACGCGCTGACGGCGGTGGACCTGACCGGCGCGGCGTGGCCGGTGCTGCGCTTCAGGGACCGCCACGCCTTCCACGACGCGGCGGCGGGCGACCGCGGCATCCTCGACGTCT
>Ga0116158_10004439_pt1 | contig 12010 bp, 10 predicted proteins | sample AD_UKC052_MetaG_FD_89883 | JGI IMG/M metagenome (GOLD analysis project Ga0116158, IMG submission 89883) | Active sludge microbial communities of municipal wastewater-treating anaerobic digesters from USA - AD_UKC052_MetaG | ecosystem: Engineered > Bioreactor > Anaerobic > Digestate | place: USA... | reverse complement strand
GGTTCCGCAGATTCGCGAAACCGGTGCGTCTGGCACGTTCAGCGCGCAAGCGGGGGTTGCGATGCCGGCCCCCAGTCTTTTTCTGCCGCATGTGAGGTGCGACAGCGAAGGGACTGCCCGCCTTTCGTTCACTGTGCCGGAGTCTCCCGCACGCTGGCGGCTGCTGATTTTTGCGCACGATGTGCGCCTGCGCTGCGGAAGGGTAAAGATTCCATTGTGAATTATGGGTTCCATCGCCTTCCTCCCTTCGCCTTCCTCCCTCCTCCTTCCTCCCCTTTGCTTCGGCCGCCAATCGATTACCTTCCGGATGACCCCGGCATTGCGGGACGGTGGGGGTTCTGCTAATCTACCACCCACATGTCTACGCTCCCTCACAGACGGGCAAGGTGTGCCTGGATCGATCGCATTCCGGCTGCCTTGGCCGGACTCTGCCTGCCGGTCCTGGTCTGGTGGGCCGGCTGCATGACCGAGCGCATCCGGCCGCCGGGCGGGCGGACGCCGGTGGTGATGACGATGGAGGTGACCGGCTACTGCAATTGCGGAATTTGCTGCAGTTGGGAGCGGAGCTGGTTCGGGTTGGGAGCGCCGGTGATCAGCAGCGGGCCCAATAAGGGCAAGCCGAAGGAGGTCGGGGTCACCGCCAGCGGCACGCGCGCGCGGCACGGAACCCTCGCCGCCGACACCTCGGTGCTGCCGTTCGGAACCGTCGTGGAGGTGCCCGGCTACGGCTTTGGGCGCGTGGAGGACCGCGGCGGCGCGATCAAAGGCAACCGGCTCGATCTCTGGTTCCCTTCGCATGGCGAGGCCCAGCAGTGGGGCCGTCAGAAAGGCCTGCGCGTGCGCGTGTGGAAACCTTGACTTTTTTTGACTGAACGTTTCAACAGAGACCGGAACAATCATGAGCGACGAGAAACAGACAGCGGAATCAGATACCAGCCGACACTTCCTCAAGCAGTGGATTGCGGAAGATGTGGCGGCAGGGCGGACGGGCGGATGCGTGGTGACGCGTTTTCCGCCGGAACCCAACGGCTACATCCATATCGGCCACGCCAAGGCGATCTGCATCGGTTTCGGCATGGCGCAGGAGTTCGGCGGGCAGTGCCACCTGCGCATGGACGACACCAATCCATCCAAGGAGTCCGACGAATACGCTGAGAACATCAAGAAGGATATCCACTGGCTCGGGTTTGACTGGGGTGACGGATTTTACTGTGCGGCCGACCGGTTCGACACGATGTACGAAATCGCCGAAAACCTGGTCCGCAGCGGGCATGCGTACGTCTGCGGGCTCACTCAGGAGCAATGGAAGGAGTACCGCGGCATTCCGACCGCTCCGGGCAGGGAAAGTCCGACGCGCAACCGCTCCCCTGAGGAGAATCTCGCGCTCTTCCGCCGCATGCGGGCAGGCGAATTTCCAGATGGCTCGCTCTGTCTGCGGGCCAAGATCGACATGGCCTCGCCCAACATTCATTTTCGCGATCCGGTGCTCTACCGCATCATGCATGTGCCGCACTATCATGCGGGCGACACCTGGTGCATTTATCCGATGTACGATTTTGCGCATCCGATCGAAGACGCGCTCGAAGGGGTGACCCACTCGATGTGTACCCTGGAGTTCGAGGTGCACCGGCCACTTTACGATTGGGTGATCGACCGCATGGACGAGATGGGCATGCTGGTCGTGCGCAACGGCGTCAAGATCCGCCCGCAGCAGCGCGAGTTCGCGCGTCTGAATCTCACCTACACGGTGATGAGCAAGCGCAAACTGCTGCAGCTCGTGCAGGAACACCGGGTAACCGGCTGGGACGACCCGCGCATGCCGACCGTGTGCGGGCTGCGCCGCCGCGGCTACACGCCGGAGGCGATCCGCGACTTTTGCGAGCGCGTGGGCGTGTCGAAGTACGAGAGCGAGACCGACGCGGCGCTGCTGGAATACTGCGTGCGGGACGATCTCAACAGGCGCGCGCTGCGGCGCATGGCGGTGCTTGATCCGGTCAAAGTCGTGATCGACAATTATCCCGAGGGGCAGGTCGAGTACGCCGAGGCGCTGAACAACCCCGAAGATCCGGCGGCCGGCACGCGCCATGTGCCGTTCGGACGAGAGGTTTATATCGAGCGCGAGGATTTCATGGAGGTGCCGGCCAAAAAGTTCTTCCGCATGACACCCGGTCAGGAAGTCCGGCTGCGCGCCGCGTGCCTCTTCACCTGCACGCACGTCGTCAAAGACGCCGCCGGCCTTGTGACCGAGATCCACGGCACCTATGATCCGGCGTCCAAAGGCGGCAACGCCGCCGACGGCCGAAAGATCAAAGGGACGATCCACTGGGTGTCGGCCGCGCACGCGGTGCCGCTCGAGGTGCGGCTCTATGACCGGCTCTTTACCGTGCCTGATCCGCTGGCGGACGGTTCGCGCGACTTCACCGATTTCCTGAATCCCGAATCGCTCAAAACCGTCACCGCGTGGGGCGAGCCGGCCTTGGCGCAGGCTCAGGCGGGCGAACGCTTCCAGTTCGAGCGTGTCGGGTATTTCTGTGCGGACACCGTGGATTCCCGGCCGGGCAAGCCGGTTTTCAACCGAACGGCAACGCTCAAAGATTCTTGGACCAAAGAGGCGAAAAAATAACGGAGCGGCACGCAAGCCGCTTCTTGAAAGGATACGATGCAGAAGACAGTCAAAGTGAACGGGCAGGTGATTCCGCAGGACGCGATTCAATTTGAGCTGGAGCGGCTGGTCCGTTTCTACGCCGAGCACGGCATGTCGCAGGAGCAGATCAAGGCGCAACTTCCGGCGCTGGTACAGAAGGCGACCGAACAGGCCATCGGCACCAAACTGTTGATGGATGAAGCCGCCAAACTTGACCTCCCGGTCTCCGACGCCGAACTGGACGAACAGGTCGCGAAGATCGTCGAGCAGGTCGGCGGCGAAGAGGCCTTCCGCCAGGCGTTGCAGCAGCAGAACACCTCCGAGGATGCGTTCCGCGAACAGCTCAGGCGCGGCCGGCGCGTGGACAAGCTGATTGAAAAGGCGGTGGCGGGCGAACCCGATCCGACCGAAGCCGAGATCGAGGCCTATTTCAACGGGCATCAGGACGAGTTTGCCAAGGGCGAGCGCGTGCTGGCGCAACACATTCTCATCTCGCCGGACGGCGACACGCAGACCTCCAAGGACGAGGCCAAGGCCAAGATCGGCACGATCCGCGAGCGCGTGCTGGAGGGCAAGAGCTTCGCCGACGAGGCCGCCGCGCACTCCATGTGCCCCAGCGGCAAAGAGGGCGGCAGCCTCGGCTGGTTCAGCCGCGGCATGATGGTGCCCGAATTCGATGCGGCAGCGTTTTCGATGAAAGTCGGCGATGTGAGCGACATCATTGAAACGCAGTTCGGCTACCACATCATCTTCAAGACCGATCATGAGCCGGCAGGGGAGGTCGATTTCGCCCAGGTTCACGACAAAATCCGCGATCTGCTGCGCCACGCGCGCCGCGGCGAACGGGTGACCGCCTATGTGAACGAGCTGCGTGAAAAGGCGCAGATCGAGGTCGCCTGAGGGATGATGCTATGCTCAATCATGATGCGTTGTATGCGCGCGCGTGCCGGGTGATCCCGGGCGGGGTCAACAGTCCGGTGCGCGCCTTTAACGGTGTTGGCGGCACGCCGCTGTATGTCGAGTCCGGCAAGGGCTCGCACATTCAGACAGCGGACGGACGGACGCTGGTGGATTTCTGCTGCTCGTGGGGCGCGATGATCCTCGGGCATGCACACGACGAAGTCGTCGGGGCGATCCAGGCGCGCGCGGCCCTGGGCACGACCTTCGGCATCAATACGCCGGACGAAGTGCTCTTCGCCGAGCGGTTGTGCGAACGGGTGCCGTGTCTGGAACGGGTGCGGCTGGTGAACTCCGGAACCGAGGCGGTCATGACCGCGCTGCGCATCGCGCGCGGGGTGACCGGGCGCAAGCGCATCATCAAATTCGACGGCTGCTATCACGGCCATAGCGACAGCGTGCTGGTTTCGGCGGGGAGCGGCCTGTTGACCGGCGGTACCGTCAGCTCCCTGGGGATCTCCCGGCATGTCGCCAGCGACACGTTTGTCGCGCCGTACAACGACATCGATGCGGTGAAGGCGCTGATTCGCGAAAAAGGGTCGGAGGTGGCGGCGATCATTGTGGAGCCGGTTGCCGGCAACATGGGCCTCGTCCTGCCGGAACCCGATTTTCTGGTCAAGCTGCGTCACGCTGCGGACCGCTGCGGGGCGCTGCTGATCTTCGACGAGGTCATTTGCGGCTTCCGTTTCGCCCTTTCGTCGTACGCGTCGTTGATCGGCGTGAAGCCGGATCTGATCACGTTGGGCAAAGTCATCGGCGGCGGCCTGCCGCTGGCAGCGGTCGGCGGGGCCGCGGTGTTCATGGACGAGCTGGCGCCGGCCGGCAAGATCTACCAGGCCGGCACGCTGTCGGGCAACCCGCTGGCCGTTGCCGCCGGCCTGAAGACCTTGGCCGTTTTGGAGCGGGAGAATCCCTATCCGCGCATGGCAGAATTGGGGCGGCGCTTGGCGGATACCGTCAACACGGCGGCGGCCGCGCGCGGGCTCCCGTTACACTGCGCGCAGTATCAGGGCGTCTTCACCCTGTTCTGCACGCCGGCACCCGTGCGCGATCTGGCCTCGGCGAAGCAGAGCGATACTGCGGCCTACGCGCGGCTCTTCCACTCGGTGTTGAACAGCGGGTTCTATCTGCCGCCGTCGCAATTCGAACTGGGCTTCATCTCCGCCGCGCACAGCGCGCAGGAGATCGAGGCGCTGGCGCAGGCGGTGGTTGCCGCCTGGGCGTCTTGAACGAAAGCGGAAAGGCCATGCGTATGACGCAGATCACACAAGCAGGCGAGATGCAGGCCTGGGCGTCGGCCCGGCGCTTGGAGGGTGCCCGCATCGGGCTGGTGCCGACGATGGGGTATCTGCATGACGGGCACCTCTCGCTGATTGAGCAAGCGCGCAGACACGCCGATGCGGTGGTGGTCAGCCTCTTTGTGAATCCGGTCCAGTTCGGGCCGAACGAGGATTTTGAGAAGTATCCGCGCGATGAGGCACGCGATCTCGCTCGATGCGAACAGGCGGGGGCGAGCGCGGTCTTTCTGCCGCCCGTGGCGACGATGTATGCGCCGGATGCCAGCGTGTTCATCACGGAGGAACGGCTGTCGGCCGGCCTGTGTGGGGCGCGGCGTCCAGGACATTTTCGGGGCGTCTGCACGGTGGTGGCCAAGCTGTTCAATCTGACCCTGCCGCACGTGGCGGTATTCGGTCAGAAGGACTATCAGCAGGCCGCGGTCATCCGGCGCATGGTGCGCGATCTCAACTTTCCCGTCGAGATCGTGGTGGCGCCGATCGTGCGCGAGCCAGACGGATTGGCCATGAGCTCGCGCAATGTCTATCTCTCGGAGGTCGAACGGCGGCGCGCGCTCGGTCTGAGCCGTGCCCTGCAAGCGGCGGCCGCGTGTGTGGCGGAGGGCGGCGCTGCGGCGGCGGCCGTGCGCGCGCGCATGGCGGAGGTGATCGACGCGCATGCGCTGCAGCTCGATTATGCCGAGATCGTGGACGCCGAGAGTTTGGAGCCTGTGGCGGAAGCGCGGCGCGGGAACGTGGCGCTGATCGCGGCGCAGTGCGGACGGACGCGGCTGATCGACAACCGGATTCTGTAACCCATCCCAACCCCGAAACCTGAAACCTGAAACCCGAAACCAGAAACCAGAAACGGCGGCCATGAACGAAGCAGATTTGGCGGACAAGGAACGACGGCTGCATGAAGCCCTAAGGCGTTACGGGCGTGTGGCGATCGGTTTTTCCGGTGGTGTGGACAGCACACTGCTGCTGCGCGTCGCGCGGGATGTGCTGGGAGCTGAGCAGGTGCTGGCGGTGATTGCCGACACGCCCAGCCTGCCGCGCAAGGAGTTTGCCGAAGCGCGCGCGCTGGCCGACGCGATGGGGGTGGTGTGTGCGGTGATCCATCCGGCCGAACTGGACGACCCCAAGTACGCGGAGAATTCCAAAGACCGCTGCTATTTCTGCAAAAAGCATCTGTTCGCGCGGATCGCCGCGCTTGCGTCCGAACGAGGCTTCAGCGCGGTTCTCGACGGCAATAATGTCGATGACGCGGGCGACTACCGGCCCGGACGGCGCGCGGCGGCGGAACTGGGCGTGAAGAGTCCTTTGCTGGAGGCCGGACTGACCAAAGCCGAGATCCGCGCCCTCTCCGCGCGCGCCGGTTTGCCGACGGCCGAGAAGCCGGCCATGGCGTGTCTGGCGTCGCGCATTCCCTACGGGTCGCCGGTGACCGCCGAGGCTTTGGGGCAGGTAGAACACGCCGAAGAGGCGTTGAAGGCGGCGGGGTTCGCGCACTGCCGGGTGCGCCATCACGGCGATGTCGCGCGCATCGAGGTGCCGGAGGCCGATCTGCAGCGCGCGGTGGCGGCCGAGGAGCGCCGCCTGATTGTCGAGACGGTCAAGGCGGCAGGCTTCCGGTATGTGGCGCTCGACCTGCAGGGATACCGGACGGGAAGCATGAACGAGGCGTTTTGCGCATCACAAAAAAAGCAGGATGGCCGCTTGACAGTCCATGCGAGAATCGGTTAATTTATACGTCCTATTCGTTCCGGCGGAAGGTTTCCGGAGTTGGCGAATTCCTCATCGATGAAGGATCATAACATGGATGCGTATGCGGTTCTAGAAACCGGTGGCAAGCAGTATCGCGTGGCCGCGGGTGACACGGTTGAGATTGAGCGTTTGGATGCCGAAGCCGGACAGGACGTGGAACTGGAAACGGTTCTGGCGTGTTCGGATGGCAACGAACTGAAGATCGGCATGCCGTACGTGAAGGGCGCGAAGGTGATCTTGACGATCGTCGGCCACAAGCGGGGCAAAAAAGTGATCAATTTTAAGAAGAAGCGCCGGAAGGGCTATGCCCGTAAGGTCGGGCATCGTCAGGAACTGACGGTTGCGACGGTCAAGGCGTTCGCCTAAGCGGAGGAGTGTGAGTTATGGCAGGTGCAGCAGCAGCAAGAAACGGGCGCGACAGCAACGCCAAACGTCTGGGTGTCAAACGCTACGACGGACAGGTTGTCAAGGCGGGGTCGATCATCATTCGTCAGCGCGGAACCAAAGTCCATGCCGGCGCGAATGTCGGTTGCGGACGTGACTTCACCCTGTTCGCGCTGGTCGACGGTGCCGTGAAGTTCCAGAAGGAAGGCTCGATCGTCAGCGTGTTTCCCGTCGCAGCGGCGGCGGAGTAAACGAGGCTGAATCCGAAATTCCTTTGCCGGTCGTTCTTCGGCAAAGGCCGACGGCACCCTTTGTGGTGCCGTTTTGCGTCCTGGGCGGGCGCGTGAAATGAGACTGTGAAAACACGTACGTTTGTCGATCATGTGACGGTTCAGGTGCGGGCCGGTAAGGGTGGCGACGGCAGCAGCAGTTTCCGGCGCGAGGCCTGCGTTCCGGAGGGCGGTCCGGACGGCGGCGACGGCGGCCGCGGGGGCCACGTGATTTTCTGCGGCAGCCATGATGTCGATTCGCTGATCGCGCTCTATTTTGCCCCGCTGCTTTTCGCCGAGGACGGCGTGGCCGGTCGCGGGCAGAAGATGTACGGACGCGCGGGGAATGACCTTTACGTGCCGGTGCCGTGCGGGACCTCGGTCTTTGATGCCGAGACCGGCGCGCTGGTCGCGGATGTCGTGGAGGACGGCCAGGAAGTTGTCATTGCGCGTGGAGGCAAAGGGGGGCTCGGTAACGTCCACTTCAAGACCTCGACCCATCAGGTGCCGACCGAGCACACGCCCGGCGAGTTGGGCGAGGAGTTCCGGCTGAAGCTGGAGCTGAAGACCATCGCGGACGCGGGCTTGCTCGGTTTCCCCAATGCCGGAAAATCCTCGCTGCTCGCCTGTGTCAGCGAGGCCCGGCCGAAAATCGCCAGTTATCCGTTCACGACGCTCAATCCGATCGTCGGCACAATCCTTTACCCGGACTTTTCTCAGCTCCGCGTGGCCGATGTCCCCGGCATCATCGAGGGCGCGGCTTCGGGCGTCGGGCTCGGCATCGATTTTCTCAAGCACATCGCCCGCTCGCGCGTGCTGGTCTATGTCATCGACATGGCCGGCACGGACAACCGCCAGCCGTGGGACGATTATCTGACGCTGCGCCGCGAGATCGAACAGCACGACGCGGCGTTGCTCGAGCGCCCCGCCTTGGTGCTGGCGAACAAGATGGACACGGACGAGGCGATCGCCAACCTGCCGCGTTTCGTGAAGAAAACCGGCGTTTCGCCGCTGCCGCTCTCCGCACTTGACCCGGCGGATGCGGGCGTGACGGCCTTCAAGCAGCGTTTGTGGGAACTGCTCAAGCCTGTCCCCAAAGGGACTTGGCAGGCGGTTGACGTGCCGCCGGGAGCCGCAGACGAGCCGGTTGATCAGGAAGCCGACGTGCTGTCCGAGAGCGCGCTACTACGCGCGCCGTTCCTGGATCTGGCACGTAAAGAGCCCAAGAAGAAAAAAAAGCGCTGACCTATTTGCGCTGCCAGCGGTCGGCTTTTTCCAGCACGCTGCGCGGGCCGTCGCCTGTCAGCCAGGCGCGCGCCGCGTCATCGCCGCGCAGGTGGGTGTCCCAAAACGCGGTGCTGAGCGCGAGGATCGCGCGGTGATGGTTGGGATTGCGCGGTTTCCGGTCGCCCGGCAACGCCCGGTCGCCGAAGGCGGAGTGCTCCGCGCCGTCCAGCACCAGTTCGCAGTGACCGCCGGGCGGCAGTGCTGCAAACACCTTGCGGCGCGACGCCGCATCCGCGTTGCTGATTAGCGAGTCGTCTTCCGTTCCGGTCATCAGCAGCCACGGGATCTCGACGGCGCCGAACGCCGTTTCGGCGCGCCCGAGCCGCGGTGCGCCGGGACTCATCATGACCGCCGCTTTGATACGTGGGTCCGTCGCGTCCAGCATGCCGAGGGGAAAGCGCTGGCCGCTCACCGCCTGTGCCGTGAGCGCGCCGAACGAGTGCCCCGACATGCCGATCCGCGTCAGGTCCAGCCGGCCCGAAAGCGCATGCCCCGGCTCGCCGTTCCACGCGGTCAGCGTATCGAGCAGCGCGGCGACATCCGCCACACGTCGTTTGAGATTCTCAAGGCTGGCGGCGCGGGCCATCGCGGCCCTCCGCGCCTGTGTCGGCACGTCCTGCCAGACTGTTTCGTCGCTGCCCGGATGCTGCGCGAAGACCGCGACATACCCGCGTGCCGCCCAATGGCTGCCGAGGTACGGGTTGTTCTCGCACGACCCGCCCAGCCCGTGGCTGAAGAGCACAACAGGCGCGGCGTTCGTCCGCGCAGGCAGGTAGACGCGGACGGGCAGGTCACGCGCGCGTGCTGCGTCGCGTGCCGTCAGACGGACCGTGCGCACGCCCGAGGTTTCGGCGACGCGCAACGGGTCGTAGGCCTCCTCCAGCCCGGCGGCCCTGCATGACATCAGGCAAGCCGTAACGGCGAGAATGATCACCCCATCCCTCATGTGCGGTTCCTTTGCTTTTTTTGATAAACGTGCGGCGCGCCATTCTATTGTCGTATGGAAATTATGCGGCTCGCATGCTACTATCTTTTCTTTTCTTAACAGACGGGAATCGGCCATGACGACAAACGAGTATGATTTCACCGCGATCGAAAAAAAATGGCAGGCGTATTGGGAGGCGAACAAAACCTTCAAGGTGAATGACTTTGAGGCGGGCAAGCCCAAGTTCTATTGCCTCGACATGTTTCCGTATCCGAGCGGTGCGGGGCTGCACGTCGGCCATCCCGAGGGATACACGGCGACGGACATCCTGTGCCGGTACAAGCGCATGCGCGGTTTCAATGTGCTGCATCCGATGGGCTGGGACGCGTTCGGCCTGCCGGCCGAGCAGTATGCCGTGGAAACCGGCACGCATCCGGCGGTCACAACCGAACGCAACATCAACCGGTTCCGCGAGCAGATCAAGGCGTTGGGCTTCAGCTATGACTGGGACCGCGAGGTGAACACCACCGACCCCGGCTATTACAAGTGGACGCAGTGGATCTTCGAGCAGCTTTACAAGAAGGGCTTGGCCTATGTGGCCGAGGTGCCGGTGAACTGGTGCCCTGCGTTGGGCACGGTGCTCGCGAACGAAGAGGTGATCGACGGGCGCAGCGAGCGCGGCAACCACCCGGTGGTCCGCAAGCCGATGCGCCAATGGATGCTGCGTATCACGGAGTATGCCGAGCGCCTGCTGGCGGATCTGGACGGGCTGGACTGGTCGGAAGGCATCAAGGAGATGCAGCGCAACTGGATCGGCAAGTCGGAAGGCGCGGAGGTTGATTTCACCATCGCGGGCTGCGGCGAACGGATCACGGTGTACACCACACGCCCCGACACTCTGTTCGGCGCGACCTACATGGTGCTCTCCCCCGAGCATCCGCTGGTGGCGCGTATCACGACCGACGCGCAGCGGGCCGACGTGGACCGCTACCGCGAAGAAGCCGCGCGCAAGAGCGACATGGACCGCACCGAACTGAACACCGAGAAGACCGGTGTCTTCACCGGCGCGTATGCGGTCAATCCTGTGACCGGCGGACAGATCCCCGTCTGGATCGCCGACTACGTGTTGATCAGCTACGGCACGGGCGCGATCATGGCCGTGCCGGCCCACGACACGCGCGACTTTGAATTTGCTCAGAAATTCGGGATCCCGATCATCTGCATCATCGAGCCTGACGCGGCCGAGGCCGCCGCCGCCGGCGTGGCCGTGGCTGACGTGCGGGCCGGACGCGCCTGCTGGACCGGAAACGGACGCATGATCGGCTCGGCGAACGCCGAAGGCCTCGACATCAACGGCATGGCCGTCACGGAGTCCAAGCGCGTGACCACCGAGTGGCTGGCCGCGCGCGGGATCGGCAAGGCCTCGGTCAAGTATAAGCTGCGCGACTGGCTGTTCAGCCGCCAGCGCTACTGGGGCGAGCCTTTCCCGGTGATCCACATGGAGGACGGTTCCACACGCCTCGTGGGAGAGGACGATCTGCCGCTGACGTTGCCCGAAATGGAGGATTTCAAGCCCACCGGGACCGGCGAGCCGCCGCTCGCGAAGGCCGGCGCGTGGCTCGATTACACCGATCCGGTCACCGGGGCGAGAGGACGTCGTGAGACCAACACGATGCCGCAGTGGGCCGGCTCCTGCTGGTACTACCTGCGCTACATCGACCCGCGCAACGAGCATGCCGCATTCGACACGGCCAAAGAAAAGTACTGGATGCCGGTGGATCTGTATGTGGGCGGCGCGGAACATGCGGTGCTGCACCTGCTCTACGCCCGTTTCTGGCACAAGGTGCTGTTCGATCTGGGCTACGTCTCAACCCGCGAGCCGTTCCAGAAGCTGGTGAACCAGGGCATGATTCTGGGCCTCTCTTACAAGGACGCGCGCGGCGCGCTGGTGCCGATGGAACAGGTGGAGCATCGCACCGAGGGGGCCTTCCACGCCGAGACCGGCGAAAAGCTCACCGAATTCCCGGCTAAGATGTCCAAGTCGTTGAAGAACGTGGTCAACCCCGAGGATGTCATCCGCGAGTATGGCGCGGACAGCATGCGCCTGTATGAGATGTTCATGGGGCCGCTGGAGGCGGTCAAGCCCTGGAACACCAAAGGCGTGGAGGGCGTGTTCCGTTTTCTCAAGCGCTCCTTCCGCATGGTGGCGGAGCAGCCGATCACGGATGAGCCGCTGGATGAGGCGCAGCGCCGTCTGCTGCACGCCACCATCAAAAAGGTGACGGACGATCTTGAAACGATGAGTTTCAATACGGCGATCAGTCAGATGATGATCTTCATCAACGCCTTCTCCGGCAACGCCAAGCCCCTGCCGCGCGAGGCGGCGGAGACCTACGTGCTGCTGCTGGCCCCGTTCGCGCCTCACCTCTGCGAAGAGCTCTGGGAGCGCCTTGGCCACGATACGACGCTCGCCTACGCGCCCTGGCCCGCGTACAACGACGAG
>Ga0116158_10004432_pt1 | contig 12021 bp, 10 predicted proteins | sample AD_UKC052_MetaG_FD_89883 | JGI IMG/M metagenome (GOLD analysis project Ga0116158, IMG submission 89883) | Active sludge microbial communities of municipal wastewater-treating anaerobic digesters from USA - AD_UKC052_MetaG | ecosystem: Engineered > Bioreactor > Anaerobic > Digestate | place: USA... | reverse complement strand
TTGGTCGATGATCCGCTCTGGGAAACGTTGTTTACGCCATCCCCGGTCAGGTTCAGCTGTCTGTTGGTGATGGAACCTTCGTTGTGAAGATCGCCGGATAGATAGACCATCAGGTCGTAATTGACGCCGTCGCTGATGGTGCCGTGGTTTTCCAGCCTGGTGCTGATCAGCAGTTGATACTGGGCATCATCGAAGATGCTCAGGTCCGCGTAGTTGATCAGGCTGCCGATCTCAACTCCGGATTTGATGAGGACATCGTCGAAGAAGTAAAGCTGGTCCGCCTCGACATTGGTCATGTAAGCGCCGCCATCCAGGCTGATGAAGCTCTGGGCCCCGCCGTCCAGGATGGCGTCCTGCAGATAACGGCTGGCACCGGCCACGCTGATCCCGTAATCCCCACTGTCATCATGCATTTGCACGGTTTTCAGGTTGAAATCCACACTGCAGTTTTGGAAACCAAGGTCCGAACGCAGCCTGTAACCCCCGCTGCCGCTGGAGAGAAAGAACGCGCAGCTGATCGGAGTGGCTGAGGAATGGAAGAGGTCCACCTGGGCGGAGTTGTTCAGAATCAGCTGGTTGTGGTTGATGGTCCCGTAGTTGAAGAGGCTTCCAGCCAGGGTTATGATGAGCGGACCGGCACCGTTGGTGATGGTGGCCCCGGAGTTGTTGACCAGGGTTCCTGAAACCGGCAGGTTCAAAGTGCTGGTGGTGTCGTTTCTCAGGATACCGTGGTTGGTGAGGTTGGCAAACGAGTTTGAGCTGGAGAGCAACACGGTGCCCTGGGTAACCGTGCTGGCGGTGCAGGTAACGGTGTTGAGTCTGGCATTGTTCACAGTTAGCACGCTGGCCGGATTCCCCGAAAAGACAATCCGTTGCAAGAGCTTGCTTGAAGAGCTGTTCACGCTGCTCACATCATAGTTCTCAGCGCCGTTGTTCATGAGCACGGACCTGCTGTTCAGATCGATGCTGCAATCGCTGAAGGCCAGGTCGGAAAGCAACTGGTAAGCTGCTGAGGTTACAGTGGAAGCAAAGGTTCCGCAGCTGATGGGGGCAGCGCTGGTATCGTGATAGATGTAGCAGGTGCCGGTCCGGCTCCAGGCAAAGCGGTAATTGCTTAGGGTACCGTAATTGTACAGGTAAACCCCATAGTAATTGAGGGTTAGCGTGCCCCCCTCCTGGGGAGTTACCGATGGTGCCGTAATTGTACAGCGTCTGTATGCCGTTGGTCAGGTTCTGGGTGATAGTGACCCCCGAGCGATTGGTTAGCACAGAATAATTATTGATCAATCCAACGCTGGTGAAGGTCACATTGATATAGATCTGAACTTCCCCGTAAAATGCGAGGTTACCGCCGGAAAAAGTCACGGATTCCAGATAGGCGTTGTTGCCCATGGTCAGGCTGCTGGTGGTTCCGCACTGAACCACCGTCTGATAAAGTCTGCCTCCGTAAACGCCAAGGTTGTTACCGTTTAGATACAGCTGGGCTCCCTGGAGGTTGATGTTCGTGTTTTCGAAATCGACGCCGGAACTGAGGTGCACGGGAGAGCCGGCATAGTAGTCTGTCAAGCTGGCCGGGCCATAGGGGCTGGTGCCGCTCAGGTAATGGATTGCCCCGCCCTGCAGTGCCAATTCGGTCGGCGTGAACACCCCGGCATTGTGCATCTGGGAGGCTATCAACACATAAAAGTTGCCGGTGGTGTTCTTGGCCATGGTCCCATTGTTTGCACACAAGCCGGAAACATACACCTGTCCACTCTGGCTGGGTTTGTTCAGCAGCGACCCGCGGTCAGTCACATTTAGGCTGGTGCAGCTTACATACCCCGTCAGGACGGGGCCCTGGATGGTTACGTTGTCTGATGAACCCGGAACCTGGCCACCGATCCAGGTGGTGGAGAGATCCCAGTTCCCGCCGATCTCGGTTGAAGTAATATCGAGGGCCGCAAGCCCCGCCAAAGCGACAATCAAGAACAAGGCAAACAGTGCTTTTTTCATCTTTCTCCTCTCATGGATTATTGATTTTGATAAAGACCGCGCTCAGGGAATATTGTCAAGTCATTTCTGCTTTAATCATGAATATTGGTCACCCAGGATGATTTAGCCAGCATCCCGCAATTCCCGCAGGGTTGAATGCAGCTCGAGCATGAAAGGGACAGGCTGTCACTGGCTGAGACTTTTGCCCTTGCTGGATCTGGTTGCCAGCTGAGCCAAACCGCAGCATGGATCGGTAAAAGAAGCCCCCGGCAAAAAAATCCTTGCCTAAATACCTTGTTCGCGATTTGTGGAACGCAAAAATGTTTTGGCTCGATCAGAGCTATTATGGGAGCGTCAATGAGGTTAAAAACCTTTCCCGGGGGAGTTCATCCCCACGATCACAAGCATTTTTCCGCCTCCGCCCCGATCGAGGTGATGCCCCTGCCCCAGCGGGTGGTGATCCCCATGTCCCAGCACATCGGCGCGCCCTCCGTGCCGATCGTCAAGGTGGGCGACGAAGTGAAGGCCGGACAGAAGATCGCCGATGCCGGAGGTTTTGTTTCCATACCCCAGCACGCCTCGATCAGCGGCAAAGTTACCAAGATCGATGTTTTCCCGCATCCCGCGGGAGCTTCAGCCCTGGCCATCGAGATCACCGGCGACGGGAACGACAGCTGGATCGAGCTGGGCGATGATCCCAACTTCCTGGACCTCTCCGCGGAAGAGCTGAAAAACCGCATCGGCGAAGCCGGGATCTGCGGCATGGGCGGCGCGGGCTTCCCCACTTTCGTGAAACTCTCGCCCCCGGCGGACAAACCCATCGACACCGTGATCCTGAACGGCGTGGAGTGCGAACCCTATCTCACCGCCGACGATCGGCTGATGCTGGAAAAAACCCAGGAAGTGGTGAACGGCCTGAAGATACTGATGAAGGTGCTCGGAGCCAAACAAGGCATCATCGGCATCGAAGCTAACAAACCGGACGACATCGCCGCCATGAACAAGATCCTGGCCTCCGAAAGCCAGTTCCGGGTGGTGCCGCTTAAACTGCAGTATCCCCAGGGCGCGGAAAAACAGCTGATCTATGCCGCCACGCGCAGAAAAGTCCCTTCCGGCGGCCTGCCCATGGCCGTGGGAGTGGTGGTGCAAAACGTGGCCACCGCCTTTGCCATCTACGAGGCCGTACGCTACAAAAAACCTTTGGTGGAGCGGATCATATCCGTTACCGGAAGTGTGGTGGCGCATCCCAAAAACCTCAAAGCCCGGATCGGAACGCCTTTTACCGAACTGGTGGAATTCTGTGGCGGCGTGACCGAGGATCCCGGCAAGATCATCTCCGGCGGCCCCATGATGGGTTTCGCGCTGCCCTCGCTGGCGGCACCGATGGCCAAAGGCAACTCCGGACTGGTGCTGATGAATGAAAAAGAAAGCAAAACGCTGGAAGAACGCAATTGCCTCCGCTGCGCGCGCTGCGTGGACGTTTGCCCCATGAACCTGCTGCCCAGCTCGATCGCCCAGGCGGTGAAAGCCGGGGCGATGGACATCGCGCTCAAGGCGGGCCTGGAAGACTGCATGAAATGCGGAAGCTGCGCCTACGTCTGCCCCGCGCACATCCGCCTGGTGCAGTGGATCGACACCGGCAAGATCCGGCACGCGGAAGCCCTGCGCGGCAAGAAATAGAGGTATCGCCATGAAAGACAGATTCACAGTTTCACCCGCGCCGCATCTGCACGACCGCACCAGCATCCCCAACGTGATGTGGAACGTGGTGCTGGCCTTGCTGCCGGCGCTGGGTTTCGCGGTTTACTATTGGGGTTTGAACTCTCTCTGGCTCACCCTGCTGGGAGTGCTGGCCGCAGTGGGCACCGAAGCCCTGATCCAGTGGCTGCGCAAAGTTCCCATCCGTGTTTCGGACGGCTCGGCCGTGCTCACCGGCATGCTGCTGACCTTCAACATTTCCCCCTCTTCACCCTGGTGGCTGCCGGTGGTGGGAGCCATCTTCGCCATCGCCATCGGCAAACAGGTTTTCGGCGGACTGGGCAACAACCCCGTGAACCCGGCCCTGCTGGGACGCGCCTTTTTGCTGGCCTCCTGGCCCGCGCTGATGACCGGCTTCCAAACCTGGAAACAGCCAGGAACGTCCATCTCCATGAGCGGCATCGACCCCCGCATCATCGATTCGAACCTCCAGGCCGTTTCCAGCAAAGCTTACGACCTGGTGACCGGCGCCACACCTCTGAACGTGGCCCACACCCTGCGGGACAGTTCGTTCGTGAACACCCTCGCCGCCACCAAGGACGCCAGCCTGGACATTGGCAACAAGATCTTCAACGGCATGATCGACCTCGGCACCCTGAAAAACCTGTTTTGGGGCCAGATCGGCGGCTGCATCGGCGAAGTATCCGTCTTCGCGCTGCTGCTGGGAGCGGTTTACCTGCTCTGGCGCCGGATCATTGAATGGCGCATCCCCTTCTTCTATCTGCTGACGGTGTTTGTGCTCACCTTCCTGTTCGGCGGCCTTCCCGGCACCGGCTATTCGCTCACTCTGCCCATCTTTCACCTCTTCGCCGGCGGACTGATGCTGGGCGCTTTTTTCATGGCCACGGACTACACCACCAGCCCCATCACCAAAAACGGCCGCGTGGTCTATGCCATCGGCTGCGGCGTGCTCACAGTGATAATCCGCCTGGTGGGTGGCTATCCGGAAGGGGTTTCCTACTCCATTCTATTCATGAATGTGATGACCCCCCTGATCGACATGCTCACCCGGCCCAAAGCTTTCGGGAGGTTGAAGAAATGAAGCTGTTTCTCAGGCTCGGCCTCATCCTGCTGGCGTTCTGCGTGGTGGCCACCGCGCTGCTGGCCTATGTGAATTCCGTTACCAAGCCCAAGATCGACGCGCTGAAGATCAAGGAAGCCGAGGAAGCCCGGAGTTCCCTGATCGCCGGCGCGACCTTTGAAGCGCTTGGTTTCAAGGCCGGAGATGATTCCCTCAGCTATTTCGTGGCCAAAGACGCCAAGACCGGCGAGATCAGGGGCTACACCTTCACCGCGGCCAAAACCGGGTATTCCAGCAACGTGAAGACCATGGCCGCCATCGGAGCGGATTTCAAACTCATTGCCATCAAGGTGATCGAACAGGCAGAGACTCCCGGCCTCGGCGCGAACTGCACCCAGAGCTCTTTCACGGACCAATTCAAGGGCCTGGCCGCCGACCAGGTGCTGGTGGACAAAGACGGCGGGCCGATCAAAGCCCTCACCGGTGCCACCATCACTTCGCGCGCCATCGCCAACTCGCTGCAGGAACAGATCGCCCTGGTGCGCAAAGACATCGAATCCCGGCAATTGGAGGCACAACCATGAGCTTCATGAAAGAACTCACCAAAGGCATCATCAAGGAAAACCCGATCTTTGTGATCTTGCTGGGCATGTGCCCCACCCTGGCCACCTCCACTTCGGTGAACAACGCCATCGGGATGGGCGCCGCGGCCACCTTTGTGCTGGTCTGCTCCAATATCATCATCTCCCTGATCAAGGGTGTGACGCCGGACAAGATCCGCATTCCGGTCTATGTGGTGGTGATAGCTTCATTTGTATCGATCGTGGACATGGCGATGGCGGCCTTCGTTCCGGACCTGCACAAGTCCTTGGGCCTGTTCATCCCGCTGATCGTGGTGAACTGCATCATCCTGGGCCGCGCCGAAGCCTTTGCCAGCAAAAACAACATGCTCAATTCCCTGGCCGACGGCATCGGCATGGGCCTGGGCTTCACCCTGGCTTTGGTGGTGGTGGCCACTTTCCGTGAGATCCTGGGCAACGGCACCTGGGCCGGGATCAAAGTTCTGCCCCAGAGCTACAATCCCATGCTGATGGCCATTCTCGCCCCCGGCGCCTTTATCACCCTGGGCCTGCTGATGGCCCTGATGAACCTGCTGAAGGAGAGGAAACAATGAGCACTCTGGGACAAATCTTCGTGATCGCCATCAGCGCCATCTTCGTTCAGAACTTCGTGCTGTCGCGCTTTTTGGGCCTCTGTCCCTACCTGGGCGTGTCCAAAAAAATGGATTCCGCCTTTGGCATGGGCATGGCCGTGATCTTCGTGATGACCCTGGCCTCAGCGATCACCTACCTGATCAACAGCTATCTGCTGGTGCCCTATAACCTGGAGTACCTGCGCACCCTGGCCTTCATCCTCACCATCGCCGCGCTGGTGCAGTTCGTGGAAATGGTGATCCAGAAAAACGCCCCCGCCCTCTACAAGTCGCTGGGTGTCTATCTGCCGCTGATCACCACCAACTGCGCCGTGCTGGGCGTGGCCATCCTGAACATCACCCCCCTGGCCGACGGCAGCACCTACAACTTTGGCCTCGCCATCCTGAACGGCTTCTTCTCCGGCGTGGGCTTCACCTTTGTGCTGCTGGCCATGGCCGGCATCCGCCAACGCCTGGAGCTGGTGGACATGCCCAAAAGCATGCACGGTTTTGCCAGCGGACTGATCCTCGCCGGGATCATGGCCCTGGCCTTTTACGGCTTCATGGGCCTGAAGATCTGAGGAGACAAAATATGGAACAAATTGCCGTTATCACCCTCGCCGCTTCGCTGCTCTCCCAGATCGGGACCCCGGTGATCATTTTAGGCGCCATGGGGCTTGTCTTCGGGCTCATCCTCGCTTTCGCCGCCAAGGTCTTTGCCGTGAAGATCGACCCCCGGGTGGAACAGATCACCGCCGCGCTGCCCGGCGCCAACTGCGGAGCCTGCGGCAAAGCCGGCTGCGCGGGCTACGCAGACTCCATCGTCAACTCCGGCGCGGAAGTGAATCTCTGCGCGCCCGGCGGACCTGAAGCCGCTGCCGCCATCGCCCGGATCATGGGCACGGAGGCCGGTTCCATGGAGAAAAAGGTCGCCGTGATCCACTGCAGTTCGGGCGGCTACAACAACACGAAGTGGAAATATGCCTACCAAGGCATCGAATCCTGCCTTTCCGCGGTGAACGTTGCCGGTGGCCCCAACCTTTGTGCCTGGGGCTGCATTGGCTTCAACGACTGCATGAAGGCCTGCAAGTTCGGCGCCATCAGCGTTGACGCCTGCGGGATGCGCGTGATCGACGCGGACAAATGCACCGCCTGCGGCGCCTGCGTGAAAGCCTGCCCGCGCAAACTGATAGAATTGGTGCCGCTTAAAAACGACGTTCACGTTAAATGCTCTTCCCAAGACAAAGGTCCCCTGGCCAAACAATCCTGCGGCAACGAGAAACCCTGCATCGGCTGCGGTATCTGCGGCCGCAAATGCCCGGTCCAGGCCATCACCATCGAAAACAACCTTGCCCGCATCGACTATGCGAAATGCATCAACTGTGGCATCTGCGCCACCGCCTGCCCCACCGGCGCGATCCTGGACCTGATCTGCGGAGCTCGCAAAAAAGCCGAGATCACGGATGAACTCTGCATCGGCTGCACCATCTGCGCGAAAAGCTGCCCCGTCCAAGCCATCAGCGGAGAAGTGAAACAGGTGCACAAGATCGACAAAGAGAAATGCGTGGGCTGCGAGATCTGCGTGAGCAAATGCCCCAAGCAGGCCATTAAAATGGTTTGAGGCCTCCGGCAACCTTTCTCAAGGCGGGAGTGAAAAACCCGCCTTTCTCTTTATCCGGGCCCAATCCCCCAGGACCGGCCTGCCGCCCGTCCCTCCCATGATCCCCGCATCTCAGGCGGGCATCTGGCGGGAGGCGAGATTGAGGCCGGATCGGGCGCTTTAAGTGGGCGGGGGCTTGCGGAAGATTTTCCCAAGCCGATCCTGCGCTCTGCCCCTCATCCAGGCGCCTGCAATTTTGCGATTGACACAAACAGCCAGTCCAAAATAATAGAAAAAAACATCATTTCAGACAGCAATGGAGAGATAATGCCCTATATTTCCAATACTGACGCGGAACGGCGCCAGATGCTCTCGCGGATCGGGGTGGGTTCTTTTGATGAACTTATCGCCGCGATCCCCAGGAAATTGCGCCTGCAAGGACTGCTGGAGCTGGAAGCCCCGCTTTCGGAACTCGAGATGAGCAGACGCATCCAGGAACGCACCTGCGGAAACGTTTGCGTGCAGAAGGCCAGTTCCTTTTTGGGAGCCGGCGTTTACGACCATTTCATCCCCGCCGCGGTGGATACCATTGTGTCCCGCCCGGAATTCTTCACCGCCTACACGCCCTACCAGGCCGAAGTAAGCCAGGGAACGCTGCAGTTCATTTATGAATATCAGACGATGATCTGCGAGCTCACCGGCATGGAAATAGCCAACGCCTCGATGTACGACGGGGCCTCGGCGGCGGCGGAAGCCATCCTGATGGCGGTGCGCAGGAACGGCCTCAAAAAAGCCATCCTGCCCGCCAGCCTGCATCCCGAGTATGTGAAGGTGATCAAAGCCTATACAGAGGGGATCGGAGTGGAACTGATAAGCTGCGAAGCCAACGCCGGTATCACCGCTCTGGACGATCTGACGGCCAAAATGGACGCCAGCGTGGGCAGCGTGGTGATCCAGACCCCAAATTTCTGGGGCAACATCGAGCCGCTGAGCCAACTGGAAAAAGTGGTCCACAGCAATCCCAAAACACTGCTGATCGTGGCCGCGGACCCCATCTCGCTGGCCATCCTGAAAGCGCCGGCCGCCTGTGGCGCCGATATCGTGGTGGGTGAAGGCCAGGCCCTGGGCAACAGCATGTATATGGGCGGACCGCTATTCGGATTTTTCGCCACCAGGCTGGACATGGCCCGCGCCATGCCGGGCCGGATCGTGGGCGGAACCCTGGATAAAGACGGAAAGCGGGCTTACGCCCTCACCCTCCAAGCCCGCGAACAGCACATCCGCCGCGCCAAGGCCACTTCGAACATCTGCTCCAACCAATCGCTCTGCACCCTGGCGGCAACGGTTTACCTGAGCCTGCTGGGAAGCGACGGGCTGGCTGAAGTTGCCACCCAATCCACCCAACTGGCCCACTACATGGCCCAAAAGATCGCCTCCGTGCCGGGATTCTCCCTCGTTTGGCCTGAAGTTCCCTTCTTCAAGGAATTCGCGGTGAACTTCCCCGTGCCAGCGAGGCAGGTGATCGCCGATCTGCTGAACCACGGCATCTATGCCGGGGTGGACCTGGCCACCTTCAGCCAAAGCGATCACCGGCTGCTGATCGCCGTTACGGAAAAGAAAACGCTGGCCGAGATCGACGACTACATCGAGACCCTGCGGGAGCTGAATTATGAGTAAGACCATATTTGAACACAGCGTTGCCGGCCGCCGCGGGGTTACCCTGCCGCGGCGCGAACTGAACACGGAAGTGCGGGAGCTCATCGCCCCCGAATATCTGCGCGAATCGGCGCCCCGCCTGCCCCAGGTAAGCGAAATGGACGTAATGCGCCACTACATCAAGCTTTCGCACCGCAACCATTTCATCGAAAAAGGCCTCTATCCGCTGGGCAGCTGCACCATGAAATACAACCCCAAGGTCCACGAGGCCCTGGTACGCCATTCCTGCTTCAACAACATCCATCCCTGCCAACCCCAATCCACGCTGCAAGGCTCGCTGGAGATCCTGTACGAGCTTCAGAAAGATCTGGCCGAGATCGCCGGCATGCACCAGGTGACGCTGCAACCGGTGGCCGGGGCCCAGGGCGAATTCACCGGCATCAAGGTGATCGCAGCCTACCACCAGGCCAAGGGAAACCACCACAAGACCAGGATCATCATCCCGGATTCCGCGCACGGCACCAACCCAGCCACCTGTTCCCTGGTGGGTTACGACGTGGTGGAACTGAAATCCGACGCCCGCGGACGCTGCGACCTGGAGCATCTGAAAAGCATCGTGGACGACAGCATTGCCGGTTTCATGCTCACCAATCCCAACACCCTGGGCCTGTTCGAAGACCAGATCGAAGAGATCGCCGCCATCATCCACGGCGTGGACGGCCTCATCTACATGGACGGCGCGAACCTCAACGCGCTGCTGGGCATCGTGCAGCCGGGCAAGATCGGCTTCGACGTGATGCACTTCAATCTGCACAAGACTTTCGCCACGCCACACGGCGGCGGCGGACCGGGCAGCGGGCCCGTGGGCGTGGTGGAAAAACTGGCGCCTTACCTTCCCGTGCCGCTGATCGGTAAAAATGACGACGGCTATTTCCTGGACTACAGCCACGCCGCAACCTCCATCGGCAAGGTGCACACCTGTTATGGCAATTTCGCCGTGCTGCTGCGCGCCTACATCTACATCAAAATGCTGGGCGCGGAAGGCCTGAAACGGGTGGCAGAAAACGCCGTGATCAACGCCAACTACCTGATGGCCCTGCTGAAAGACCACTATCACATCCAACACACGGAACCCTGCATGCACGAGTTCGTGGCGGATTCGCTCTGGCAGAAAAAGGAGTTTGGAGTGAGCACTCTGGACATTGCCAAAAGACTGCTGGACAAAGGTTTTCACGCCCCCACGGTGTATTTCCCGCTGATCGTGCCCGAGGCCATGATGATCGAGCCCACGGAGACCGAGAGCAAGGAATCCCTGGACGCCTTCGCTGCCGCGATGCTGGAAATTGCGCAGGAATGCCGCGAGAACCCGGAATTACTTCATGATGCCCCGCTCACCACGCCGGTGCGCAGGGTGGACGACGTGCGTGCCGTCAAGTTCCTCGACGTGGCCTTTTCCCCCGGGGAATGAATTTAAAGACATTTTGGAGATAAAATGAAGAAAACCCTGATATTGCTGATCAGCCTTGGGCTGGTCTCGCTCGGTTTTGCGGCCGAGATCAAACTGGGCTATGTGAACACCGACCGCCTGCTGCTGGAAAGCAACGAAGCGGCGGAGATCTCGCGCCTCTTTAACCTGGACAAGCAGAACTGGACCAACCAGGTCAAGCAGCTTGACGATGAGATCAAGCAGATGGAACGCAACTTCGAGATCGACAAGCTCACCAAGACCGAAGCTGCCAAACGCGACGCCCAGACCAGGATAGACGCGAAAAAAGCCGAGGCCGGACGCCTGCTGGAAGAATACTTCGGCGAAGGCGGAAAGGCTGAACAGCGTTACCGCGAACTGATCGACCCCCTTACCCTGAAGATCCACAACCTGATCATGAAAACCGCCGAAGACGAGAAATACACCATGATCTTCGACGTGAGCATGGGCATGGTGCTCTACGCCCTGCCGGCGCTGGACCTCACGGAACAGATCCTGCTGGAGCTGAACAAAGACACTCTGGCACCCACTGACGGAGGCCTGCTGCAAAACGAGGTCGAGCCCGAGGATCCTTTCAAGACCGAAGAACCAAAACAAGAAGATTTCCCCGAATTCAAACCATGAGGAAATTCGCTTCCGCCCTTTCCGGAGCAGAGATCCAGGCAATCTGCGGAGGCGAATACAGGGGCTCTGACAAGCTGCAGGCCGCCAGCGTGGCCGATCCCGCTGAAGCGGCGGCGGATAGTGTTGTTTACTGTGAGCAGCCCCGCTTTTTTCAAACCGTGCGGGACTCCCAGGCCGGCCTGATCATCTGCGCGCCGGACCAGGCGCCGCAACTTCCAGGCCGGAATCTGCTGCTGCACCCCAGGCCGGGTTTGGCCATGCTGAAGCTGCTGAGCTGGTGGCTGGAAAGTTCCGCGGAAAAACCGCCCCCGGGCATTCATCCCACTGCGGTGGTCTGCCCCGGAGCTGAGATCGGGGCTGATGCCCATATCGGCGCGTTTTGCGTGCTCGGCCCAAACTGCCGGATCGGCACCGGAGCGGTTATCGAAGCGCACTGCGCGATCGGACCCCAAACCACCGTTGGCAAAAATACCTGGCTCTATCCCCGCGTTACGCTCTACCCCCGCAGCGTGATCGGGGCCGATTGCATCATTCACAGCGGAGCGGTGATCGGGGCGGACGGGTTTGGCTTCGTTCTGGAGGATGGAGTTCAGCAAAAGATCCCCCAGGTGGGCAACGTGGTGATCGGTGACAGGGTGGAGATAGGCGCCAATACCGCCGTGGACAGGGGAACCCTTGGCCCCACCAGCATCGGCGAGGGAACAAAGATCGAC